>Ga0070762_10000195_pt1 | contig 23257 bp, 28 predicted proteins | sample HubBroMetageREF2_FD_66726 | JGI IMG/M metagenome (GOLD analysis project Ga0070762, IMG submission 66726) | Reference soil microbial communities from the Hubbard Brook experimental Forest, New Hampshire, USA - Hubbard Brook CCASE Soil... | ecosystem: Environmental > Terrestrial > Soil >...
GTTCCAAAATTCCGTCGTGATTCCCGAGTAGGAGGGGTTTTTCAGCATTCGGATGCGCTTGCCGTTCTTGATCTCCCATCCCATTTCGCAGCTGAACTGGAAGTTGTAGCGCTTGTCATCAATCGACCACGACTTGTTGGTTTCCATGTAAACGCCGTTACTGGTATCGGCGATGAGTTGCTCGCGAGTCAGGGGCTTCTCACCAGGAAGAATGCTGATGTTGGTCATTCGAATGATCGGCAGCCGGTTCCAGCATTCGGCCCGCAGAGTTCCTCCAGATCGATTCATGCCGATCGTGTGCGCAGTTTCACGCGAACTCAGATATCCAGTGAACAAGCCGTTGGTGATGATTGGAGTGCGTTGTGCGGGCACTCCTTCTTCGTCGAACCCGAAGGTTCCGAGTCCCGGTCCGTGCTCCTGACGCGCGTCGGCCACAACGTTGACCAAGTCGCTGCCATAGCGCAGAGTGCGGAGTTTGTCCAAGGTTAGAAAGGATGTGCCGGCGAAATTCGCCTCCATGCCCAGCACTCGGTCGAGTTCGATAGGATGGCCCACGGATTCGTGAATTTGCAATCCGAGTTGCGAACCGTCGAGAATGATGTCGAACACGCCCTCCGGGCACTGCTCCGCTTTGAGCAGCGCGACTGCTTCTTCGCCCACACGGCGGGCGTTCTCCAATAGCTTCAGCTCGCCAATCAGTTCGTATCCTTTATTCTGCCACTGTCCGCCATAGGAATTAGGATACGAGCGCTTCTGAATCTCGCTTCCGGCGAAGGCGTAGGCGGCATAGCCCACGCCCGTGGTGTATTTCGTCTGATGAATGTTGGCGCCTTCCGACGAAACGAACCACTGTTCCTCTCGGCGGAAATTCATGTTGGTCTCAGCCAGAGTGACTCCGGCAACCGAGCGGAGTTCGGAGTCGATCTTCAGCAGCAGATCAATGTTTTGCTCAACCGAGGTTGTAAAAGGATCGATCTGGAAAGGGGTGGTCCACTCCGCACTGACCGATTTTTCCGGAGCAAGCCGGATGTCATGTTGCTTCACTCGCGAAGACGCCCTGGCGATATCAACGGCGCGCGCGGCTGTGGCCTCAACGGCGGCCCGGCTCAAATCGTCAGATGCGGCAAATCCCCAGGCACCGTCGGCAATCACGCGGACGCCGATGCCGGACGATTCGGAGTCCGAAGCGCCACCAACCTTGCCGTTTTTGGTCGAGAGCGCGCGGCTGCGATCGTCGGCAACGCGGGCGTCGGCGTAGGAAGCTCCGCGCTGCGCGGCGACGTTCAGGGCCCAGGAAGAAATATCTTTCATGGCGAAGTATCAAATTTACCACGGAGACACCAAGGCGCGGAGAAACGACCCGTCTGCTCTTATTCTGAGTGGGTTGCCGCGCAATCTGGTAGCTCACGTCACAGATGGGCGAAAAATTTGAGGGTGACGGCTTAGTCAGCGGCTTGGGATTCGCTGCCAATAATTGAGTAATTTTTGGCTAGGAACGCCATCCGCAAGCGGATTTCTTCCTGATCTTCCCGCATGACCGCTCGTAAAAGGGCAAGGAGTTCGCCGGACTTCAGATTGTCCTTCTCACGGGTTATTGTCCTGCAAAGGTTACGCACCAAATCGGCATTGTACATGGAAGCGGCCCTCCCCACACAGCACAGCCTACTATCGGACGTACGCACAATGAAATACAGGAAACACTGTAAAGCCTAAACAAAAACTTTTAGGTGCTGCTGCCAATCAGTTGTGATATAACGAGACCCTTTAGCTGCCTTCCCCCCTGAAAACGGGCGGTGTTATGCAAAGCCAAATGAAGGAACGTTGGCTGCTTTTGTGCGAACAGGCCGCGACCGAGCGGGACCCCGCAAAATTAAGGGCGCTGATCGAGGAAGTAAACTGCCTGCTGGAGGCGGAGGAAAATCGCCGCAGAGAAGCTCGCGGCGCGCCACGTAATCCTGAAACGTCCGCAGGATGAGCTGGACCGGTAGACGCTACTGCTGGACCGGTAGACGCTACTGATGAGTCCGGGTGCCTGTGACAAGCTTGTCCAGCCGGTGCTACCTGCTTTCCGAACTACAGCCCTTACCCGATTGCGCTTCAGGCAGCCTAGTTCTACCCTGAAGATCGTTAAGCCGAAAAGCAAGCCCCAAGGGATGAACGCTCCGCCTATCCTCACACCACAGCGTTCATCCCTCCCATGGCTCCTGGACAGCAAGGACACACGCTCATGGACCGCCTGGAGGTCCTGAGTGGTCATGTTGCAATACCTCCGTGTCACCTCAAGCGAACTGATAAGTCCCTCCCCTACAGTTTCCGCCCGATTGCGGGCAAGGCATCCACAACTTAGAGTTGGTTGAGCGTACCCAAACGCAACCAACCCGGAGGGGTTGACCCGCTTCGCCAATCCCGAGTCTCAAAAGGGTCACACCCTCCGGTGCCCCGGCGCCAAATGCGGTATAACGGATGTGTTCATACGGTGTTCATCCGATTGTGCGACAGGCAACCACAGAGTATCTTCAGTCCGCGCGCATTGAAAAACCCCGGCTCTTAGGTCGGGGGACTTAGGGCCGGGGATTTTGATAGCTCGCAATGTCAACCCTTTCATTCCCTGGACAGCAAGCTCACGCGCTCATGGACCGTCTGGAGGCCCGCGGTGAACGTGGGCAGCATGGTCTGTGCCTCTTTCATCTGTGGGATTTTCAGCGGGGATTCTGACCACTTCAAATAAGCAGGGATGGCCCGGATGGCTGAGTTGCAGCCGGCCGCTTTTAGTCCTTTTTCGCGCATCCATAGCACGGTCTCCTTCAACTCAGCTTGTGTGGGTGATTCGCCGGGCAGCCATTTGAGGGTGTGGCTGTACCATGAAATCGTGGACGGTGATATGTTGTGTAGGTAGCGTCTTTCACGGACGAACTGCTCAAAAAGCGTCACAGTGTACCCTCCGAAGCGTGTTAACTTTTCGGAGCACAATCCGCGATTATCGGAGAGATGGCCGAGTGGCTGAAGGCGCACGCTTGGAAAGCGTGTTTACTCGAAAGGGTAACGTGGGTTCGAATCCCACTCTCTCCGCCAGTTTTCTATTGATTCTATTGCACTTACGCGATGGGCTGACGTCCACTGACGTCCATTAACGCGGCATCGCCTGCCTTACTACTCTCCCATGTGCCTCCCGCATCGAGTCCATCATTCCTCCGCCGTAAGTATTCAGCGTGGTCTGAATGGATGCGTGCCGCATGAGTTCCTTCTGCACTGTAAGCGGCTCGCCGTTATCTCCGAGCCACGCCCGGTAGGTGTGGCGCAGCGTATGCCAGCCGATCGGTCCTAGGCCGGCCGTGACTGCGGCCGGACTCAGATGGTTGTGCTGCATGTTCCAGGGTGTGTAGGGCTTTTCTCCCGCCATGTAGGGCGATGCGAACACGAAGTCCGAGTCGGCCGAAAACTCAGTCTTGCGTCTCCACTCGAAGATCACCTCCGCCAACGCTGGATCGAGCGGCAGCGGCGCCTCCGAGTATTCGGTTTTCACATCATCCACGCGACCAGCAACGATGGCGCGGCGAATGTAGACGGACAGGTTTTGCCAATCGAAGTCGCTCCACTTCAGGGCGACCAACTCCGAGCATCGTACCCCAGTGCAGAGGGTCAGGATCACCATGGTGCGACATGGTTCCCGGTCCACTCGAGCGATGAGGAGCGAAAACTCCTCGGGCGTGAGGACTCGCGGTTTCTTTCTCCGCTTCGAACTGCCCTCGATTCGCACCAGAGACATCGGATTGCGGTCCGGGGGCAGGTACTCCCACAACATCGCGCAATCGAAGATCCGGTGCATGAGCCCCTTGATGTGGCCCCTCGTTTTGCTGGCCAACGGACGCTTGCCCGTCTTGTCCAGGATCGTTTTGAGCCAATCCCGAACGGCCAACGGTTTAACCTGGGTCAGCGAGAATTCGCCCCACCTGGGACGAATGTGATTGTTGATATAGGAAAGGTATGCATGCTTCGTCGAGAAACGTTTCGGAATCTCTTCCTGCACATACCTCTCAAGGACCACGCCAAATCTTTCCTCTGGTTCTGCCGGTTGGTCTGTGTTGATCTTCATTCTCAGGTAGGCGACCTTCGAACATCGATCTACCGCAGACCTCGTTGGATATTCATTGGTCGTGCCGACGTCCTCTGACATCCGCTTGCCGGTGGTATTGCGCCAGCGGAATTGCCAGATTGCCGGACCTCGGGCGCGTTCTTTCAATTCAATGGTTCCATGTTGATATCTCGTCCTCACTGATTACCTTTCCTCAGAAGGACGCGAATGGCGAATCAATGCTAGCTGTTCTTCGCGCCACCTGACAATGGCGGAGGCGGTGGATTTCCAGCGATAGCCAATTCGGAACACGGGAATCTTCTTGGCCTCGGCCAGCCGCCGGCACTGCTCGGCTGAGCAGTCCAAAATCTTCGCGACTGCCTTTAACCCGATCGTCGGCTCGTAGCGGCCATCAGACGGCTCAGGCTCCTCTCGCCGGCCGATGCCAGGCACGATGGAGAGCTGTGAATGTTGGCTGGTTGACATGGCATACTCCATGACTGCCGCAGATGGGATCTGCGGCTGGGGTTTGCGAGGTTTTATCGCGCTTTTCATGTTCGGTCAAAACTGTTTTCCGTCCCAAGCCAGGGCGGTGAAGGCCAGTTCCGATTGAAAATCGCAGGGCTTCGTTTGGAATACCTTCCAACTGCTAGACGTAAGGAATGTACGCAGGCTTCCTGGCTGAGCGAATGGCTCCTCGAACGACAGTCTCACCGATTCCGGTTTAGCTGAACGGGCGGTCTACCGGTGGCAGGCAGAGGCGAATTCATGAGATACCGGGTTCTCAGATAGATCTCAGTCGGGACTTTATGACCGCGGAGGTCAGAAGCTACGCAAAAGAAAGTCTCGGGCAGTCCCCAGAACTTGCCTTCGTACTGGATCTGGCAGCATGCGGGCAATTTCTACGGCTCCGGTCATCGTTGAAAAGATCGCAAAGAAAGCCCGTTCTTTGTCCGCCATTCGCCGGCCAGGCATGAATGGCACCATTCGATTCTTATAGTTCACCAGCTCTGCCAAAATCTGCGGCTTCATTCTCTTATCGACCCGAGCCAACTCCGGACCGAGTGTCGCCAGGGGACAACCGTGTTCGGGATGTTCGCACATTTCCGGACGCAGGTAGGCTTTCACAATTGCCTTCCACCCCTCCCCAGCGGGCGACTGTTCGGCGGCATGAAGCAGGCTAGCGATGATATCTCGGAAACCCTCTTTCACGGACTCAATGAGCAACTCGTCCTTGCTCGCGAAGTGTTTGTAAAACCCCCCGTGAGTCAGGCCGGCGGCGCGCATAACAGTAGCAACGGCAGCCCCGTTCAAGCCTTCGGCGCGGACGCGCCGGGAGGCATCTTTCACGATCTTCTCGTGAGTCTCGGTTTTGTGTTCGGGCCGATAACGCATGACACATAGGATGCTGCGAATCATCCCAAGATGCAATACACCGGGAGTGCCTGGATCGGTCGGGGAAAAAGTTCGAATCTATAGGATGATACGTGTCATCCTATAAAATGTGCAAAGAACTAGCAGAGCAGACAGGCACATGGATGTTCCTTGCGGGTTACGCGTCACGACTGGCAAGGTAGGACGACGTCGCGGTGGTGATAGATCAACGGTGATGACAGATCAGAAGAGGCCAGAGTCGGCATCAGTAAGCCGCCAGATGGATTTCGCAGGAGATGGGAGATGAATACCACCGGAAGAGCAAAAGCGATCCCGCCGATATTCGTTGGCAAGTGGACGGCGAACATCTTGTTCGCGCTGAGCGAAGGGGCTTATCGGCATGGACAGTTAAAGCGTCGGCTCCGAGGAGTCTCGCAACGAATGCTTACCAGAACCCTCCGCAATCTCGAATCTGCGCGACTCCTCGAGAGAAAGTCGCCGGAACCGGACGGCCGCGTTGTCCGCTATTGCTTGACCGAACTGGGGCGAGGATTCATTCGACCGCTAACCAGCATGTGCGACTGGGCGAAGCAGCACGATAAGAACGTAAGCGCTGACGTTCGCATTGCTGAGATGAAACAGCCGTGAGGAGCGCAAGTTGTCAGTTGTTGCGAGTTGATTTCAAAGAGGAAAAAAAGAGGAGCACCAAATATGCAATATCTCGTGCAAATGAAAATTGTGCCTGAGGGTCGCCCCAAGAGTGTGGAGGAAGGCGAAATCTTCTTCAAGGAGTTCATTCGCCCAACACTGGAGCTGTGCAGGAAGCTGCAAGATGAGGAAAAGATCGTGGCAGGCGGGCCGATCAGCGGAACCATCGGTCTTGCGCTCGTGGTAAAGGCAGACTCCGCCAAGGAACTGGACGATCTCGTGACCGGCCTGCCGGTGTGGCCGCGAATGGAAACCGCGATTACTCCGCTTACGACGTTCGAGGACCGCGCGCTATCGATCGAGCGCAGGCTGAGCGATTCACGAGCCCAGCGATCGGCGTCCTGACGCGTCTCGTCTTGCCTGAATTACTTACGAAGCAAAGGAGGGCTTATGAATTCCGCTCGTTGGCGCATCGGTTTGTTGCTGTGTGTTCTGCTGCTCCTGGTTGTGGCGGTTGTCATTCTGCGCAGTCCCGACCAGCGTTCCGCGAAGCGGCACAGTCCGGAACTCGAATATCTGAAGACCGTGAACAGCGTCGCACCGCCAAAGGATCCGGAACTGATGTTCATACTGGTGGGCGAGTTCGCCAGTTCGAATCTTCAGGATGAGGGAGCCGAATTTTTCAGCGCGCGTCTCAAGGAATTCGAGCCCCAGTTGACACCGGTTCAGAAGTCTTTGTATATGGGAATCATCGGGCTGCTGCGCGCTCAAAACGCATCCCGAGTGCGGCTGCTGAATCGGTACGGCTATGTAAGAGACACAATTGCCACCCTCGATCAGGCAAAGCAGGTATCAGGCGGGCAGGTTTTCGTCGTGAACTGGATCGCCGGGATCGTGCATACCGAACTGCCTAGCTTTTTTCACCAGCGAAAGGCCGCACATGAGGAGTTCACGTGGTGCGCAGAGCACGCCGACAAGGCGCCTCATTCGGCGTGGTTGCGCGAAGTTTACTTTCATCTCGGCAAACTCGCCCTGCATGATGGCGACACCGCAAAGGCGAATGAGTACCTGCGGCGCAGCGGCTATCCTGACTTCGATCATCCAATCACGCTGGCAACACCGTTCTCCGAAGACAGAGTCTCAGGTCACGCATTTGCACCACGACGCATCGTCGAGGTCGTACCCGGTCACGTCTACACGTTGACCGGCTTCGAATTCACGGAATACTACTTCGTGGTTTCCAAGGACGGGCACCAACTCATCAGCATTGACACTGGCACGCGGCCGGATTTCGCAAAGGCCGCGTACGAAGCCCTTCAGGCCTATGCACCGGGATTGCCGCCACTCACAACCGTTTTCGTCACTCACGCACACTGGGACCACGTCGGCGGTCATTCCTTTTTTCGCGCTCTGAGCTCTCATCCCAAGTTTTACGGACGAGGCAACTATCAGGAGGAGTTCGCAAGAGAATTCAACGGACCGGATGTCTTCGGGAAGGAGTTCTTCGGCGAGCGATTCAATAGCGAGGATGTCCGGAGCTACAAACCAGACATCGCGATCGACAAGCGGACGGACCTGAATATCGGCGGAACGAAGTTCGAACTGATCCCAGTTCGAGGCGGTGAAACGCATGATGCCATGTTGATTTACCTTCCTGACGAAAAAGTAATGTTCATGGGAGATGTCATCATGCCCTATCTCGGCGCGCCCTTTGCTCAGGAAGGTGACCTTGAAGGGCTATTTGGTGCGATCGATGAGATTGTGAGCAGGAATCCCCAGTACCTGTTGCAAGGGCATGAACCCCTCACTCGGAACTTCAGTTCGCCGTTGATTCTCAGTCACCTGAAAACCGATTTGACATGGTTACAAGACCAAGTACTCGCGGCCATTCGTCGTGGTGACGAAAGAGCGGCTATTCATGACGCAAACCTCATCCCCCCGGATTTCCTGGCCACACAGCCGGATGCGTACCAGCCTTACTACATTTTGCGCGAGCACGTGATCGACAGACTCTACGATCAAAGCGTCGGGTACTGGCAGGCAAACCTCGAGGGACTGGCTCATCCCAGCCGGACAGATCACGCGGAACTCCTCGTTGACTATCTGGGGGTCTCCGAAGGACAAATTTTGAAAGCAGCGGAGCGTCTCTCCGCAGATGGCAAGTACGCGATGGCAGCGGCGTTGTTAGAAACCGCGGAGCCAAAGTTTCCCGATAGCGAAGGTCTTAAGAACGCAAAGCGGTTCGCCTATCTGAAGCTGATGGAAAAGAATCAGAACACGGACCCGTTCAAGTTCATCATCTACTCGGCAAAGGCCGGCGAACAGACTCCGCAGATCAATCCCGAAGATGTTAAGGAAACGGGAGGCTCCACACGATGACCCGCGAGATCCCGTCCGCGCAAGTTTGGTTTGCAGGTGGCGAACGCGTCGGCTACGACCCCAATGCGCGCGCAATCGTTCAAACACCGGGAGACGCGCTCAGAGTGTTCCTGAGGCGGGAAGGAGATCTCGCTCACGCTGTCTCCTTCCTCCCAGGATTTCCCGATGGCTCCTTTGGATGGACGAAGGTTCTGCCCTATCTGCCGAGTGGCGCCGATATGCCGAAGCTCTTCCTTGACTACGTCGGGATGGGCGACAGCGACAAGCCTAAGGACTACGCCTATTCAACCGCGGAGCGCACGGATCTTGTCGAAGCGATCTGGCGCGATTTCGGCCTCCAATCGACGACGCTGGTTGCCTTCGACTTTTCCTCGCTTGTCGTTCTCGAGCATTTGCGACGTCGGCTTGAGCGTGCTGGCCACGGTGAACCCGCGGGGGGGCCCGAAATACGCGGCGTTTTCATCTTCAATGGCGGGCTCTTCACGGACGGACACACACATCCTTGGTACACCACGCCCATGTTGCGCCGCCTTCCGAACCGAGCCCTCCAAGGTGTTGGCCGCCCGTTGTGGCTGTTTAAGAGGATGCCAGGAATACGGAAGTTGTGGTCCAAAGACTATCACGTAACAGACGCCGACCTCGACGAGCTCCACAGCGCCATGGACCGGCAAGATGGCCTCTTCTACCTAGCCGCAGCAGCCGGCTTCGTGGCTGACCACCGAGCGCAAGGCGACCGGCTCGATTTCCGTCACCTCTTCAAGGCTTATCGCGATCAGTTCCCCTTCCTGGTGGGCGGCAGCGACGAAGATCCCTTTGAACACCGGCAGGTGGACCTCGCGCAGGAACGGTTGGAAACGCTCGGTCTTCGGATCGAGCGTTTGCCCGGCGGCCACCTCACCACGAATGAACAGCCGGAAGCCTTGGCGACTTTGATCGCGAAGTTCGAGCGAGGACTCGCAAGAAAACCGAGCGAGCAGGAGGCATGCCGACACGGCCGAACACATAGCACCGACGGGCGGCGCCAGCAGGGTCAAGCTCGGCCTTGACAGGTGTTAGAGTACGATAGTACTCTTTGGAGCATGCGATATTCGCCAGAACACAAAGCGCAGAACCACGAGAAGATTCTTTCCGTGGCCGCTCGCTCTTTCCGCGAACACGGCGGGGACACGAGCGGCATCGGGACGGTGATGAAGAAGGTGGGCCTGAAAAAGGGGGGCTTCTACCGGCATTTTAAGAGCAAGGACGACCTGTTCGTCGAAGCGGTGGCACGGGCACTCGACGAGACGGGAAGGGGCATGGTGGAAGTTGCAAAGTCCGCGCCCGAGGGTCAGGCTCTGCGGGCGATCATCGAGCGTTATCTAAGTACCGGGCATGCGAATTCGACGGGAACCGGTTGCGTGCGCGCGGCTCTGGGACCGGAACTCGCACGAAAACCGGTTGCCGTGCGGAGAAGGATTGAGACATTGTTGGAAGCGTATCGTGAGCGGTTCTTGCCATTCATGCCCGGTCACACGCTTCAAGAGAAGCAAGCGAAGATCAGGTTGTTATTTCCCAGCCTGGCAGGTGTGTTGATGATGGCGCGAGTTAGTCCGGACCCTCCAAGGCGTGAGCAGATCCTGAGGGAAGCGAGAGAATTTTTCATACAGTGTTTCGCTGAAATCTAATTTTTTTTGATCTTTAAGCGTACGCTCGTACTCTTATGATAGAGAGCGATAGCAAACTTCAATCGAGAGGAGAACCTAATGAAATACACGATCCCTTTGCTTGTGGCAGCGCTTTCCGTGCTGTCCGTCGCGCAATCGCAACCCGAGACTGGCCAAGGCTTGCCCAGCGGGGCCGTACCTAAAACTACCGCAGTGCTTGTCATTCAGACTCCCAAGCAGGGCGTAACCGTTCAACAAGTCATGGCCGTGATTCCGGACGAGATTCAGGCAACTGTAAAGCTCTATCTCGACGGGAAAATTCGCGAGTGGTATTCGCGCGGCGATGGGAAAGGCGTCATCTTCCTGGTGGATGCGAAGACCGAGGACGAGGCGCGGGCCATTATGGAAACGCTGCCGCTCGCGAAAGCACATTTAATGGATCACGAGTACATTCCTGTCGGGCCGCTGATGCCGCTGAGAGCACTGAACCCAGCTGCATTCCAGTGACTCCTCGAAATGGCGCCGCTGCAGGAGGGACGACCGGTTTGCTACCCCCAATCCTGATCCGCGACTGAAGCCTGTCGCAGCCGCGATCTGTAAGAGAAGAAGCAGGTCTATATCACTGGCTCGAACTTTGGAAAGGAAAAATTGATCATGCCACAACAGACACAATCCGAGGCCCCTTCAGGCGTGCCCAGCATCCCTACACCTAAAACCACCGCAGTGCTGGTCATTGAGACTGCGAAGCCGGGCGTGACCGCGCAGCAAATCATGGCTGTCATACCGGCAGAGATTCGGGCAACTGTGAAGCTCTACCTCGACGGGAAGATCCAACAGTGGTATTCGCGCGGCGATGGAAAAGGGGTGATCTTCCTGGTCAACGCAAACACCGAGGACGAGGCACGAGCCATCATGGAAACCCTGCCGCTCGCAAAGGAAGAGTTGCTCCATCACGAGTACATTCCCGTCGGACCCTTGATGCCGCTGAGGGCCTTGATGGGTTCAGGAACGCAACAGTGACTCTCTTCGCGAGAGCACATTGGAGGTGGCGGTCATTCGTGAGGAAAACCGCCGCCAGAAAGGATCAATCATGCCATCTGCAGTTTTGTTCGGAATCAGCGTGACGTTCGGCCTGGTTGTTTGGGGAATAGTAGCGTGGCAATACATCTGGCCAGCGCTAGGTGAACGCCCCAACCTCGAGAATCTGAAGCCCATCTTACTGTTGCATGCGTTCAGGTTCCTCGGATTGGCATTTGTGGTGCCCGGTGTTGTGTCTCCAGAGTTACCTGCCACATTTGCTCAACCCGTAGCTTACGGTGATTTCATAACCGCGGTTCTGGCTTTGCTCGCCGTGGCCACGCTGGGAACCCGCACGGGGAGTGTGGTAACGTGGGTTTTCAATACCTTCGGAACAGCGGACCTGCTCTTCGCCTTTTACCTGGGAAGCCGCATATCACTTCCAAATAACCCAGGCCTGTTAGGCGCTGGCTATTTTATTCTGGCTGCCTACGTGCCTCTTCTTCTCATAACCCACGGCTTGACGTTTCGAATACTGTTGCGAACAAAAGTTGTCGTGCCGTCGCGAAAGAAACTAAGTGTCGCTTGATTTCACCCTGGTTCAGGCTAGTGCTTTGTGCTCCGACAGTTTCCTAAATAACGCGCCGACGGGGCCCTCTGCCAACGCCGGAGAGCCAGCGCTAGAGCTAATGAGATGACTGGGTTCAGGCGGATTCTTGTCTGGCTCATCAGTCGTCGTTATCGGCGGAATGAGTGCGTCCCGCAACAAAGTCTGACGACAGTTACCACGTTCCGAACACTTCGCAATCACAGAAAGGCCCGGGACCCCCTCAGCCACCCGTGCCGCGATGGGTCACAAGCACGGGGTCTCCGAGGCCTTCCTGCGTTATTCGCAGGATCGAGGCAGTTTGTATCGCCCTAATTTGCACGTGCAAATCCAATATCACGACGCACTGAGCACCAGCGTTGCACTCTGTAGTGGCTAGCGAGGTTTTGGAGAAATTCTGAACTGGTCGTTTCTGGGGCCTCACGCGTAAGTTTAGTATTGATCTTGAGCGGTTTATTTCCTTATTGTTTCTAAGTACTTAGCAAGATACGCTTGTATTTGCACAACGCAATAAGCTTGTATTTGTACGGCATGATATGCTTGTATACGTACGGCACAAAATGCTTGCGGCGATCCGAGCGGGAACTCGGTCCGGCTTTATGTCTACACCAAATGAAAAACTGGCTGAGTCTCTCGTCGTTCTCCGAGCACTTCAGAAGGACGGACGACGGGTATTCAAGTCAGCCGATTTAAGTCGCACACATCGGGAGCGGTTGTTACAGAACGGATTCTTGCAGGAGGTAATGAAGGGCTGGTTGATCTCCTCCAATCCGCGCGTGCGCGCCGGCGACAGCACACCCTGGTACGCGTCATTCTGGGAGTTCTGCGCACGATACTGCAACGATCGCTTTCAAGAGCAGTGGCACCTGTCTCCTGAGCAGTCGCTTCTGCTGCACGCAGAAAACACGGTGATCCCGACACAGGCCGTAGTGTACAGCCCCAAGGGGACAAACCATACGATTGAGTTGCTGTTCGGGACATCACTCTATGACCTGAAACAAGCGGAGATGCCAGCAGGCGCCGACATTTCGGTCAGGAACGGCCTGCGCCTGTTTTCTCCAGCGACGGCTCTCGCGAAAGTGCCAGAAGCGTTCTTTTCTCGCAATCCCGTTGAAACCCAAGTTGCGCTCTCGAGTCTTGGAGATGCTTCTGACATACTACGCCACCTTCTGAATGGAGGCCGCACAGTAAAGGCTGGGCAGATTGCGGGCGCTTGTCGCCGCATTGGCAGGCCCGAGATGGCCGACGAGATCCTCGCCGCCATGAAACGCGCCAACTACGATGTCAGGGAATCCGATCCTTTCGCGCCGGAACAAAAGTTCGGCGTGTTGCCGCGGGCAGTGTCGCCGATCGTCGGACGAATACAGGCGATGTGGGAAACGATGCGGGATACTGTCATCGGGAATTTTCCCCAAGCGCCCGGACTTCCCAAGGACACCAAGCAATATCTGAGCTTCGTTGATGATATTTACCAGAGCGATGCTTACCACTCACTGTCGATCGAGGGGTACAGCGTAACCCCCGCTTTGGTCGAGAGAGTACAGCGGGGTGACTGGGATCCGGATCACTATGATGACGATCGCAAGAACCGCGACGCACTCGCGGCGCGCGGCTATTGGCAAGCTTTCCAGGCGGTGAAGACGTCCGTCGCGGAAATCATCAATGGCGCCAATGCTGGGGCGCTGGTTCGCACCGCTCACAAGAACTGGTATGGCGAGTTGTTCCAGCCATGTGTCGCCGCAGGCTTGATTCCAGCCGCGGCACTTGCTGGCTACCGCAACGATGCCGTGTATCTGCGTACCTCGCGCTACGTACCGCCGCGGTGGGAAGCTGTGCGAGACGCGATGCCGGCCCTGTTCGATCTGCTCGAAGGCGAAGTCGATGCCGGTGTGCGCGCCGTGCTGGGGCATTGGTTGTTTGGTTATATCCATCCGTATCCGGACGGTAATGGTCGGATGGCACGATTTGTAATGAACGCCATGCTCGCGTCAGGTGGCTACCCGTGGACTGTCATTCGTGTGGAAGATCGTGACGCTTATCTCGCTGCGCTCGATCGCGCCAGCATCAACGCAGACATCGCACTCTTCACGAACTTCCTGGCCGATCGTGTGCGATGGTCAATGAAGCAGTCCGCGCAGAAGGTCCGCGCACGCTGAAGGATTGGTAGGCAGCGGCTAGATGCTCGGCCGATTCAGCACCTTGCGGCGGACGAACGTCCTGCATGTGTCGACTTCCATTTAAACGAGTCTAGGCGGGAAACCGCCTAGCTTCGGAATAGGCGGAAAACGCCTAAGACCTATTTGCGAGCAACCGCCTGGATAGAAGAGCATATAGAGCACGCATGGATACGATTGCCCGAACTCCCCTTCAACTTGGGAACTCCATTCGACAAAGCCGACGAGAACTCGGCTTAACGCAAGAGCAACTAGCCGCCAAAATCGGAGTGCGGCAACGGATGGTTTCCGGTCTTGAGGCTTCCGCGGCAACCCGAGTGGATACCTTGCTGCGCACCCTGGCCGCGCTCGATCTTGAATTAGCGATCCGGCCACGAACCAAGGGCTCACACCGAGATATCGAGAGATTCTTCTGATCCTCGTGTGACGTTCGTGGATGCTTGGCAACGTCCTCAGATTCCGCTACAGGAGCTTTAGGTTCGTTCCCGCGTTACAGTCCCTACGCGAAAGAGAACAGTCTGCCAGCAGAAACTGAGTCGGCTCAACGCGATCGTCGATGGACGCGCGCAGCGCGCGACAACTCTACAAGTTCATGCGCCTTGCGTATGAACATGCCGAGTGCAGGGCCCAACCGATCGGGCGATTTCATTACAAACGCCAATTCTCGTCTCAAACAGGGATTAACAGGGCGCAGGATTACCCCGTCAGGAATAAGCGGAAAGGCCACTCTCGGAACTATCGAAACACCCAGTCCCTCCCGCACCATACTCACAAGGGTTCCGATGTCTTGGACCTCGAATCTGACCTGTGGCGAGCACTTGTGAGCTGCATAAGCGTTCCAGATCAGGCGTTCGCTATTGTAGCGAGACATTATGAAAGGCTTCTCTGCCAGTTCCCGGATCGAGATCTTCGCCCGCCGAGCGAGGGGCGACGACTTAGAGACAATGGCGCAGAGTTCATCGCTCATGAGCGATACAACATGAAGTCCGTTTACAGGCAATTCCAGCAATGCCACATCAATGACGTTGTTCTTCAGCCACTCGATCAACTGCTGCATGCCTTGGCTAGGCTCTTCCAGGAGCAAGACTTCGACTTGAGGATGTTCATGCACAACCTGCGCGATCAGTCGGGGCAAGAAAGCCACCGCCGCACTAGGGACTGAACCGATCCGAACCTTGCCTGAAAGCAGACCAGCCATATTCGCGGCTTCCGCCCGAATCGAATCCAGGCAAGCAGAAATCTGTCGTGCGTGGATCAATACGCGTCTGCCAGCTTCTGTGGGTACCGTTCCCTCACGTCCCCTCTCTAGGAGACGGAGATTCAGTTCTTCCTCCAGGTCAGCGATTGCGTGGCTAAGCGATGACTGGGAGATCCGAAGGTGTTCCGCCGCAGCCATGAATGACCCGGTTTCAGCGATTGCGACAAGAGCACGCACTTGATGCAGTTTCATACATGCATAATATAGATGTAATTTATCTATAGCATCTATTTGACTCATCTCCAAGTGTTTCTTAGACTGGCATCACGCTGCCGGGGACCAGCCACAGGAGAACAAATGAATACGCTTTCGTTGATCGATGCAGGCGGCTGGATCGGCGCATCTCTTCTGACAACAGCTTATGCGGTCGTCACCTTTCGGCCATCGGCAGATCGCAAGGCATATCAATTGCTTAATATTGCAGGATGCCTGCTGCTTATTCTGAGCACTGCATGGCGTCGGGCCTGGCCATCTGCGGTAGCGAATCTCATATGGATTGGGATCGGCGGGATCTCCTTCCTGCGACAGCGAGGGCACAGAACCGACCGGCGGAGCGCCGCGACTCCTGAGGCAAACGGGACGTCAGAAGTCCTTGAACGGCAGTAAATAACTTCTTCCACATGGAGGGACACGATGATTGCACGGCATTGGCGGGGATGGACAACTCTCGAAAATGGAGATGCCTATGAGAACCACCTCAAAGGGAAGGTGCTTCCTGGATTGAAGAAGCTTTCTGGCTACAGAGGAATGTACATTCTTCGTAGAAATCTATCCGACGAGGTGGAATTTGTCGTGATTAACCTGTTTGATTCCATCAGTGATGTCCAGGCCTTTGCCGGAGAGGACTATTCCGCTTCGAAGTTCGAACCGGAGGCGAGACAGCTTTTGGCGAAGGTTGAGCCCCTCGCATTTCACTACCAAGTTTGTAGTGGTACCTTTTGACCATGAACGATGTTCGATCGCAATGTGTGAGAGCTGTGATCGCAGGCTGATTACAGGACACCTGAACCAGGCGAGGGAGCAGCAACGATTTTCGAATGCAGGGGGGCGATCAGGTGCGCGAAGCCCACGATACGACCTACGATGTCGGCGTCCTGCGGATATCGAAGGTGCCGGATGGGCACCGGCGATTTTGGAGAAGGGACTAGGAGCAAGTAGTTCCCCTCGAGTTCGCACCAACACACCGCATAGCGGTTGTCGCGCAGTTCCACAAAATAGACCGGGCGTTCGTGTTCGCTCGGCCACATACCTCGAATTACTTTGTTTTGCTCCGGATCGATCTGCACGAAGGCGCCTGGCCGAATGATGGGATCAAGCGTGTAATCATCGGTCCCAACATACCCGTAGAGGACCTCTTGCGCGCCGGCTTGGTGGAGCAGGAAAAAGGGCATCTCGCCCAGGCCCTGGAACAGGCGATGCACGAGATTCGTTTGCTGGAGTGGAAGCTTGAGCGGCAATTGTGGAGCCGCCACGACCCGAGGATCCGATTGCGCTCGCGGTAACCCACTGAGATGGGTATGGGGCCGACTCATATGTCCGCGTTCGCTGCCTAGGTCAGCGATGTTGAGGCCGAACGCAGCCAGGATTTCGTTGATGTCACAATCGTAGATGAGGCTGAGACTGTGAAACCTGGGTAGTAGTCGCGGTTTGGACTTTCCGTTCTCGAGGTCGCTGATCCAGTTATGAGGGACAAAGAAGGCGGGGTCGTTCTTCTCGTGGGCGATCTTCTGGCTCATCTGGGCGACCCGGCGGATAGACAGGTGCAGTCGCTCGCGCTTGGCCCGGAGGCGTGTACCAGCTTCGAAACTGAACGACGAGGCCAACATCGGGAACGGCTCACGTTGGCGTTGCGCAATGTTAGGCCCAAATCAGGAACTTTGTCTACCATGAACGAGTTTTGTTCGGAAAACCGACATACTTGAATCGGGCCCACAATTGGATTGGAACCTGAGTTCCGCTTACTTCAAGCCACTGGTCGGAAGTTCGACCGCTCCCTTCCTTTTGGGTTACTCGTTAGTCCTCCCGAATCCTGATTTTTGCCCTGAAACCTACACCGCTGTCCTGAATTTCGGGCAATGACGAGAAACTTCTGCTAGGCCAAGGCCAAATTGTTTACAACCGGAGGTCTCTGCGAGTGGATCGGCCGGAGAAATCTGTTCAGTCTCTAGCGTGTTCGCTGAACTGTAAATTTTGATCGGCATCGAGGGGGAACTTCTCGCGAGAAAGATGCCACGAGAGGTCAGACGGTGCCCCTGCACAATGAGGCCGGATCAAACCGAGAACTCGCGGATCGCGTCAAATCGATCCTGGCGACCAAGCAACTCACGCTGCACCAAACGTCGCAAACCTCGACAACGCTGTTTGGCCGCCGGTCGCCCTACTACTTACCCCACAATCTCTACTACGATCTCTCGCACGGACACTTCAGCCCAAGCCTGTTTCAACTGGTTGCTTTCAGTCGGATTTCAAATTACCGCCTGAGAGACTGGTTGCGAGTCTTTGGGTTTGATATCCAGGCGATTCCACGACTACAGATTCAATTTCGTTCGAAGCGAACCGCGCTTCTGGAATCGTCCGTGGATGATCCCAACTCCCGTATTCGTTGGTTTCGGAGCTTACACACGGGCGCTCTTCCCACTGACATAGTCCCGCTGGCTCACCTACTTGAGTGGACAGAGCCACGTCGCCTTGCAAGTCTGTCGGCGTTCCATGATGGCGGCTTCTTGTACGCCCAGATCGGCAGTGAGGATGCCCTCGCTTTTCCGGAACTTCTCCCGGGCAGCATTGTGCGCGTGAATGCCGGCCTGACGGGGGAAGCTCTCAAGGAAGGTACAGCAGAAACTTCTGCGCATTTATTCCTGGTTCAGCATGACCGAGGACTGAACTGCTGTCATGTCCGGGTTTCCGGACGTGGGCGGATTGGGACCATCAGCAACCAGTTGCCGTACGCTCGAATGGAATTCAGAGTACCCGACGAAGCCAGAATTCTTGGTGTAGCGGACCTTGAGATCCGCAATCTTCTTGCACCACGGCAACCGACGGTTGCAAAGAGCCTGGCGAAACGGTGGAGCCCGGATCCGCTTTCTGTCCAAACATCTGAATTGGGCCCTCTGCTGCGGCGGGCAAGGATCGAAACGGGGCTTTCATTTCGTGCCGCGGCGGCCAAGAGCCGGGAACTCGCGAATGCACTGGCTGATGAGCGGTACTTCACTGCATCCGGATCGTTGTCTGATTATGAGACGTTCAACACGCCGCCGCGCCACTTTCATAAGGTCATCACATTCTGCGTGATCTATTCGCTGTCTCTGAATCAGATATTTCAGGCCCTCGGGCTCAGTTTGGAGGAGGCTGGCCGTGAACCAATCCCGGATTTGCTGACAGGTAGACCTCTATCAGAGACCGTAGCCTCTGCTGATGCCGATCGGATTGAACCGCCCGGGCTCCTTCCAGAGTTGGCTGGTCGACTCGGTGGCGTGCCGTTTTTCTTGAGGTCGTCGCTGGGTGTGGTGTGCGGGTTACCACGACTCTCGCCGAAAGACTTCTTCTGGATCGGCGCTTCGGCCAACACGGTTCATCCGTATCTGAAGGAAGCGTTTCTTGCAGCAGTGAACCGGCAGAAGAAAAAGCCCAACGACTGTGCCTCGAAACCGCTATGGCAGCAACCGCTTTACATCATCCTGAAGCGCGACGGACCCTACTTATGCGGATGCTGCAGCCAGGAGAATGACACCCTGGTCATTCACACCTACGGGGGCGGAATTCACAAAAGAGAGGAACTTCGAAGCCGGGACGTTGAGATCATTGGCAAGGTCGTGTCAGTTGCCCGCAGGCTCTAGGACACTAAGCCTCGAACCGTAGTCGGGTCAGAACAAGCGCTCTTGTGTCTCAACAACCTCTACTGGTAACGCGCACGCCGCATCATCATTTGAAACTTGATTAATTCGGTTGCTAACCGGGTAACAACGCATGTTGCCTGCGTCATAGGGTTTCAGCATATGCGAGAGCGCGTCGACGTCTGTGAAGCCCGGATCAAGCCACAACTCGTAATCCGCTTTGTCGAGGATCACAGGCATGCGATCATGAACTTGTGATGTAACTGCGTTCGGCGTGGTGGTGAGAATTGTGCAAGACCTGATCCAGTCACTCGTTGGGTCTCGCCAGCGCTCCCACAATCCAGCGAACGCGAACAACTCGCCATCACACACTTCGAAGCAAAATGGTTGCTTAGCTGTCCCCGTTCGCTTCCATTCGTAAAACCCATCTGCGGGAATCAGACATCTTCGCAACTTCATCGCATCCCGAGACGCCGGCAGGAGTTGTGCAGTCTCCGACCTTGCATTGATCATCTTTGCAGCGCCGGAAACATCTTTGGCCCAGGAAGGGATCAATCCCCAGCGCATCAAGGAGAACACACGGCGGGGTTCTTTCGGATGCTGGCGAATAACGGGAACGGATTGCGTCGGGGCAATGTTGTACCGAGGACTCCAATCGTCTTCGCCGGAAGCGTCGAACTGCTCTTCAATGAGTTGCTTCCGCCGCGAAGCCCTGTACCTTCCGCACATAGAGGGGTCTCATTATCGCAGGTGACGCGCCGGAATGGCGCCAGCTACTGTTTCATGGTATGCCAGACCATCGTTAGGAGGTCACGACCTCTGCCTGAGCGGATGAGGCCGCGCTCCTCAAGCGCTTTGATGGTGTTGCGATTAGCTGAAAGAGGGCGAATTACCTCGTCATCTCTTGCTCGTCACAGGATTGGATTGCCGCCGAGAGAATCAGTCTCAAGCTGGTAATCCTGCTCCATGTGTGTGAGCAGGTCTTGTTCGGCTTCAGTCAGCTTGGGACGTATACTGCGGCCCTTTTTCTTCGGCATCAGTCCGGTACCAGCTCTTTTTACGTTCCCGCGAGTCTACCATCGCCCTTGATCTGAGACGGTCGGAATCGCGAACGAGTTGATCGGACCTGATGCCAACCAACGCTCTTTATTTTCAGAGGCAGTGGCCAGGGATTGAGCAAAAACCGAACACAAAACGTTTTCGCTGGACGCCCCTACTTGTGAATGCATAAGCTCCATTTTCAAAGTGTCCAGCCGCCGCTGGCTATCTGAGCATGCGAGGTTGTCCTGTCCCTGAAGATCCCCAGCGAATTGCATTGGCTCGCAAAGCAGATTCGACCGTTTGTGCCTTGGCACATTGCCAGTTTCCTATGCATGACCGTGGCCAGCCTGCTGGCGCTTCTCACGCCGCTCGTGCTGAAATGGCTCATCGACCAGATTTTGCCGCACCGTGAAATCGGACTGCTCTTCTGTGCCGCGATCCTGATCTTTCTCAGCTACCAGGGAAGAACCGCGCTCATGAGCGTGGGCAACTATCTCACCCTGAATGCCGTGCAGAGAATGGCGCTGCGGTTGCGCATGGACGTGTTGCGGCACCTGGACCAGCTCTCCGCAGACTACTACGAGGACACCCCACCTGGAGTCGTCATGTATCCGCTCAAAGAACCTATCGAAGAGGTCGCCTATTTCGGCTCCGACCTTCTTCCCTCGATCTTGCGCATGTGTCTGACAACCGGATTCACGATCGTGACGATGTTCGTCTTGAGCCCCAAGCTGACGCTGGTGATCCTGCCTCTCATTCCAGTCTTCCTCCTTGCCCGGCAGCATTTCCGCACGAGGCTGTCGGCGGACTCCGATACGGTCCAGCAGAATCTGATCGCTTGGAATGCATTTCTTGAGGAACACATCTCTTCCGTTCTTCCCATCCAACTGCTTGGCCGTGAAAGATACCAAGAAAGAAAAGCATTCCGGCTTCTCGCGCGAACCACTCGTTCCCATCTTGCGCTGTTCACAACGGGTGTTTGGTTGACCCTGTGGACCTCATTCGCGGTGGTGCTCGCCATGTCGGCGGTGATCGGATACGGTGGGTGGGGTGTGCTCGTAGGGAGTCTGAGCCTCGGCAGCCTGGTGGCCTTCTACAGCTTCGTCACCCAACTCTTTGACTCATTGAGCGGTGCGGCGGAGCTTTACGCGCGAGCTCAAAGAACGTTCGCCAGTATCCGGCAATTGCAGGCCGTTTTCGCGTTGCACCCAAGCATAACCAACTCGCTGGTACCCGTTGATCTTCCGACGGAGCACTGGGCACTGGAATTCAAGGCGGTTGAGTTTGGATACGAACATGAAACCATATTGTCTGTGCCCTGCTTGCGGATCGCCGCGGGCGAGAAGATGGCGATCATCGGCGAAAATGCCGCCGGCAAGAGCACGTTGGCGAGGCTCATCCCACGCGTGTATGACGTGAGAAGCGGAGCGATCTATCTCGGTGGCCAGGACATTCGAAACATTCCCCTCAAGAGCTTGCGCCAGGCGATCTGCTATATTCCGCGGGATCCGGTACTGTTCGACGGCACGATTTCATCCAATCTGCGCTTTGTCAGGCCCGGAGCATCAGATCGCGAATTGCGCGAAGCGCTATGTCTGACTGAATTGGGCGATGTGGTGGCAGCACTTCCAGGCGGCCTCCATCATCGCATTGGACCGGATGGTTGCCAGCTGTCGGGAGGTCAGCGACAGCGGTTAGCGATCGCCCGAACTCTCTTGCAACGGCCGCAGATTCTGATTTTGGACGAAGCTACATCCTGCCTTGATCCTGCCTCCGAAGCTGTCATCCTCAGCAACGTCTTGAATCACCTTTCTACTTCAACATTGATCGTCGTCTCGCATCGAGCCTCCACCGTGGCGACGTTCAGGAGGATATTAGTTCTTTCCGCTGGCCGGATTGTGGAGGGTTCGGCCGGCACCCTTGAAGACTTTGGCCGCAAGAATCGGATAGAACAGATTGGTAGCCGCTTCTAGGATCTCTTTCGGTTAAGTAACTCAAAACATCTTCCGGAGGACAACTTGAAGATTTTTATTTCACTGATTCTTGCTTTTGCCGGTTCGCTGGCCTTTGGACAATCCCAAGCGGTACAGACCTGGAACGCTGACAACGTCGTTTGGCAGAGAACGGATTCAGACGGCACCAAGTGGGCGGTCTTAGAAGGCGACAAAGATGCACCGGGCAAGGCGTTCACCTACGCGTTCTTCCTACCCGCTGGCCATTGGGAGCACCACTTTCACAACCAGGACGCACGAGTTGCGGTAGTTTCCGGCGCCCTCAAAGTTGCGGTCGGATCGGAGTTCGATAAAGCGGGAGCGAAGACGTATCCGGTTGGGAGCTTCTTGTATGTGCCCGCGAACGTCCAGCACATCATGGGGGCAGATGTTGACACCATCTGCATCGGCACAGCGATAGGCCCCTGGAAAACTCATTACGAACATGAAATGCATCATCACTGATTCGTACGAATCAGGTTTTCACGTGACAACATGCATCAGTTCCCTCATTTTCCCGCAAGACAGGAGTAGGAAGTGAGCCGCCTGCGGTTAAAGGCTTGGCCGCAGGCGCACACTCTCCGGCTGTTGACCCGGCACGCTTCAATCTCAGCAACCATATTCGTGGCACCGAGCAGGATTGCGACGGAATAGGGTGACTTACCTCGGTTGCGTGATACGCGGCAAAACAGAGGGGTAGGTTACCTTGTAGCACTCGCAGAGGCTCGCGACCTCAAAAATGTCCGGCGCGCTCCTACCGACCTCCAGGTCGGCGAGGCGTCCCCGCCGGATGCGATAGCGCTCGTTCGCAGCTTTCCTTGCCGACTCACTCGTAAGGCGCTCAACGCCACTGCGCGTAAGGTGGAGTTCCTCCCGACGCTCTGAGCCAACTCCCCGGATTCGAGATCACTACTACTCCCGTCGTGACGGATTTGACGGTGTCCCGGCGAACCAATGGGAACAAAAAAACGCGCACGTCGCTGAGCACTCCACGAACTACGCTTACCTGATTCTGCCTGTACCTCCCCAAGGATCCCGATCTCGCCAATGGACACTGTGAGTAAGTGACCGCACTTTATCGACGAAAATCATAGAGTGAAGGCCCTTGACGCTGCGATAGCGCCACTTTCCGCCTCCAGACATAGCAACTACGTGTCTAGAAGGGAATTGAGGCGTTACATTCTGAGAGTTCCATTTTTTTACAGGGAACAGTCGATCGA
>Ga0070762_10000196_pt1 | contig 23235 bp, 18 predicted proteins | sample HubBroMetageREF2_FD_66726 | JGI IMG/M metagenome (GOLD analysis project Ga0070762, IMG submission 66726) | Reference soil microbial communities from the Hubbard Brook experimental Forest, New Hampshire, USA - Hubbard Brook CCASE Soil... | ecosystem: Environmental > Terrestrial > Soil >...
ATCGTGTTCGACCCACAAGAGATCAAGCGCATTGCGCGCGAGAAGAAATCACAGAGGAGTGGGAAGTAAGTGTCCCAGCTTCGGATTAGCCCCGTTATCGTCTGAAGATCTGTGACAAACTCGCCTGGCTGCGGCGGAGGTGCGGCAGGATAACCGAAAGCGAGCGAATCTAAGAATTGACCACTTGCATTCGTGGTAGCCGACCCGGTGATAGTGGTCGGATTTGGGCCTTGTTTCTACGCATCATATGCGTCGAATGTAGCTCCTATTCGACGCAAGGGTCAAGAATAATCTACGCACAACATGCGTAGATTAAGGTCTCTATTCGACGTATTCCACCGTCAGACTCACAGGAGACCTACCCCGTGTCTTGTAGTGTCGCATCGACCTGTTGAATGCCCTGCGTTTACCAGAGCCGAAGCACATTTTGACGGGCAGCAGCCTGATCTATGCAAATCCGACAGGCGCTTATTGTCTTGGGGTGCTTCCGGGCCTGTCCGTTATGGCCGCTCGTAGCGATGCCGCAATTGAATGATGTTCTCCTGCATTTGCAATGTCCAAAGCGGTCAAGCCCGTGTTGTTTTTAAGAGTCACGTCAGCGCCATTCTTTATCAGAAGGGTGCAGATCTCGTTGTAGCCCCGAGCCGTCGCGGCCATTAAAGCGGTCATTCCGTCTTTGGTTTGCTGGTTTGGATTTGCTGCCGCCCTTAACAGAGTCTCTACCACTTTAAGCCAATCAGTCTTTGGGCGGCCCGGGCGCTGGGGATACGGTTGCTTCGCGCGAATTTCCCAGGCTCCTTCCAGGCCGCGGAGGCTCGCCAGTATGAGCGGGGTTTGGCCTGCCTCATTTGGCTTATTCACGTTGGCCCCAGACTCGAGCAACAAAGTAACAATTTCGACGTGACCTGCGAGAACAGACCATACAAGCGCTACGTCCAAACTTTTCTGCACCCGGGCGTCATTCCTTGCTTTGCTCAAAAGTAATTCAAGAAGTTCACGATGCCCCTCGGCCGATGCGATCCAAAGTGCGTCCCCTTTTGATTTCCCTTCGGCAAGCACATCTGCGCCTGCCGCGACAAAAGACTCCGCGACTTCCGTTGCTCCGGCGCGAATCGCAGAGACGAGTAACGGTGCACCGAATTGATCTGTCTGGTTTGGCGACGCACCCTTATCGAGGAGCGACCGAACGGCGGCCACGTCTCGCTTGGAGACGGCGTCAATCAATTCGGCATCAAGAGGCGATTTCCCGCGCCCATAGATGACTTGGTAGCTCCTTGTCGCGCTCTGAGCCTGTTTGAATCCAGACAATGCGCGTTGCTTGTCAATTCCCATTAATGCGGCGAATTCGGCCACTCGATCCTCTTCGACCACCTGGTTTTTGGCCAACACCTTCGTAATGTTGCGCGCGGTCACCCCATCCTTGGCGAACATGGCTAGGCGTTTGGCGTTTCCAGCCAATTGCCTTCGGTGATTCTCCGTTGCGGGGCCAAAGTAATCGGGGCGGGAGTCAAACCGGTCAACGAGCTTCCCTTTATCAAAAAGCAGGTAGAGAAAAACGTCGCTGTCGTGAACCATAAGACAAAAGACGGTGGTTTTCAGTTTAGACGAAATGGTCTTGCCGATGCGCCGGAGCTCCTTCATATCCTGCGACTCGGAGGTTTCATCATAAACAGAGATCCAACCGTTTTTAGGTTCAGTGAGCATCGCCCGTGAACGAATCGCGCTCTTCAGAGCGCTTGCGCAGGCGGTCTTTTCAGAGGTCCGTATATGGCAATTCGTGAATGATGCGCCCATGCAGTCTCCGCCGTACCGGTAAATGGCGACCTCGCTGCGGTCAATCTTACATTCCACGCAGTTGCTCTTGATAGGTCTTGATTGCCCATTACCGGTTGAATCCTCGCCCGCATGCTATCGAATTTGTCCATTCCTTGAAAACTCGCTCACTTCGGACCCGTCTTTTCCGATTCCATCTGAAACCGCTTTTTGCCTAGATTGCAACCGGAGGAGCGGTTTCGCCCAACGGCTCGGAGCTACGCACTGATTCGTCGATTGCACCGATGAATCCCAGGCCGTTCAGCGACAAGGTAAACTCGCTGCCAACGGTAAGACCCACCCGCTGGTCAGCAGGCAGGGTAAGTTGCGCCTTTCCGTATTTGCCATGAAGCTCAACCGATAGATGGCTATCACTTGCTTGGACTATGCCCGTCACTCTCATAATCATTCTCATTTTTGATTCCTTTCATTTCGTCTTGAAAACTTACTCCTCAAACGTTTTTAGCCGTCTCCTCGCAATTCCTCGCCCTCGTTCTCCTCGATCCTTACCAACCCGCTTCCCCTTTGGCTGTCTGGCTGGGTAGACTTACCCTCGTCAGCCGGAAGTAGTTGATGCTTTTTGTCAGCTGCTCGAATTCGTTTGATTCACCGGGCTGCTGAGACAGCGGCTTGCATGCGGTTGAAAGCCTTTCGCTATATCCATTTCTGCCTGGGATGCAGTCAAGACAATCACTGGAATCGTCTTCAGCTTGGCATCCGCCTCGACGCAAACGAGGACTTCCCCACTCAACCGTGCACGACCTGGATTGTCCTCCACCAAGAGAGGCTCGAAGGGCATCTGTTCGCTCAAACGGAACGGTTTCCTGACCACGCTTGGCTAAGGACTGTAGAGGATAGTCGGCTGCCAGGGAACAATTTCGGAAGGGACTTTTATTGTGACGGGTTGGCAGGTAAAGTCAACAGCCACCTACTGGACCCTCGCAATCTAGTTAACGAACTACCTGGCGGCATGGAGAGACAGATGCTTAAGCCATTGAGCGAATCGCGCTCGATGTTCTTGTTGCATCGCTACAAACTTCACACCCATTCCTTCTTTGGGCTTACTCCTCTGCACGATAGCCCGCGCCCGCACCTCTCCTGTGGGAACATCAAGCAACAACTGGATAAAAGTGCCGGGCGGAGGAGGCTCACTCGTCCGGATGTATAACCCACCCAATCCAAGATTGACCACGCGAGAGACTTCTCGCTTGTTGGCGGTCTGCCAGGCGAGAATCGTCCCTTTCGGGGAAGGAAAGCGAGAATAGCGGCGATGATCGTTCACGGTCGCCACGGAGACTCCCGTACGGACGATACTCTCTTTCGTTTCCGGGTTGAAGCCGTTCCTTGCAGCCCACTGATCGGCGTTGGTGGCAGGCGCGTTGCTCAGGTATCTGATTCAAGCTGGACGGCTTTCCTGACGACGTAGCCGCTCCTTAAAGGGTTTCCCGACAGGGCAACTTCGGGGCGTGAAAAGAGAGTGTGCTCGTGCGAGGCGGCGCTTGTGGGTGTTTTCACCGGAGAAGATGATTCTGAAAGCCACGTGGGTACATAGAGGATCAGAAGCTTCGAGTTATGATGCAAGCGGCTTCAGGGCAAACTTGTCAGGCGACAGGTCAGCTCGGTCATCGAGCTGCAACTTACAGAGAATATTCGAAACGTGGAACTTGGCAGTCCGCTCTGAAATCGCGAGCAGGCTGCCGATTTCTTTGTTGGTCAGGCGGCGCATCAGCAGTTGAAGCACTTGAGCTTCCCGTCCCGTAAGAGAGTGACCAGGCAACAGCTGCGCATCGATAAGCGCTTTCGCGTTCTTCACGAAAGCCAGCAAAACCGCCGACGGAACCCATGGCTGACCTTTCAAGATCGCGTGGATCGCTTGCGGCAATTCCGCTCTCCACGTTTGGCGCAGCTCGACGAACCCATCAATGCCCCAATAAAAGAGACGTATTTCCTCGGCATGGTCTCCATCGCCCGGCGGCAGGAGCGCTAGACACTTACTGCCAGGAGCACCACTCCGAAGCCGAGCCGAAAGCGGCCCGAGGTTTGTCCGGAGCGAGCAGGCGTCGAGAAGGAAAAGCTGCGGGGATCCGGGACGACGAAGGACTTCAGTTTTAGGTGCATCCGCTGACAGCGCCGCGACGGTCAAGCCTTTCGTGTGGGCAAAAAGATTTTCTACCGTGCTGGTGAGCACAGGATGCGAACTCACGACATTGACTGTGACCGTCACGTGTGGCTGCACCTACAGGCGCACACCGCGTTCCTGAAAAGGCCGGAGGGCAGGAGCTTTGGGATCGGTGAGCGAGAATTCCCGAGCAATATAGCGCGATGAAGAAATAAAGCAAGTCATTTTTTGTTAATTATTTTCGTTCCAGTTTCTGGAAGTTTGAAAGCTCAAAACGTCGCGCATCCTGTCCGTCTCTGACCTGAATTCGATTTCTTTTTGCTGTACTTCGCCGGTTCTCGAAAGGCGAGGAAAACCTGTCCGACAAACTTCCTGCACGGACGTTGCTTCTGTTGGCGTAGAGAACTAGTTTGTGCGCGTTCGCGGGTGCGATCCGAGTTCGTTTCCGGGTGCTTGAGAGCTAAGGAGTTTCGCGAGCTGGAATGAGTGTATCTGGAGCTGCGATTGTCGAAGATTGTTGCTCATGCGCGGCTCCGTGAACGTTCCGGTGGCAGGACTGTTTTGTGAAATCACCAATTTCAAGTCTGGAAGTCGATCGCAGGGCTCGACAAGATTTCTGGTGGTCCTTGTTCGAGGAACCCCATTCGTAGGGAGGGAACGAAATGTACTTCAATGTGTTTGGCGAGAAGGTTTCAAAGGCGCGCTATCGCGAGATGGTCAACGCCGCGAAGAACCGGCGCGAACTGATCACCGCCGGACTCACCAGTCGGCGCGAGCTCTTCAAGATGGGACTGCTTACCGCGGGCGGTATGCTCGTAGCGAAAAGTGGTTTGAGCGCCCGGGCCGGGCAGCAAGTACAGACAAATAACCCTCCGAGTTCGGGGCAGAATACCAGTCCAGGAACCAATCAGAACTGCGTACCCGGCAACCAGACAGCCAGCCCGCCGACGAGGCCTTTTGTCCAGGCTCTGCCGATCATGCCGGTCACACGAGGGGTTTCGTCGCTGACCCCTGCGCCGACGGAAAATCCCAACGTTGGCGCCGGAGAAGTTCGAGCGGCTCCTTTCCAGGCTCCGCTGATCGACTCCACTCGTTTCCCGGTTGTTCCGTCGACGCTTTATAACATTCACCAGAGGCAGTTCGCCACCAGTCAACATCCCGATCTTCCCACGCAGACCCTCTGGGGATTCGACGATGGCACGGGCACACGCAGCCCCGGCCCGACCTACCAGGCCTTCTACGGAAAACCGCAACTCACACGCAATACCAATTCTCTGCCCTCGATCACGGAAAAGAACAACACCGGCTTCGGGATGGCTTCGGTCTCTACCCACTTGCACAACGCCCATAATCCTTCAGAGAGCGACGGCAACCCTTGTGACTTCTACACCAACGGGCGCTTCTGCGATCAGTACTATCCCAATGTGCTGGCCGGGTTCAACTCTGACCATGAACCCAACGGCGACATCAACGAATCGTTGAGCACCCTGTGGTACCACGACCACCGCGTGGATTTCACCTCGCAGAACACCTATAAGGGGCTGCTCGGGTTTTATTGCCTGTTCAACCAGTTCGATACTGGCAATGAAGAGACCGGCTTTCGCCTCCCGAGCTTCCCGCAGTTCGATATCCCGCTGGCCTTCGCTGACAAGGTCTACGATCCCGAGAGCGGCCAGCTGGTGTTCGATCTCTTTAATCTTGACGGCATTTTGGGCGACAAGTTTCTCGTCAATGGCGTCGTCCAGCCGTTCCTGAACGTGGAGCCGCGCCGCTACCGCTTCCGCCTGCTAGACACCGGTCCATCACGTTTCTATGAGTACTTCCTTACCGACCTGAACAATCTAAGCTCGCAAAATCCGTACTGGTTGATTGGCACCGACGGTAACCTGCTTCCGCATCCGGTTCAGATCGAAAGCGTTCGCATTGGTCCCGCAGAACGCGTGGATGTCATTATTGATTTCCGCCCGTTCGCCGGCAAGACCATCTATCTTGAGAATCGCCTGAACCAGCTCAGCGGCCAGGGACCGGCCGCAATTGACAGTCAGGTGGCGGCCCAGAATAGTGCCACTACCGAATGCAGCCTGGTTCTCAATTCGAACCAGCCCGCAATCTTGCCCGCGGGGGCTGGGAACCTGCTGTTGCAATTCCGTGTGAGTGGCAGGGCAGTCACAGATAACAGCGTAGATCCGGCAAGCAATCCCACGTTCTACCAGCTCCCTGACACCACTCAGGAGCCCCGCATTGTCCGAACTTTCAAGTTCGACCGCCTGAACGGCCAGTGGTCGGTCAACGGCCAGTTCATGGACTGCAACACGTTCCGCTTCGCCGTCCGGCAGAACAGCGCGGAGCAGTGGCTCTTGACCAATCTCACCGGCGATTGGACGCACCCCATCCACATCCACCTCGAGGAGCACCAGATTCTGAGCCGCAACCGGGTGACACCCACCTTGCCGGGGGACTCGGGTCGCAAGGACGTAACCCAGGTGCATCCCAACGAACGAGTGCAACTGTTCTTCCGCTTCCGCGATTGGCTCGGCAAGTACCCAATCCACTGCCATAACGTGGTTCATGAGGACCACGCCATGATGGCCCTTTGGCATGTCGTGCCTGCCGGGCAGGAAGACAACATAAACGTGCCGTAAAGACAGCGCGCCAGGGAAAGCTAGTAAAGGAGGGCAGGGCCATGCAAGGTGTATCGCGAAGAAAGATGCTGGGCATGCTGGGAATAGCCCCGGTAGTCGTCGGCGTTGCCGAGACCGCAGGGGCCAACATCCACCTTGGCGCATCCAGCCGACTGACGCTGTCGGAGCAGGCTCGGAGACGTATCCAAGAGCAACACTTGCCAGATATCCCTCTCATCACGCATGAGGGGAAGCCCGTACGTTTCTACAAGGACCTAATCAAGGACAAGACTGTCAGCCTGAATTTCTTTTTTGCGAAGTGTGACGAGGTTTGTCCACTCGTGATGGCCAACCTTGCCAAGGTTCAGAAGCTGCTGGGCAGCCAAGTGGGACGGGACATCTTCATGTACTCATTCACGTTGAAACCAGACGAGGATACGCTTGAGGTTCTCAGGCACCACCGCAGCATGTATCACGCAGGTCCCGGATGGACCTTTCTAACAGCCAAGCCGGACGATATGGAAACACTGCGGAAGGCCATCGGATTCACCTATCCGGAGCCGGCCATTGACAAAGACAAGACGCAACACATCGGGAACATTCGTTACGGCAACGAACCGCTGATGCTGTGGTCGGCTTGCCCGGGGATGGGCCACGCGAAGTGGATCGCCGAAACGCTCGAGTGGGCCATCCATCCGGAAACGAACAGGGTACAAGCGTCCTGAGACCTCACGCTCCCGAGGCCTGGTTTTTAAGGAGAGCTTCAATTCCGGCGTTGAGTTTATCCCGGCGGTTGCCGGAGGAAGGATCCAAAGTGATGAAAAAGGCACGAAAATCTGTACCGCGGTTTGTTTACCCTTTGGCGTTGGGAGCGCTGCTGCTTCTGCCGTTTACAGAGTTGGCAGCGCAGCAGGACTCTCCTCCTGTCATCGGGGACGCAGACGACAATTTCAACCCTCCGCCGTGTGATTACAAAGATGCGTTTTATATGGACAACGGCCTCAATCCGAACAGCCCATTTAATGTTGGTCGTTTCGGCACCTCCCGGCAAACGGGGCCGCCAGCCAGCGGCTCCCAGAAAAACTGGGTGGCGGATAGTACTTGCGCGGCGAGAGATCCCAACCGCAGAAATTTCCGCATCCTCGCGACCACCGGGGGCAACAACGACGATGGCAACAGTCCTTTCACCAATGGAATGCAAGAAAGCTTTGAGTTCATCTCCATTCTTTCTTTCGTGACCAATCAAAGTGCCTTTGAGAGCACCTACTCCCGCACGGTTGGCGCCATTAACGGCGGGCTCGAAGGCGATCAGCAGAATGCTGGAACCACAATATCGTTAACCCCGGGGACGGACCCCGATGGGAATGTGACAGGTCTTAATCCCCGCGGGATAAGCATGGAGCAGATCGTGAGCAATTTCGAAGCTTACGCCGCGCTCAAGCAGACACTCCCAAATGGGACGTTTGCGACCAATCCGTGCGCCACAGACATGCAGAGCCCGCTGGCGCCGCCGACTCCTTGCTTCCCGGTGAATACCGTGAATACGGTATTCACACCGAATCTGAGGCAGGATTGGCGGTTCGCCACCAATCGCAACGCCATGGACGGCAGCGATAACAACTGCATCAGTACCGATCCCACGGTTTGCTCGAGCATCAGCGACAGCCCGTACGGTTATTTTTGCGACGATCTTCTGGGCATGTGGATTCTCACCTATTTCTGGTTTACACAACCTCCCAATACCAAAGACCCGGTCTGTGGTCCTATATTTGCCGCCATCGGTAGAAAGAATGGCTTCAACACGGATGGCACTCCCATTATTTTGACCCCCTTTGAACTCAATCAAGAGATTGAGGCCAACAACTGCGGCGCGGAAGGCCAGGAGGCAGTAGATGGTACGGACGGAGGAGCCGTTTGGCTCGTTTGTCCGGCGATTCCGGATCCACGTGCTGGCGCCATCGCTCCGGATGCGTTCCTGGATCAAGTGCGCAATGCCAAGGGCGTTCCCCAGAACTTGGCATTGACCATTAATTTCCTGAGCCTGCAGCTGTTCGGTGTGTTCCCGAACGAACTCACGCCGGCGCAAGCCTCGCAGGTAAATTCAGCAGCGGCAGCCGCGCAGTAGCGGCTGATCGGAGATCGTGCGGCACTCCCCTGGCAGCCCTTTCGGAGCTGCCAGGGGAACCAGTGTTCTATGAGGGCTCCCGAAGATGCCCAACTCAGTTGAGAAGCGGATTCCTCGCCGGGATTTCGTGAAACTGGCGGCCGCCGGCGCAGCCTTCGGACCCTTCTTCCTCTTCCCCGACCGCGCCCTCGCCGGTCAGAAGACGTTGAAGATCGCAAAATGGGTCCATTTCGTGCCGGAGTTCAACTCCTGGTTCGAGAGCATGGCCATGGACTGGGGCAGGCAGAACAACACCACGGTAACGGTGGACGAAATCCCGGTGGAAAAAATCAGTGCTATGGCCAATGCGGAGATCGAAGCGGGCAAAGGTCACGACGTGTTCATGTTCCCTTGGCCTCCCGCGGAATATTGCCAACACGCGATTGATCATGGCGAGGTGTATCAGCTTGTGGCGTCCAAATACGGCGCTATCCAGCAGCTTGCGCACCGGTCAACATTTAATCTCAAGAACAAGACCTACTTCGCTTTTGCCGACTTCTGGACTCCCTCTCCGCTGCACTTCTTCGAGGACTTTTGGGCGCATGTCGGAATGCCGTTGGGTCCCGTGCATTACGGCAGCCTCCGCAGCGGCGGGAAAAAGCTGCGCGACCAGCTCGGCATACCCTGCGGTTTGGCGTTTACGCCAACCCTCGAGGGCAACGTCACGTTGCACACCATCCTCTACGCCTTTCGCGCCTGGATACTGGATGGAAACGGAAATGTGCTCTTCAACAAGAATGCGTTCGCCGTCGGGGTACTGAAGTACATCCAAGCGCTGTATCAGGATTCGGGCACGCCGGACCAGCTTAGATGGGGACCAGGAGGCAACGTTCAAGCCATGCTGGCGCGCCAGACATCTTCGACCAACAATGCCATCAGTCTCCTGCGCGAGGCTGAAAAGCAAGAACCCCGGGTGGCGAGGGAAATCTGGCTCCAGCCGCCGTTGATCGGAACCAACGGAATGGGCGTGACGGCGCTTCCGCACGTCACGAATTGCTCGGTGGTCTGGAACTTCTCGCAGAATCAGGACGGAGCCAGGCAATTCCTGGCCGATCTCATCGATACATCCAGAGCTGGTTACGAAAAAAGCTTAGGTTGCAACTTTCCGATTTACCCAAAGACCGTTCCAGACTTGATCGTGCGTCTCTCAAAGGATTCCCAAGCTGATCCATCCTACAAATACATGGGGCTTAAGGACGCGCTGCATTGGACCCCAAACTTGGGTGTTCCGGGATTCGCAACACCGGCATACATGGAGATCTTCAACAGTTCTCTAGTCCCCAGGATGGTGCAGAGCGTTCTCAAAGGCGAAAGCAGTCCGGAAGATGCGGCCGCCGCCGCGGCATCAGAAATCCAGCGCATCTCCGAGAAATGGAATCAGCTCTCGTAGTTGAAGAGGAGAGGCTAAACTATGCCGCCACGAAAACTTGCTCTGTGGATCGGTTCCTTGACGCTTTTGAGTTCGACGCTCATCTCCGCCCATCCGGCACCGCGAAAGTCGCCTGAACTCACAATCTCCGAGCCGTCGGGCAAACAAACGTCGCTCTCAAGTCTCAAGGGCAAGGTAGTGGTGATCGAGTTTCTTTTCATGAATTCGGAGCACTGCTTGCGTGTCGCCAAGACTTTGAATTCGCTGCAGGGGGAAATGGGCCGGCGCGGCCTTCAATCGGTTGGGGTGGTCTTCGGCCCCCACGCCGACGAGCAACACGTAGTCTATACGGTGGATTACCTCAAGTTGACTTATCCGCTGGGGTTCACGACTTCCGCTAAAGTCGACAGCTTCCTGGGCCGCGCCGGGAACGAGATTCTCAGCATTCCGCAGGTGGTCGTGATTGACCGCGCCGGCACCATCCGTGCCTCGAGCGGACGCCGGCCTGGTGATGCAAACCTGGAAAACGAGGCGTATCTGCGAAACTTGATCGACAGTTTGCTAAAGGAAAAGGTTCCCACTACCCCTATAAAGAGAAGAGTTGTCCCGGTCCCGGTTCCCGGTAGGTAGGAGCCCGCCATTTCCGGATGCGATGCAAATTCCAGCAGCCCCCGGGCACTTGGCAGGGTCGGGCTCTCTTTCGGGGTTTGGGCGGGAAGGGACTCTATTTCGCTGGTTCCACGATTTGCACGTGATGATGCTCGAGCAGGTCCCCCGTCGCATGATCCACCTGCGTGACGGCCAGCTGGAAATTCACCTGAGACTGGATCAGGTTCAGCTCGGCTTGGGCGAGTTGGGTTTGCGCGTCGAGAACGAAGAAGATCTGCTCTGCGCCCAATTCGTACTTTCGTTCGTCGGCGTGAAGCGTGTCTTTCGCAAGATCCACGGCTACTTTGGCGGCTTCCATCCCCAGTTTGGCGGCCTCGAGCGAGTGCACGGCAGTCGTAACGTCGAGTAAAATACTCTGGTTCGTGTCTCTCTCTTGGTACTGGTCGTGTCGGCGGCTCACCACCGCGTCGGCCAGATTTGCTTCCGCGCCGTGATTCCTTATTGGCAGCGACAACGAAAGCGTCGCGCCGTAGGCCGGGAATGCAAAACGGAAAGACTGGCTCAGGCTGGTGCCTATTCCTGTATTTGCGACGCCGGGTTCGTATCCATTCAGCCCGTTCCCCGAATAGAAGCCGGAAAGCTCAAGGTCCGGCTTGAGGTTGTTGTGTGCAAGACGAATGCTCAATTCATCGATGGCGAGCTGCTGATGAACGGCTTCCAGCTCCGGGCGATTCGCAATGGCGCGCGCCAGAGCCGTGGGGATATCGATGTTGAGGAGTTCGCCGGCGGGCTCAGGGCGATCCGTCAAATTAAGATCAAGCACGCGAGTCGCCGGGTCCAGGTCCGCGGCGATGCTCTGGCGGAATTGATCCTCGGCCTGTTTGACGGCGTATTCCGCTTGAATCACTCCCACGCGCCGTGACGCAACCTGCGATTCGGAGCGATAGATGTCCAGCGGCGGCAAAGCCCCTAGACTCAACGCCTTCTTGTCGTGGTCGTAACTTCTCTGAGCCTCATCCAGCGATTTTTGCTGCACCGCGAGAACTTCTCGGGCCAGTACGACATTCCAGTAACCGCCCACAATCTGTTGAATGATGTCGCTCACCTCTCCGAGAAAAGAAGCGCGAGCCTGTTTCAAGTTGCGCTGCGCGATCAGAATCGGAGCACGGTTGGGGAAGAGTCCTCGGTTTCGCAAGAGCGGCTGCGTCACGAGGAACTGCAGCGTTGTCGCGGTGGAAGGATTCAAGAAGTTGAACGAGCTGTTCGTCGAATTCTTCTCCGCGATAAAGGAGCCCTGAAAATTCGTGCCCGTTTGAAACGTTTCTGAGTAGCCGACCTGCGTCTCCTGACTCAATTCGTTGAGAATGGATGCACCTTGGAGTTGCGTCGACGTGGGCGACTTGGTGCGCTGATCGCTGAAACTCGAGGTCAGCAACGGATCAAACGGCGCTAACACGCGCTGAAGATTGTTCTCCGCGGTCTCAATCTGGTAGTGATCCAGGTGTATGTCGGTGTTGTTAGAAAGAGCCAGGCGAATGCTATCGTCCAGGGAAAGCACGAGCTTTCCGTCAATGATGTGATCCTTCAATTCCTGCGGTGCAAGCAGCGGCGCCGCGGGTTTTTGCCTGCGGCTGATTCCGAGCACCGTTTCAAGAGGCGAGGCGTTCTGCGCCCCGGTCGAGACTCCGCTCACGGCAATCAGTGACAACAATGAAATCGCAACATAGAAAAGGCGCGCCACTCTCATGATCACCCCCCGACAGGATCATCTGATCGTAAACCGCTGCTATTCGTACCGAATGGCCTCGACAGGATCGAGCCGCGCAGCCTTCACCGCCGGATAGATCCCGAAAATCAATCCCACGGAAATGGAAACGACGAACGCCAGGAGGATCGAACTGATCGTAACCACGGTGGACCAACCGGCCAGCCAGGCGATCAGTTGCGACATGGCGAATCCGACGACCACGCCCAGGAGACCTCCCGCAAAGGAAATGAGTGTCGCCTCGATCACGAACTGGCGAATGATGTCCCAGCGCCTCGCGCCAATGGCCCGCCGTACTCCGATTTCGCGCGTGCGTTCGAGAATGGCGGCCAGCATGATGTTCATAATTCCGATTCCGCCCACCAAAAGGGAAATCGATGCGATGGCCACCATCACGGTGTTGAAGAGCTGCTCTGTTCTTTTCTGTTGCGCCAGCAGTTCGGCGGGCACGATGACGCTGAAGTCCCCCGCATCGTGATGCGAGGAATTAAGAATGCCGCGCACCACTTCCGCATCCGTGATGCTGGTGTCCGTGGATGCCAGATGCAGGTACAGCCCGTCGACTTCGTCTTTCATCCAGCTTTGCGAATCTTCCAGACGGTACAGCACCGAATTCAGCGGCGCGTACACCAGGTTGTTCAGGTCCTCGGTGCGCACGCCGGACAGGTCGGATTCGGGGGCGAGTTGTGGCCCCGCGATCCCGATCACGTGACACCACATTTCGTTGAGTTTTATGTACTCTCCGACGGCCGGGGACGCGCCAAACAAGCTGTCTTTCGCCGCCGCGCCCAGAACGCATACCGGTGCGGAAGCGGCATTGTCGGAAGCATCGAAGAAGCGTCCTTCCGTCACGTGCAGATGGCCGATCTCCAGATAGCTCGGCTCGACGCCGTAAACTACGGGAGTGTCCTGCTGAGGCTTCGGGAGAATTTTCGTCGGCGTGAAGCGCTTGCGCGGAGTTGCTTCGGCAATGCTTGGCACGTTCTGGCGAATAATCTGGTAGTCGCTGAGCGTGAGGCCCGGCGAAGTTTTCCGGATTTTCTGAAGCTCCTGCTCGTTCCGTGCTTCCTTGGCCTCCACGATCAGATTGCGCACGCCTAGCTGTTCGATGAACGCCATCACCTTCTGTTGCGCTCCCGCACCGATCGAGAGCATCGCCACCACCGCCGCCACGCCGAAAATCATTCCGAGCATCGTCAACAAGGATCGCAGCTTATGGCTGGCCAAGTTTTCCAAGCCAAATGCAAGATCGGGCAGCCATTGTTCCAGGGACCTCGGCTTGGCCATCGAACCACGTTTCATTTACGCCCCGCACCTTTCAATTCGAACTTGCACCCAGACTGGGAGTTGCGCCGCCGCTTTCTTTTGGTTTTCCGGAGCGCTTCTTATCCGGATTTACAAGCGCGACAACCGTTCCGACGGAGACCCCTTCAAGGATTGCGCGTCCCTCGCTCAGTGCTCTGACCTTGACTTCATGCATCTCGAATCCGCGGCCGCGCTCGCAATACACAATCTTCTTCCCGTCATGGTCGAAGACCGCCTCCGCGGGAAGCGAGACGGCTCGCGTAAGGTGATCGCCAAGAATGCTTAATTGCGCCTCGAAGCCTGGACGCAGGCGCGGATCTGCCCGGTCCAGTTGGATGGCCACGTCGAATTTATGTTTCGAGTTATCGTCCCAGAATTCGCTTGCGGTGGCTCCGCCAACCGTGCGTACTTTCCCGGTGAAGGACTCACCGGGAAGCGCGTCCACCCTAATGTCTACGGATTGGCCCGTCTTGAGATTCGTGCGGTCCGTTTCACCGACCTGGGCCGAAACCTCGAGGCGGGAGCTGTCAATCACCTCCGCAATCGAGCTGCCCGGGCTCGCCTGATCCCCTACGTGATAATCCGGCAACGTCATCCCGCCGAAAAACACTCCTCCGGTAGAATCCCGGTTCCCGTGGATGACCATCAGTCCATCAATGGGAGAAGTGATCCTCATATTCTTTATGTTCAGCTCCGCGCGATCCATCGCCAGGCGCGCCTTGTTATGCTTTTCTTCGCTTATCGCGAGCGCCGCATCATTGGACGCTCCGTGCGAGCGGATGTCTTGTTCGAGTTGCGTCAGAGCGCGCTTGGCTTCGTCGAGCGCAAGAACGTTTTTCTGGCCGTCGATCTGGCTCAAAATTTCGTTTTTGCTGACCTCGAGTTCCGCTTTGCGCACGGCATATTTTGCTTTCAGGAGCGCTGTCCGGTCTTCCGCCGTCTGCACCGCGGCGTCTGCCTTGGCTTTGACGATCTCCTGGTCGGCTTGTTCGAGGTCGCTGCGGTTTTGCGCCAGATTGTATTCTTGCTGGCTGGGGTCAAACTCCAGCACCACGTCCCCCGTGTGCACTTGCGTACCAGCGGCGGCCAGCTGGATGATCTGCAATGTGCCACCGGCGATTGGCGGCGCCGAGATGCCCCTCGATTGCTCCGTGTGCAATGCGCCCTTCGTGAACACCTTCAGTTGAAGGTCCACTTCTTTGACCGTGGTTGTCGGCACTTCCGCATCGCCGGCGATTGCCGTGCTCTGCCGGCAAGCAATGCCGTTCGCTCCGAACGCCAGTGCGAGCAGAAATGCCGCCGCTCGCGTTCTTCGTTTGCTCAAGATGAAGCTCCTACTTTGCAAGCGTTGGATCCTTCAGGGCCAGCCGTTCGCCTGGTGCCAACCCCTTGGCAATCAAGGCTTCATCGCCGCTCTGCCGCGATACCTCCACGGGCGTCTCTTCGAATTTCGATCCCCGCCGAACATATGCGACGGTTCTTCCCGCCTTCCGAAAAAGAGCGTTCGTTGGAGCAACAATTCCATCGGGCACGCGCGCCACCGCGATGCGAACCGTTGCGCCCATTCCAGGCGTGAGCCGCGCATCGCTCCCCGCCAGGCCCAGTTCCACCGCAAAATTCCGCGGTATCGGCCAACCCGCACCGAAATCCATGCTGGCCGTTGGACTGATCGTGTCAAGACGCCCGTCGAAGCTCCTGTCCGGGAGCGCATCGAGCCGGACCGTCGCGGACTGCCCCAGTTTCAACTGGCCTCTTTCCGCCTCTTCCACGCGCGCCGCGATCATCAGCGCGGAGCCATCGGGAAGCTCCGCGATCGCTGCGCCCGGCCACGCCCGGTCGCCGGGTTTGAAAGGCGTCGGGCTTCCTTGAGGCTGCCAGTGATTTTGCAGCGCAACAACGCCATCGAGCGGCGCTCGGAGAGTGAGGGATTCGAGTGCCCGTTCATCGAGCTCCACCTGGAATACAGCCTGGTCGTGCTTCTGCTGCTTGCTGGAGAGATCGGAAGCGGCCGCCCCGCGATCTGCTTTCAGCTTGGCTTCGGTTTCCTTCTGTTTTTGTTCCGCATCCGCGAGTTTCAGTTTGGCCTGCTCGCCCTCAATGACCGAAAGGATCTCCTGTTTACTGGCGTCCATGCGCGCCTTCTCGGTGTCGTACCTCGCAGTCATGGCGTCGGTTACGTCCTGCTCTTCCTTCAATCGCGAAGCCGCGCGCGACTGCTGAATTTCCGCTTCCGCGGATTTGACGGCGGACTGATCTTCCGCCAGCTTTTGCTTCACTGTGGTCGCGTCAAATTCCACCAAGAAATCGCCCTTCTTTACTTTCGTTGCGTTGTCCACAAGCTTCAATATCTGCAGGTCTCCGGCCCCATAAGGAGCCGCAATCACCGCCGACCGGATGGCTTTGACTTCACCCTTAATTTCCAGGTAGTCCACGAACTCTTTGCGCTTCACATCCGCCATCGGAAAATTCACAGCCGAGTTTGCCAGCCGAAAAGCCCCGAACACGAGTCCGCCAACAACCAGAATGGCAGCGACGACGAGCAGTTTCTTTCTGGATTTCCCCTTCTGACTTCCGCCGCTCATGGCTTCTCCGGCGCTGCGGAATCCTGGCTCGCATCCCTGCGGATTACGTCACCCTCCGCCAGTCCAGACTCGACCACCGCACTCAGGTCGTTCCGGCGCCCCATTTTCACCGTGCGCTTCAGAAAACCACTAGGACTTTTCAGCCATACAAACGAATGTCCCGCTTCCGTCCCGATACTCTGATAGGGAACCACCAGCACATCGTTTTCCGAACCGAGATCGAGGTCCATGGCTGCCGAAAGGTCCGGCAATAGCCTGGGGTCGTTTCCCTCGACGAGAAACCGCGCCGCGAACGACCGCACCATTTCCGTAAACTGGCCGGTGTGGCCAAGAGGGGACACTTCATCGAGAACCGTCGGTAAAGCCATTCCCGGGTAGGCATCCAAATGCATTTCCGCTTTCTGTCCTGGATGCACTCTCAACAGGTCGACTTGATTCAGTTCGACGCGCACTTCCATCTTTGACGGATCGACCACCTGAAGAAACGGCACACCCGGCCGCACCTGATCTCCTTGCTGCACCGTGCCCATCCGTCCGCCAAGCCATATCGTGTTATGGACCACCACCCCCGCCATGGGCGAATGCACCGTCATCTTTGCGGCGTTTGCCAACGCGTAGCGCATCGCTTCCTTGGCGCGATCCCTTTGAATCTCCAGAATCTTGATCGCCGCCACAGCTGCGGCGCGCTTCAACTCGTAGGTTTCCTTGAGTTGCTTGAATGTGGCTTGCCCTTCATCCACCGCTTCCTGATTCTTTTCGGCGTCAATGCGCGAGACAACCTCATTTCTTTGAATCTCAAGTTGCGCGCGCTTCAATTCATCCTCGGCCTGCTTCAGCGCGGTATCGTCCTTGGCGCGTGCGATCTCCTCATCCGACTGCTTCTGGGCCACCTGGCTCACCAGGTTGTCGTAGGTGCTCTTTTTTTCAAGATAGTCTTTCGTCTGCGCTTGGGGATCAAACTCGACCAGAAGGTCGCCGCTCTTCACGTGTGTACCGGCGGGGACCAGTTTCGTGACTACCATTGACCCCACCTGCGCCCCCTCAAGTCTCGGCGCCAAAACGATAAAAGAACGAGAAGCCTGCGTCGTTCCATTGAGCCGCAGCGTCTCGGAAAGGCTCTTCCGCTCGACTTTGACCAGGGAATCGGCCTTGTCCGCCAGGGGTCGTCCTTGCCGGAAGTGCAGAAAAAGAAAGGGGATAGCCACTAGAACCAATACGGAAGCAATACGAAGAAGGAGAGCCTTGGGCTTGCCGCGGTTTTGGGAAATTTGGCCCATAACCCCTTAAGACGCTGCATGCGTTTGAGTGTTATCCCGCCAAGCTAAGTGCTTGGAACTCGAATCCGCCGATTTGGTTGTTTCCGCGAACGGGCATATCGGCAGCCCTCTCTAAGCAACCAAGTCTATCTCACAGTTACGAGGAACAGCACGCCTCAATTTGCATTGTGCTTACGTCATCGACCCGGAACTTGCTTCCGATGGTGGTCAGAGGTTGTGTCAGGCGGAATACGATTTGGAACTGGTGGAAGAATGAATGGCTGGTTACCAGGCAGGCCGCTAAGCTCCTCCGCGCCCACTAAGACACTGCGAACTCACGGCTTTCGCGCGTCGTTTCCGTATTCCCATTCATAGGGCACGCCGGTGTCCCCGAGCATGAATCTGACGAGTTCGGCGAAGCCTGCTTCGGAACGAACGTCGTTTGAGAGAATCAAGACGCAACGTTCACTGGCCTCGATGCAGACCATGGTGTTGGCGGTCTGGCCGTCGTGGCCGCCTTTGTAAAAGCCGCGGCCCTCGGGGCCGTCGAAAACGGTGACGCCCAGCCCCGAGTACAGGTCCTTGCGCTGCTCAGCGGGCGGCAGGTCCGGAAGGAAGAGGGGGAACAGGCTGGCCGTGGATATATGCAATACCGGTCTCGTGATTTCGGCGCGTGAGGCAGGACTGAGGCCATCGCCGCGTACGAGGGCGGCGGTAAACTTCGACAGGTCGCCGATGGTAGTGTTCATTGAGCCGGATGCGCGCACCTTGCTCCGCTTGTCATGTGGCTGCGGCTGGCCTTGGTCGTTCCATCCATCGGCCACGTTAGTATCTTTGCCGTTAGCCCAAACCAGGCTTGTGCGGAACATTCCCAGGCGGTCGAAGTTGGCCTTGGTCAGATCGCCTACATCGAGGCCCAAGCCTTCCGCCTTGCGGCCGTGTTCGACGACGAATTGCAGCAGGATGAAGCCTTCGCCCGAATAGCTGAAGCGCGTGCCAGGTTCGAAATGGATGCGCAGCTTCTGGTCCGGTTCGATGAACCAGAAGTTGCTGAAGCCGGTGGAGTGGGTCAAACACATACGCGGAGTAATCTTTTCCCAGCGCGGGTCGTCAGCGAGGTCCTTGTATGGTCCATACTTGTCCGGAAAAACCGGATCGGGGCCATAGCTCGGCAAAGGACTGTCGAGATCGTACTTAATGGGAGTGTCGAGGTTCAGCTTGCCCGCATCGACCAGTTGCATCACCGTGTATGCAAACACCGTCTTGGTAAGCGACGCGCCGTACATGACCGTGTCTGTGGTGAGCGGATCGCCTTTGGCGTTGCGGATGCCATAGGTGTGGACATAGGCGACCTTTCCGTGATCAATAACCGCAACGGCCATGCCGTTCGCGTGGGTCCGGAACATGATCTTGGATACTTCGGCGTCCATCGCCGCGGCGTCGGGTATGGTTTGAGCGACAGCCCCGACGGGAAGGCAGAAGGCAGCAAAAAGCGGAGCGACGAGAGGGAGAAACTTTTTCAGCGTTCTCAAGGTGAAAGTCCTATCAAAACCGGATGCTGACTGATGTACTTTGGGCGCAGGCCTAGGCTCCGGATTCTGATTAGAGTTACGCACACGGCTCCGGGAAAGTCCGTCCCTTTTGGCACACTCGGCCCTTGCGCTTGGCTATCACTTCGCTTCCATCTGGCTGTGAAGAGGACTTTCCACTCCAAGCTGTCGAACACGCTCGGCACATTCAAAAAAGGCCGGGCAACTTGCCCGGCCCTGACGATTTTCGAATGGCCAAGTTAAATCAGAAGTGGCAGGAGGCAACGCCCCGTTTTTGCAGATACTTCTGGTGATACTCTTCTGCGCGATAGAACGTCCCCGCTGGCGTGATTTCCGTTGCAATGGGCCTCTTTAGCTTGCCGCTGGCCTCCAGCGCTTCGCGGGATTTTTTCGCAGCGGCTTCCTGTTCGGGTGAATGAAAGAAAATGGCCGTGCGGTATTGCGAGCCGAAGTCCGGGCCCTGCCTGTTGACTTGCGTCGGGTCGTGCACTTTCCAGAAGACGTCGAGCAACTGTTCGTAGCTTACTTTGGACGGATCGAACGTTACTTGCACCACTTCCGCGTGGCCGGTTTCATCCGTGCAGACATCTTTGTACGTGGGATTCGTCGTTTCGCCGCCGCTGTAGCCCACGGCCGTTTCGATCACGCCGGGCACCTGCTGAAATGCCGCTTCAATTCCCCAGAAGCACCCTGCTCCAAATGTTGCAATCTCTGACATGGACATCTCCTAAGCGAACTCGGCTTCGCTCGCAGTGCTGGTCCGGGTAAATGTCGGCCAGGCACAGCGATTGGATGCGCGCGCTACCTCCGAAGTTTCGGTGGATTCTTCAAAACAATCCTCGCGCCTCCCACTGGCAGGAGCCAGCTGCCGGACCGCTCGCTTCTCTTAACAGGCTTCTGTTTCAAGACTTCTGCTTTGGTGCCGCCAGGAAGGTCTTCAGTTTTGCCTGCGCCAACGCCTTGTATGGGCTATTTACCGAGGCCGACTGCGTGAAGGCATCTTTTGCTTCGGCATTCCTTTTCAAGTTCAGCAGCGCGAAGCCCAGCCGGTATTGATTTCGGCCATAGCTCCCTTCATCCGGCTTCAGCAGCGGCGAGGCGGCCTTGAGATTCTGCGCGGCTTGTTCATTGTCCTTCTTCTCTATGTTAACCTGCCCCAAGCAGCTGAGGGCCAGACCCTTCTGCAGCGAAATCTGCTGCTGCCACTGTTCGTCGGTCACTCCTTCCGGCTTCTGGGCGGTGCCCAGCAGGTCCATCACCTTCTTGGCGTACGCTTCGGCCTTATCCAGCTGTTCGCCTTTCTCGCCGTACTCGTCAGAGAGCAAGAGCAGCATTCCTATATTGTTTGGATCCTTCGCCAGGAGCCCATTCGCCACCTCGAGCATTTTGGGCACGTTTTGCGCCTGCTGATAGGAGGTCGCCGCCACGCCGAGGGCCTGATTTGCATATTGCGAATCGGGATAAAGTTGCGCGAAACGCGTCAAGCTCGCGGCCCGCTTCGCGGGAATCGTTATGCGATAAAACCCAAGGAACATGGCTTGTTCGATGTAGGTGATGTTGTCTTTATTGTTGTCCAAAGTATCTTTTTGCAGCCGCTGCCAGCTGAGTGCTTCGACGCCTTCCGGTGCCTGAGAAGCCTTGTATCGTTCGAGGATCCCGGGCACCTTCTCTCCGTAAGCCATGAGTTTATCGGTGTCGCCCTTTTCGCTGGCCGCTCGAACCATATTCACGGCGTTGGAAAAATTATCGGGATCGAGCGCAAACAATTTGTCGCCGTATTCGAAAGCCTTGTCGTAGTTTTTCTGCGCGAGGTAGTAATTCACATAGAGATCGCAGGCCACAATGGCCATGTCACCCTGTCCGAGGCCCGATGAAAATTTATCGATCAAGGCCAGCTTTTGCGCCTGATCGGCCGTGCCGTTGATTTCCGTCAGAGCATGGTCCGCGTCGGACCCGGCGGCGATCGGCACAAACTTGCCGATTGTTTGCCCGACGGCGGGAAAGGCTGCAAAAAGGAGCAGGGCGAGAATCCCCATAAACTCGGTCATTCGCTTCATGGACGCCTCCACGGGAAGGAAATTGCCTGCATCTTAGTGCCGCTTGGCCCGCCGCGCAAACAAATTCCTCCTCGAAACGGGCGCCGCCCTCCGACAGCGCTCCCCGCTCCCGTTTTTCGTCTAGAATGGGAGTGCCGCCGCATGTTAGGGAGAGGAATCCGTGGCAATTTTCTTGTCGCATCCCACTTTGTCATTGCGGAAGACCGCAGCCTTTCTGTTGACGGCATCCTGTCTTCTCTTTGCCTATGCCCGCCGCACAAACGCGCAGTCAGGCGTGGCCTGCCACTCGATGGACATGCGTGTCGAGGTTGCGCCCGAGCAACTGCCGCCCCCAGAGAAACTCACCGGCATCGGCAACGCGCACATTCGTATCACTGCGACTCCCGAGGCGCAGGGGTGGTTTGACCAGGGGTTGAATTTATTGCACGACTTCTGGGATTACGAATCCATTCGGGCCTTCGAACAGGGCGTTCGCGTCGATCCCCAGTGTGCGATGTGCTATTGGGGTATTTACCAGGCGGCGAAAACAAACTACAGAGAGGATAACAGATACTTCCGGGACCAAGCGCTAACGAAGGCAGTCAGCTTGAAAGGCCGCGTCAGTAAATCGGAGCAGCTGTACATCGAGGCGGGCGTGGCCTCCGAAAAAGATGAGAAGAAAGATAAGAACCCTAAGGATTCGAAGGAGGTTCAAATCTACCGCAAGCTCGTCAAGCACGATCCGGCAGACCTGCAGGCGCGCATCTTTCTGGCATGGGCGCTGACGGATGGTTACGACGATAGCGGCCAGCCGAACGCCGGCACAAAGGAAGCCCTGGCGATCTTTCAAACGGTTCTGAAGGATGATCCCGACAATTCCGCGGCGAATCACTATTGGATTCACGCGGTGGAAGCGAGTCCTCACCCGGAGCAAGCTCTCCATAGCGCAGAAATTCTCGGCCGTTTAGCTCCGACCTCCGGACACATGGTCCACATGCCGGGCCACATCTTCTATCGCACCGGCGACTACTCCCACGCGAAAGAATCCTTTGCCGCGTCCATGAAAGCCGATGAGGAGTACATGCAGGAGCAACACATTCAGGTCGACGACGACTGGAACTACGTACACAACCTGATGTATGCCATCGCGAACCTCATGGAAGTGGGTGAGTTAAGCGAAGCCACCGCACTGTCCGCTAAACTAAGGGACGCGCGGGGTGAGCTTCCCAATACGCTCTACCCCTGGTCGCCGCGCGATGCCATCTCCAGGGTCAATCCACGCCTGCCGGTCGCCCTTCGCTCGGCCGATTGGAGCGCCGCTCTCGCGCTTCTCGAGTCCAGCGATCCTCCAGCGACACTGCCGAATCTGCAGTTTCTCGAACGCCAGCTAACGCAATATGTTCTCGGCATGCAAGCTCTTGACGCGCACGATTTGTCAGCCGCGGATGCGGCGTCGGCCCAGTTCGATGCCGAACTCAAGCGCTTGTCCGATCGCCTAAAAGATGAAGAGAAAGCCAAATCCAAATCCAAAGAAAAACACAAAGAAAAGAAGACGGCCGTCGCCTCTCCTCCAAAGATCCGGCTGATGCCGGATGCGTATGCAAAGCCGCTGGTGAAAAACCTGTCCATCATGTCTCTGGAATTGCGCGCGGGAATTCTTATGGCCAGGAAGCAGAGCGCGGAAGCGAGAAAACTATACGTACAGGCCGCCCAGGAGGAAAAGGCGCTTGGCTATCACGAACCTCCAGCTTTCGTGCGGCCTGTCGCTGAAACCGAGGCAGCCGCTTTCATGTCCGTTTCCGATTGGCCCGCCGCAAAGACTGCCTACCAAGCGGCCCTGGTCGAGCGCCCGCACTCCGGCTTTCCGCTCTACGGCATCGCGGAAGCGAGCGAGAAAGCTGGTGACGCCCGCGCAGCCACTGCCGAGTACTCGGAGTTTCTGACCGCATGGAAATCCGCCGATGCCGATCTTCCGCAGCTGACCCATGCACGCGGCTATGTCGCTTCTCACGGCACAGCCGCCGCTGGCAAATAGAGGCGTGCCGTC
>Ga0070762_10000200_pt1 | contig 23056 bp, 16 predicted proteins | sample HubBroMetageREF2_FD_66726 | JGI IMG/M metagenome (GOLD analysis project Ga0070762, IMG submission 66726) | Reference soil microbial communities from the Hubbard Brook experimental Forest, New Hampshire, USA - Hubbard Brook CCASE Soil... | ecosystem: Environmental > Terrestrial > Soil >...
GGCGCGAGCCATTAAGGCAACTATGGTGGAGGAGTCCGTCCCTCCGCTGAGCAACGCTCCAAGAGGCACGTCCGCGATAAGACGGATGCGAACCGCTTCCGCCAACCGCTGCTCCAGCTCTTGCAGGCACTCTTCTTCACCGCGAGGCTGGTACGTACTGTATTCGGGCAAGTCCCAATATTTGTGGATACTGACTTTGCCTCGTTCGAACTCGAGAACGTGCCCCGGCGGCAGTTTTTTAATTGGTAGAAAAGCGGTGTCGGGGTCAGGAATGTAACCGAAATACATGTATCGCCAAAGGGCCTGTTGGTCGATCGTGGCGAGTTCGGGCGCCACCGCGAGAATGGATTTGATTTCTGATCCGAACAGCAGACGCCCGCCTGCGAAAGCATAATGCAGAGGCTTGATGCCTAATCGGTCTCGCGCGAGCAATAGACAACGGTTGCGCGTGTCATAGACAGCAAAGGCGAACATGCCGCGCAGTCTCTTGACACAGTCGCGTCCCATCTCTTCGTAGAGATGGACAATCACCTCGGTGTCGCCATGCGTAAGAAAACGATGGCCGCGGGATTCGAGTTCACGCCGAAGCTCCGGAAAGTTATAAATCTCTCCGTTGTACACAATGCAAATAGTCTTGTCTTCGTTGAATACCGGCTGGTGACCACCGGCAATGTCGATGACGCTGAGCCGCCGCACGCCCAAGCCTGCCCCATCCTTTACATAGGTGCCTTCATCGTCGGGTCCGCGGTGGACGATGCTCTGGCACATTCGGCGAATCGTGTCTGCTTCAACCCCTCCCGGTTCTGAGTTGACCACTCCCGCGATTCCGCACATGGTTATCGCTTCACCACGGCCCGTGCAACGTCAAGCGCTGACTCGGAAGATCTCGCACGTGTGCGCTTGAGCCGGTAGTCTCTGTAGTCCCCGGGATTGCCTTCTCGTTCGTCGCAAGCCGCCAGGACGATGTTTACCATTTCGCGGGCCGAGACAAAATGGAGACTCTCTTCCCTCTGTCCCGCTCCTTCCACGAGGTCGCGCAGAAATTCACGCATTGGTTCTCCAAGAACTCCATCTCGCTGCGTCGGATCCATGCCATGGCAATGCAACTTGATGAACAGCCAGTCCGGTTTTCCACGAACCGAGATCGCCGCTCGCTTCCACAATCGCAAGCGGGAAAGGCTTAGTGGGTTCCGCCTGGTGATTGCGCCATTCTCGATACTGGCCATCTGCGATTGCGACGGAAAGAATCGAAGCATTAGCGGCCCTTGAACGATCAAAGGGAAAATCTTAGGCACGCGCCCTCGCTCTAGGTCGCGGCCTTGGCGATGCGCAGCCCACCGGGTTAGCGGGAGTTCGCATTCATAAAGTGAATTTATTTTCGCAATCTGCGCCGGATGAAACGACGCGGCCGGTAGCGTCATGTCCGCGTAGCAGCCGGTGTCCGCAAGGATCTGAATCTCGTCGTCGACTCCACAAAAGCGTCCGTCGGCCGAGTTTGCCAACGCAAAATTGCCGTGCACAAAAGCATATTTCGGAAGCCCCACGCCGTCGAGGTACGACAAGCAGCCATGCTCCGAAGCCAGCGCATTGCGAAACTCTATGAGCTGATTCCGAGTGTTCTGCGCCGTATCAGGCGCGACTATTCCGTGGTGCAGATGGATTTCGATCTCTCCCCAACCTGCATGGCAGTGTTCGGCAAGCTGTTGCATCAGACGACGGTCATACTGCTCCGCGGGATAAAAGTAAGTGTGAACGAAGGGACGGCCATCGCTATCGCGCCACGGGTCGGCCAGCCGAGGATACTCGCGGCACCAGAAGTCAATGCGCCGCTCCTGTTCGTCAGCGGATGCGCGCAACATCCCATCTTCCGGCACAATCGAGGGCTCGAAGTGATCCGCCATCGCAATCATTAAATGGAGTGGGCCACGAGCCTGACGCCGAGTAAGGCACTGCCGAAGGTAGCTGGGTGCCACGCGCAGACCGTAAGACAACTTTTGCCGAAGGCCCGGACGCAGACTTGCGCCAGACGAAGATCGATGGGCGGCCGGAATTTTCGAATCACCAGGCATAAGTGAAACTTGGCTTTCGATCTGCCCCAGTCTCGCCGGCTCGAGGTTGCAAGCGATTCGATCTTCCTCGCGAAGATTCTGCGCCCTGCTCGATCGCCAGCAGAGCTGCCGTGTAGGCGACTGCGAAGTAAGGAAAATACTGGTAGGCCTCCGGGGCAAACAACGCGCCTACCAGAAAGCCAACGAGGGAACTGTGCAAGGCCCCGGCAAACAGTTTCACCTCGGGGTCGGGTTCTGCGATGCGCCTTAGCTTTCGGAGGTTGGAAAATCCTCGGCTGAGAAACAAGAGATACAGAATCAGGCAGGGAATGCCGCCTTCCACCGCTATCTGGAGATAGGTGACGTGCACATCCCGCCAGACCCCCGAATAAGTTGAGAAGTTGTGCAATCCGAGTCCAAGAATTGGGTAATGCTCAATTCCATCCAGGCTTCGAGAAATGAGAATGCGGCGCTGTTCATAGGATCCGTAGGCGCTGCTCTGGGAATTTGTATCCAGGCTTTCACCCGACGTGGCCAACAGTCGATCCTTGAGCGCGCCGCCAACCGCAATTCCAACGACAATCGCGATCACAAGCGCCGCGGCAATCAAGTGCACACGCCGTCCCTTAATGCCGAAATGCCAGAGGCTGACGGCTCCGGCGACCAGAAAAGTAATGAAGGCTCCACGCGAGGCCGTGAGAAACAGGGCGCTAATCATGAGCAATAGCGAAACAGTCCAAGCCAGCTTGCGGAGGATGCTGCCGGTTCTCAGCAGAAAGGCAACACAGAAAGGAAGTGACAGAACGATGGCGAATCCCAGGTCATTGGGATTCGAATAGATTCCGCCCAGGACGCCATCGAGCCGTGGATGAGATGCGCCTTTTGCCATCGAAACAATCGAGATCACAGCCACGGAGGCGGCCTGGATGAAGAGCACTCGACGGAGCCTCGCGAGGCTGGTAACGGCCACGAAAGTGAGTACCCAGGCGACGAACACCTTGGAGAAGTCCAGCGCGCGAAAGAATGCACCACCCTTCCACACCGGAGAGAAGGCCGCTGAAAGGAAAAATATTCCGATCATAAGCAACAAGTACAAAGCTTCCCGTGGAAAGTCTCGAAGACCGCGTTTCGACCGGCCCACACTCAGCAGCAGTCCAATGATCGCGAACACGCCGGAAATCTTGGCCAGCGGCACAGAATGCAAACCAGGAATCCAGTCTTCGGGACGAGCACAGTAAACCACGTAAAAGACCGTCAGCCAAAAGTACGCCCCCTTCAACGGCTCCGACTCTTTGGTCGAGTCAAGGGAGCATTCTGACGTTTTCGCTGTGACTGTGTAGCGATATCCCCGACCCTCGCCCTTCGGCGCAGCAGTTCGAATTTTGTCGTTCGCAAACATCGCTTCCTTCTCTGACTTCTACGCGTGAACGTTGGATGCACATGTGGGTTCGACCACCGCTTCCAGCACGTCGCCAAACTTGTCTCCAATTGCCGACCAATCATATTTCCTGGCAAGTGCCGCGGCCGCACGCTCGTACCGGCGTCGGAGTTCCACGTCTTGAAGCAGCATGGTTACAGCTCCGGCGAAGGTAATTGGATCGTCTGCCAGCACAATATCCTGGCCGTGATGCACGTCCAAACCTTCAGCCCCGACGGATGTCGAAACTACGGCCTTGCCCGCTGCCATAGCCTCGTAAATTTTGAGCCGCGTTCCCCCTCCCACGCGCAACGGCACCACGACGACCGCGCTCTCCCGCAAGTGATCCACGACGGAAGGCACGGAGCCGGCAACTTCGACCGAGTTCGACGCCAGTCTCTGCACTCGGCGATGCGGATTGCGGCCCACGATGCGGAATCGCGCCTCAGGAACTTTTGCTTGAATCGACGGCCAGATTTCGCGGCAAAAGTATTCCGCGGCATCGACGTTGGGCTCCCAATCCATGGCACCGACAAAAAGCACCAACGGCTTCATCGCTTCGGACGATGGGCGGGGCCGGTATTGCTGCAGGTCCACACCCGTGGGCACGACTGTGATTCGGGCAGAGTCGGTCCATCCACTCATCAATTGCCGATCATGTTGCGATACCGCGATGATGTGATGGAACGTCCGTACCACGCTTTGTTCGTAGCTCAACATCTTCTTAAATTCCACTTGATACAAAAGTTTCTTGGCCGGATTGCGTTCAGTGATCGCATGCCGCCGCCAGATTTCACTCTCAACGTTGTGCTGAAAAAGAATCGTGGGGATTGTGAGGCGACTTGGAAAATTCACTGCCGCGTCGAGAAAATCACAGACCGCCACATCAAAGTGCCTGGCCTCAAACCAAGCGCGAAGCCTTTTCTGAACTGGAATCGCTTGGAATCGGCTCACAGCATACGGAATGGGCATAGCCAGCCGGGCGAGATAGTCCAAACCGCGACTCACCAAATTCGACCCACTTTTGCCAGCGCAGAGACAAACGGCGCCAGGAAACTCCCGGCAAAGTTCTTCCTCATATTCTGGATCGGGATCTCCGCCGTAATAGGAGAAAAAGACGACATCGTTCCGCGAGGCCAATTGTCGAAGGATTTGGTAAGAGCGAATATCCCCGCCACTATGCGCCGGCAGAATCTTGTTCGCCTTGACCCAGAGAATTCTCAATACGCCTTCCCCAAACTCGCGCCTCGCAAGATTTTCATCATCCTTTTGCCTAACGAATCCATGCGGCTTTGCGCCCGGAAACAAAGTTGGCAAACGCCACCACAGCCGCAGTGTTGAGCATAACGAAAGTAAACACAGCGTCCGCCGTTCCGGCAAGCGGACCTGTCTTCACTGGTGCGAGCGCAAGCAAGCTGAACCCGTAAAAGGCAACCTGCGAAGTCAACGCCACACGGTAGAAGGGTGCGTGAAGAATAACCGATGCCACCAGAATACCGGCTAGAGCGAAGGGCACTATCAAGCGCAGCAGCTTATGACTGACGAACTCAAAACGAATTGGATTCGCGCCAGTCAGCAGCCACGGAGCGAGCTGCAGCAATTGGTAATTGCCGCTCAACGTTCTAACTTTTCGCGCAAACTCGCGCCCGGTGCCGAGATCACGGTCCCATGCCCGAGCTCGACAATCGAAAACCACCCGAAATCCCTGCCGCGCCACGTGCACAGGCAAATAAACATCGTCCAGGATTGTTTCCGGTGCAAGAGGCACGAGTAACTTCCGACGTATGGCGTAGAGCGCGCCCGTAGCGCCGACCACCGATCCTGAAGCCGATTCCAGCTCGCGGATTCGTTTCTCTATCTCCCAATAAATCCCGAGGCCTTCCCTGCTCTCCCCGGTCGTCGGATCGCCCAACATCAACTCCCCGCTCACACATCCGACTTGCGGGTCGGCAAAATTCTCCAGCAAAAGGCGCAATGCGCCGGGCTCAATCTCTTGTCGCGCGTCCGTAAAAATGACGATGTCGCCGTGCGCGAGTTGGAGAGCATCGTTTACTCCGGAAGCTTTGCCTCTGGGGAGTTGGTTCAACACGACACTCACCTGGGGATTGCTGGCATATTCATGCAGGATCGTTTCAGTGCTATCAGTGGAGCCGTCCGAGACTACCACCAACTGCATCTGCTCCGCCGGATAATCCAGAGTCAGTAAATTTTCCAGCTTGCGTTCCAGCACCGGTTCCTCGTTGCGGACCACCATAACGATCGAAACGAAGGGCGAGTATGAAGCTCGCTGCACGTTCTTGCGCCGCCAGCAGCTTCGCAACCAAAGCCAGCCCGGGTAGCCGAAGTAGGTGTAGGCGATCATGGCAGCCGATCCCCAGAAGGTCCAAATCCAGAACATCGAGGCTGACAAAATCCATTTCATTGCGCGCCCCGACCCAGGGTTACGATCTTGATGGTCTCGAACATGATCAGCAGATCAAGCCCTAGCGATCCGTTCTTGATGTAGTAGAGATCGTACTGTAACTTCTCGCGCGCATCTGCCAGCGTGTTGCCGTACTTGTATCGAACCTGGGCCCAGCCCGTAATGCCGGGGCGCACGGCGAGCCGCACGGGGTAATAGGGAATTTCCCGGCTGAGCCACTCGACAAATTCCGGACGCTCCGGACGCGGCCCCACGAAAGCCATGTCACCTTTCAGGACGCACCATAGTTGAGGAATTTCGTCGAGCCGGGAAATGCGAAGCATTCTTCCGATGCGCGTGATGCGCGGATCGTCGTCCGCGGCCCATGTCGCGCCCGTATCGGCTTCGGCATCTCGCCGCATGGTCCGAAACTTGTAACAATAGAACTTAGCGCCCGCACGCCCCATGCGCTGCTGCCGGTAGAGCACTGGGCCGCGCGAGTCCAGCTTGATCAACAGAATTACGAAGGGAACGATCGGTAAAACCAGCAACAGGAGCAGCGCCGCGGCCATGGTCGAAAGAAAACGTCTCATCAGGCGTAAGCTCGCGCTGAAGCGAAATCCTTCCACAAAAATCAGCCAACTCGGATAAAGCTGCTCCACTTCAATTCGTCCGGACATCCTTTCCAGCCACGATGTAGCTTCTTCGATCTTTATGCCGTTCAGCCGCAACTGCAGCAACTCATGCACGGGCAGCGTACCTCGGCGATCCGGCATGGCGACGATCACGCGGTGTACACGCTGCCGCTTGATTAATTCCATCAGGTGCGAAGCCACCGAGTCGCGAGTAAACGCGCCCTCCACGTTCCCGCTCCAGCCCACCACTTCAATCCCCATTTCCGAGCGCGAACGCAGACCGTTGACCAGGCGCTGAGCCCGCTCGCCCGTGCCCAGCACGTAGACTCGCTCGCGCAGGTATGGCTGTTGCGCCAACCATCCGTATGCGGCGCGCCAGCCAAACATTGCCGCCGTCAGAATGACCAACCCAGCCAACGCAGAGTTGTTGCCCGGAAGAAAACGCGGGGAAACATATCCCACCGCTGCCAGCATCAGAGCCAGAATGCCCGGTACCAGCAGCAGCCGGAAATAGAGTTCGCCTTTTTCGTTGAAGTGATTGGGATCGTAGAGATCGAACCAATGGGAAAAAACCAGCACGAATAACGTTACGGCCAGAATCTTCAGGTATCCACCCTCGTAGTTGAGGGCGACGTAAAGGTCCTCGCGATGCTGCAAAGCCATTCCCAACAAGAACGAAGCCCACACAATCAGGGCCTCGCCCACCAGCAGAATCAGCGTGCGGATCGGATAATGAACATTAAAGAGCCGGATCACCTCTACCTCGAATCCTCTTTGCCGTACGCGCCGTAATACCGCCGGTACTCCGCCGAGTTGTGCTTCGTTCCGTTGAGCACGACACCCAGCAGAAGTTTGTCATCAAACTCTGCCCGGGCTTTGCGCGCAATATCGGATGGCGTAGCGGTCGAGCGTACAACCATCAGCACGCCATCGCAGTGATTGCTCATCAGCCCGGCATCGGACACAGGAACGGCGGGGGGTGAATCGATGAGAATCCAATCGAACAGCGATTCCACGCGGTTCAGCAGAAGTTTCAACCGTCCATTCGCGACCAGCTCCGCGGGGTTTGAGGTGGAACGGCCCGCCGGGATGAAGAAAAGATTCTCCATGGCACCGCGCTGCATGATCCCGAACTCGTCCACTTCGCCCAGCAAATATTCCGCAAGCCCCGGTGTTAAGGCAGTTCCCAATGCGAGATGCAGGCGGGCAGCGCGCAGGTCTCCATCGATCAGCAGAACGCGGCGGCCGTGCTGGCGCACCATGGCCTGTGCCAGGTTCGCCGCCACAAATGACTTTCCTTCCTTGGGCAGCGAACTCGTCACCAGCACTTTTTTCAGCGGCTGCTTCTCGCGCATCTGGTAAAGCCGCGACCTCAATGTGCGGAACTCTTCCGTGCCCGGTCCCTCTTCGGAGTTGTAGAAGAGCATGGTCTTTATGTCCGGCGACCAGGTGCACGGAGCACAACGTGACAATAGAGCTTCGTAAGTGAGCTGGTTTGAGAACGATGGAACTGGCGAGGACAGACCTGTCACCGGGGTCTTGGCCGAGACCTCGGCAATTTGGCCGGACTCACTGTGACCCGCTAGCGCTGCCGCCCGATCTTCTTCCGCGCGCTTCAGCGCTTCGTGAATTCGGCTCACAGTTTCCTTTCCTTGGCGGCTTCTTGTTCCGACTCTCGCAGGCGGTCCGCCAAGGTCACCAGGGTCTTGAGTGCTGCCACCAGATCCAGCTTTTCTCCAGACGGTGTTGTGAGCACGGTTGGCTGCGCGGTGGCCGCCTGGTTCGAGATGCTGGTTTCGCCCAAGTCAAAATCACGAGCCACGGCCTCTACCACGCTGCTTCCAATTATCTTTTGATGGTCCACGAAGGCACTGACCAGACAGTGCTCGCAAATCAGATTCACCACGCGTGGAATCCCCGTGGAGTATCGATGGATGAGCGCCAGCGCCTCGGGATCAAAGATCTGTTGCCCGTTCGATCCCGCAATCCGCAGCCGTTGCGCCACATAGGCCTTGGTTTCTTCCAGCGTCAGCGGATGCGTTTTCGCCCGCAGGGTCAGCCGTTGCCGCAACTGACGCAGATTGGGTTGCTTTAGCTTTTGTTCCAGCTCCGGCTGTCCCACGACCACGATCTGCAGTAACTTTTCAGTAAAAGTCTCCAGGTTCGTCATCAGGCGAATTTCTTCCAGGACTTCGTCGGAGAGATTCTGCGCTTCATCCACAATCAGCACCGCGGTTTCGCCGGCGCGATAGCGATCCAACAGCCAGTTGTACAGCTTCAGCAGGATTTGGCTCTTCGATTTGGAGTCGCAGGGAATGCCGAAATCCGCCATCATATATTCGAGAAACTGCGGCACGTTCATCTGCGAATTAAAGATGAATGCCGTCGCCACCTGTTGCACCCGCAGCCATTCCATCAACTTGTTGAGCAGCGTTGTCTTACCTGTGCCAACTTCGCCAGTCAGCAACACGAATCCCTTGCGGCTTTGGATGCCGTAGGTCAAGCAAGCCAGAGCTTCCTCCGTGTGCCGCGTTAGAAAAAGGAAACGCGGGTCCGGATTCACATTGAACGGATTCGCCTTCAGTCCAAAAAAATCTTTGTACATCAGCTCTTAACCTCTACCGTTTCACGCTTGGCTTCCAGCACTCCTTTCGAATTGCCGCCTGGCTTTCCAGAACCATTTCGCTTGAACATTTTATCGTCGATCCACGGGACCGATACCAGCATCGGCATTTCCAGCGCCGCCAGGACGTCGCGCTCGTCGCGGATCGATTTATCCCGCACCTCCAGCCAAATTGCCAGGCTCAGCCCGAGGGTCAGCCCTGCAGCCAGGCCTCCACTCGCAAACAGCCATCGATTGGGAAAACTCGGCGAGTCGGGAGGATTCGCGGGATTCAGCAAACTCATTTGTTCGCCCTGTTGCCGGCGCTCCATATCGGTTTGCATTTCCGACTCGTTCTTCTTTGCAAGCAAATCGTTGTAGAACTTCTGCGCGGTCTCATAGTCCCGCATCAGCGCCTTGTATTGCTCTTCCACACCAGGACTGAGCGAAAGCCGGCCTTGATAAGCCTTGATCTGATCCTGCAGCAGTTTCTGCTCGCGCGTAGCCTGAGCAATGGACTGATCGTACTGATGTATCTGCAATCGCAATTGCTTGATTTCCGCCGGCTCCGACGCGCTTCCCTTGTCCGTGCTCCCCGTGTCCGGAGCAGTCGCAGAGTTCATCTCGTTTAACTTGCGCTTCAGTTCGGCGATATCGCTCTTGGTCTTGACCACGTCGGGATGGTCATCGGTATAGCGAGCCTGCAAACTGATGAGTTGGGTCTGCAAATCCGCCAACTGCTTTTGCAGATTTTCCGGATTCATCGAAGTCTGCGACGAACTCCACGCCGCCAACTGCTGCGACAGCAAGGATTGCGCATACGCCCGATCCTGTTCCGCGCGATTCAAAGCCTGCGTATAGGCATCGAGCTGCGAATTCAAACCCGCCAGCAGCTTCATAGTGTTCTCTTCATCGCCCGGCAACTGGCCCATGTACTGCTTCTTAAAAGAAGCCATCTTGCTGTCCTGGTTGTCCAGGTCATGCTTGGCCAGATCGACCTGCCGAGCCAGGAAATCTGTCGTACTCTGCGCTACCTGCTCGCGAGTTTTCAGGTTCTCCGCCAGCAGCATCGAGGTTAGCTCAGTGCAGATCTGTTGCGCTTCCTGCGGATTGCTCGCCGTGTAATTAACGTAGAACCCGGGAATATCGTTCTGCCCCGGCCGGTGTTGCTTGCCGGAGGCGACCTCGGGCGTTACCCATTCGATCAGCGGACTCTTGCGAACTTCATCGCGAATCTCGTCCACTGCTTCTTCGACGCTCTTGTTTTTAGCTAAACCAAGACGCCCGACCATCGCCTCCAGTTCTTTCTGGCTTAAGACCTGCTGCTCCATGGTGGCGATGCGTTGCACAATGTCCTCAGTGACCACGGGCTGCACGTAGCCTTCCGGAACTTTCTGCGTCTCCACCAGAATCAGCGACTGCGAAGTGTAGCGAGGTGGAAAGGCATACGAAATAAGAAAGCCGACGAGCCCCGCCAACAGCACCGGTATGAGAATAATTTTCAGACGCCGGCGAAGCATCACCAGATAATCGTCCATGCTCAATACGCGGTTTTCAATCATGCCGATGCCTCATTCACGCTATCCACCATGGACAAACAAAATCAATCGAGCCGGATCGGTCTCGGATTCCAATCCAATCCAACCGCGGCCACATTTCGCGGCACCGAGCCGCAGACTCCTCCCGTACTGCAGGACGAGCCATTAAACCAAAGATCGTTGTATTGATAACTGAAAAACAAAGCGAAATGCTTTCCCAGCGGGCGATGCACAGCCGCCCCCGCATACACATACTGAAACGAAGTCGTGGAAGCCGGCAGCGGGCCCGTCAGGCTCGGCTGCAACGCGCTGCTGTAGGCATAGCCAATGTCCGCCGTCACGCTCCACAGACGAGTGAGTGGACGCGACACTGAAAAGCGCGCCACGTTGCTGACCGCTCCCGCAAAATAGCCAGATCCACTCGAGTCATAGCGATCGAAGTAAATTCCAATCGAGGTGCGGGGAAAACGGTATCTCAATGTCCCGCGAACGCTCGCCGTAACCCGGTCGCTCGAGCCCCCGAGCAGCGGGGAGTTATGGATGAAGGTGAATTGAGGCCCCGCGCCGATCAGAAAGTCCATACGTCCTGAAATGCGGTAGCCATACATTAAATTCACCACTTGCGTGTTGAACGAACTGCCTGGAATGTTGGGATATTGAAAATCCTGGAATCCGTAAATCACAGCGAGCTGGCTCCGCCGGCTCAGTTGATAATCGTATCCGACCTGGGCCGTGATCTGGTTGCTGTCGACGAAGTTCGCCGCGTTATCCGTGAAGTGCACAATCTCGTAGCCGCCCGCCGCCGTGATCGACGAACGAGCCGACAGGCTCTGGACCACATCCGCGACCGACAGATTATCGATGCGTGGCGCTTGACCCAGACTGCCGAACTCGCCCAAACCAAAAAGTCCGCCCAGTCCCTGCCCCAGGGTTCCTCCGACATATCCAATTCCGCCCAGCCCCAGGTTATAAGCTCCCGACTCTCCGTAAGCTCCGAACCCGAATGATCCTTCTGGCAAATAGCTGAAGCGATCTCGTAAGGTCAGTACCCCGCTTCGCCAGAGAATCTTCTCCTCGGCGTCGAACTGTTGGATCTGGCTGACGCTGGGGCTGATGCCACTGTAAAATGCGACCCCGCCGACGTAGTCAAGAGCAGTCTCAAAGCGGCCGCCAATCTTTTGCAGCATCAGGCTACCCAGAGCCCGAGTCACTCCGGTGACCGCCGAGTTTCCTGAGCTTTCGCCCGCGTTCGTGTCCAGCGCTTCGCTCACATGTGCTCCCGGAACTAGAAAACTGCGAGTCGGAAATCGGGATCCCAAGGACGGTTGATCGAGCCCGGAAATCGGTGGATTGTCAGGAGACTGCGCTGGTGGATTGTTTTGACTGTCTGGAGTCGTCCCAGCTGCGCTCGACACTTGACCGGTCTGGCCGCTATCACTCTGCGTCCAGCCAGCTCGCGTCAAACTAAAGAACGTCATCATGGCGATCAACATCAACCTCAACACTTTTCTCTTCATCGCATGTTCTTCACGGGACAACAACCGTGTCTCCTGGCTTGAGGATGATGTTCTGGTCGATGGCTTGGCCCTTTACCAGGCGCTTGTAGTTTACCGGGATTTTCTGCTGGCGCCCGTTTTCTTCCCGCAAAACGTAAATGCCCTTGGTATTGGCGAACTGCGTGAAACCCGCGTCGGCCAAGGCTTGCAGCACTGTCATGTTCGGTAGCAGTTGAATCGCCCCCGTGTGCAGCACCTCTCCGGTAACGTAAACTTTTTGGCTGTTGATCTGCGTGACGATTACCGTCACTCGCGGATCGGCAACATATTTCTTCAGCTTTTCGGTAATCGACGCTGCCAGATGGGTGGGCGACAATCCCGCCGCCGGCACATCGTTCAGCAAAGGCAACGAAATGTTTCCGTCGGGACGTACAGGCAGCGTAATCGTCAGATCCGGTTCCTTCCACACTGAGACCAGCAGCACATCATCTGCGCCGATCACGTAGCTCGGCCCAGCTACGGACATGGGTCCGGGCGAAGACTGACCTGACAAAGACTGGTTGGGCGATGCCTGGCTGGACGACGAATCAGTCGCTGACTTGTCTTTGCCATGTGCAGGATTCTGCGCTCCAACCGGCACACTCGCGAGGCCGAGCAGTGCTGCCATTGCGATTGTCATCACCACCTTCATCCGTTCTCCTGTGAGCAATCGCGTCTGCAAAGTTCGCACCGTCATCCTGAGCAAACCGAAGCATCTGGGCATTCTGCCTGCAACCCTGATCTTTACCCCTGATACCTAACGACTACTGCGATACCTGCATTTTGTCGAACCTTATTATGGAGCACATTCGCCTTCGTCCGTACGCTTCATGAGCCGCCGGAACCCTGCGAATACACTAGTCCCTGTTTTCAGTCACTTGGAACTACCAAAATGGGAATATCTGCGTTTTTGTGTTGCCCATAAGCTACCGCAAAGAACGCCTCCGCCGAACCAAAAAAGACTGGCGTCTGCAGAATTCCTGTGCAAATCCGTTACGGCTGCTCTTTTGCGATGGAGGTTGGAGAAAACGCAAGGCTAAGACTTGAGGAACCACTTAAGGAGTAGCCATTCCGGGTTGGGCGTAGTAGCCGGTGCGTGTTCTGGCCGTAATCTTCGGCTCGTTGATGGTCACCGCAATTGAGTGGTACTCATTCGCTTGGTCCGCCCGAGCCGCATCGAATGAGAGGACATAAAAAGCCTCGGCGTCCGCGGTGCAATGCGCGATCTCGGCGGTGAGGTCATTACTTGAATTCAAAACTCGCCCGCCACTCTGAACTGCGAGCACCTGCAATCCCAGATCCCCGGGCATCGCATGCTCAGCGGAGGTCACACCTTTCAGAAATTCCTCGTAGAACGAAATCCGAACGCTGGCTGCATCCGCCAGACCGAGCGGGTCGACGCCATAGAGAGTGATGCGGGCCTGCCTAAGTCCAGTGGAAGCGGCCACGATTGAGTTGAAAAGCTGCTGCTGGCCTTTATGGGAAAGCTCAACGTTCGGTCCCGAAAGCAGGGGCCATCCCGGACTGAACCAAATTATCAGCTTCCTACCGGGCCGCGGCCCCTCGTATTCGATAACTGAAGTCAACGTCTTGAGCGAGAGGTCGAAACGATCGGCTGCGCCGTAGAATCCCTGAGACCGATTAATCGACCGCAGTCCGGTCTCGTATTGATCGTAGAGCGCAGCCAGAGCATTCCCGTCGCGCGAGGAGCCGTCCTGGATCTTCGTTCCAGCGTCGGTAAAAACGATGAGCGATACCGGCAGGGCCAGCTTGCCTCCGTTCTGCAACAGAAACTTCTTAAGTTCAATTCGTTCATAATTGACAGTCTGAAAGGAAGCATTGACCGCGTCGACCACCAGAACAATTTCAACTGGCGGATCCGTCGGCGAGCCCGCCGTGTTATCCACGGGGTGAAACGAGAGGATGTTTTTCGGCTGCTTATCGTCGAGAAGAGTGAAGTCTTGTTTTTGCAGTCCACGGACCGCCACGCCAGATTTGTCTGTCACCTGCACATCGAGCGTGATCTGCCGGTCCGGAGTGCTCGGCGATGGGAGCGACGGCCCGGCGGGCCTGGTTTGGAGCTGGGGTGGGGCAGTGTTTTGCTGGGGCGGGGTAGTGTTTTGCGTCGTGGGAGCGTTTTGTTGCGCTACGGCAGCGAGTGGCAGAAGCAGCACAAGAAACCACCGAAAGAACGGGCTCATCCTGACTCACCTCGCCTTGCTAAGCTCCGTCCGAAGGCGCGGAGCTTCCGCATCCCTACAAGAAAGTCTAGGCCAGGGTGTCCCAAGAAAGCAATGACGGCCCCCAGACAAAGCTGCATGCTCGAGCAATCGGAGGTGATTCGAGGAAGTCCTGACGCACGTGAAATAGCTCCGATGAACTCCTCACGCCATCAGATGGCAGGAATGCGTTTTCACGATCAGCCAGACTTCACGTCCGGGCTGGAGTTCCAGGGAATCGCGCGCGGCCAGGGTGAGGTGGACTTCCATCTCGACTCCACAATTCACTCGCACAACCACAATCACGTCGCATTGCACAACAGAAAGCACGCGTCCGGGAATTATGTTGCGGGCACTCAAGCCCGCGGGTTCAACCGTAGCCAGCAGGATATCGCCAGCGCGAATCCCAATGAGCAGGGTCGAGCCGACCTCCGCTCGCACCAACGGGGTTTCCAGTTCCACATCGCTGTCGGCGATGCGGCAACGCATGGTGCCGCGTTTCTCGTGGATGGCAATCACGACGGCGTGGAATATGTTCTCAAAGCCGATGAGTTGCGCCAGCGATTCCCGCCGCGGCGCAGCCATAACTCCATGCGGTGTGCCGTCCGCGACGATGCGGCCATTTTCGAGCACGAGCACACGGTCGCCCAGGGCGAAGACCTCTTCCCGGTTGTGCGTAACATAGAGGATTGGAATGCCGTGAATCGTATTCCAGGCGCGCAGGTCGTCAATGATCTTCGATTTGGTGGCGGCGTCGAGCGCGGCCATCGGTTCATCGAGCAACAGAACACGAGGATCGGTAACCAGGGCGCGGGCTAGTGCCACTCTTTGCCGTTCACCTCCGGAAACCTCTGCAGGCTTGCGCTCTCGCAGATGCGAAATCCGGAAAGATTCAAGAATCGCATCACTTCGTTTTCGCCGTTCGCTCCGATCCACGCGGCTAAGGCCGTACTCGACGTTATCTCCGACCGTCAGATGAGGAAAAAGAGCGAGGTCCTGAAAGACGTATCCAATTGTTCGGCTTTGGGCTGGGAGACTCGTCTCGCGGTCGAAGAGAATACGGTCTCCGACCGCGATCTTCCCCGAGTCAGGCTTCGTCAAGCCCGCAATGCAGTCGAGCAGAGTGGTCTTCCCTGCCCCAGACGGCCCGAAGATGATGGTGACGCCCGGAGCAAGCGTGAATCCGACATCGAGCGTGAAATCGCGCCCGGCGTTGGCAAAACGCTTGCGTAGTTGCAGCATCAGCTTTCTCTGCGATGCTTCATCAGCAGGTGCGTCGATCTTCGTTGTTTCCGCTCTCATCTGGCTCGATCGGAAAAGCTTAAACCACGAAAGACACGGAGCTTCAAGAAGGAAACTTTCCGCCCGCTCATTTCCACGGTAACGCTATCCTTACTCTCCGATTTACCCCATAAACCAGCGAGAGCACGGCGAAGGAAATTGCCAGTAGCACCAACGCGGTTTCATTGGCACCCGCATAGTCGAGCGCTTGAACCTTGTCGTAAATGTCGATCGAAACTGTCTTGGTGACACCGGGTATATTTCCGCCAACCATTAACACCACGCCGAACTCACCCATAGTGTGAGCGAAACTCAGAGATACCCCGGTTACCAGGCCCGGCAACGAAAGCGGCAGGATGACGCGGAAAAACGTTTGCAGCCTCGAAGCTCCCAAGGTCGCCGACGCCGCAATCAATCTTGCATCGACCAGTGTGAACGAGGCGGCGAAGGGCTGCACTGCGAAGGGCAGGCTGTAGACAATCGAACCAATGACCAAACCCCCAAAAGTGAACGCCAGAGTGTGCCCGGTGATCGCCTGCCACCAGCGACCCAGCGGACTATGAGATCCGAGTGCAACCAGAACGTAGAACCCCAGCACGGTAGGAGGCAGAACGATCGGCAGAGCGACCATGGCTTCGACCAGAAATCTCCAGCGCCGGCGCGAATACGCAATCCAGTAGGCGATGGGCAGGCCCAGAACCGCCAGCACCAACGCGACCAGGGCCGCTAAACGAAATGTCAACCAGAACGCTTGCCAGTCCATCCGTCTCCATCACAGCAGACGATAAACACAGGTCAGTATAGCCAAAGCCAAGCCAGCCAGTTCCATTGTGGGCTAATCCGGCGCGCAATGTTCATTGATCACAACGGCTCTTTCCACCTGCCAGCTACGATATCTGCTCGGAGGGTGTGGCATGGAAATTCAGGAAGCAATCAAAGTGATCCGCGCGCTGGCGGACGGAGTTCATCCGGAGACCCATGAATCGCTAAAGGACGACTCCGTTTGCCGTACTGCGCAAGCCGTTATGGCGTTGAACCGAGCGCTGGCGGCACTCGTGACCCAGGAACAGCGAGAGCTTAAGAAGCCGGCCAGCGCAGGTCAGTACTGGTCGCGGGCCGAAGATAAACAGGTTTGCGAGGAACTACACAAAGGAATGAGTTTTGAGGACATCGCGAAGACCCACAACCGCAGTGTGCCTTCGATTATCGTGCGCCTGGTGAAACTGGGTAAAGTCGCTCCGGACAAATCGGGCTCGTTATTTCCACCGCAGGTGGCATGAGGAAAAAACCCGCAAGCGCACGCCCCATTTTCTCGTCGCAAGATAAAACATATAGCTTGAATCGAAAAGGCGGGCCTGGATGCTCGCACCTGCACTGGCTCGTGTTGCTCTGGTTGGCGTTGTTCCCGGCTGGTGTTTCTGGACAAGACGCGAAACCTCGTCCCAGCTCCGAAATCCCCGGCCGCGCGCAGCAAGCACTGCGCGAGCAATGGTTCCTGCGCGGACGGAGTTCTCCCGGTCAATCGGGCGCAGCCGAGCGATATCGAGCTTACCTGCAGAAGATGCGCATGCGGGCCGCGCGTCCGGCGAGGGCACGGGCCCTAGAACGCGGATCGCCTACTGCTCTCGTTTGGAGCCCGCTCGGACCCGCTCCACTCGCCTCCGACGCGAGCGGCGTCGGAGAGGACAACTATGGATGGGTTTCCGGAAGAGCCACTGCCGTGGCCATCGATCCGGCGGATCCAACCGGAAGCACGGTCTACATCGGCGGGGCGTACGGCGGAGTTTGGAAATCTACAAATGCGACACAAGCGGTCACGCAAGATTCCTCGAGCGTGACCTGGACAGCTCTCACCGACAATCAGGCCACGCTTGCCGTGGGCGCAATCGCCATTCAGCCAGGAAATAACAATTCAAACAACAGCGTGATTCTGGTCGGAACGGGCGAGACCAACAGTTCCGCCGATTCTTATTACGGTTTGGGAATCCTGCGATCGCCCGACGCCGGCGCAACCTGGACGCTGATCACAGAGGACACTACCCAGACACGGCCGTTCGCAGGCATGGGATTCAGCAAGATGGCCTTCAGCAGCAATGCTCCGAACATCGCAGTAGCCGCCGCGGCGGGCGCTTCGGAGGGAATTATTGAAGGTCTGGCAAATCCACTGACCGCGAATCTTGGACTTTACTATTCGGCCGACGGCGGCATGTCCTGGACATTTGCCAACGTGAGCGACAGCGGCACGTCGACGGCGCCGGGCTCCGCAACCTCGGTCGTCTACGACGCAACAGCAGGACTGTTCTTTGCCGCATTGCGTTATCACGGCTTCTATTCGTCACCCGACAGCATCAATTGGACTCGTCTCGCGAATCAACCTGGCGGTGAACTGACCACGGGCGCATGTCCAGCCAGTCCCAGTTCGTCGAGCTGTCCAATTTATCGTGGAGAGATTGCCGTGGTTCCCGGCCGCAACGAAATGTATGTCTGGTACGTGGATGCAAACGATTTCGATCAGGGCATCTGGGAATCGACCAACGGCGGCAACTCGTGGACCCAGATCAGCGACGCGGGCATCATCAATTGCGGCGACCAGCTTGGCTGCGGAACTGAACAAGGCAGCTACAATCTGGAACTCGCGGCAGTACCGAACGGCAACAGCGGAGTCACCGATCTGTACGCCGGCACCATCAATCTTTATAAATGCGAAATCATCAGCACATCGCCGACCTGCAACGGTACGGGGTCGAACACATTTCTCAACCTTACGCACGCCTACGGGTGCGGTTCCATCGCCGAGGTTCATCCCGCACAGCACGCGATTTCATTTCTTGTCAACACCAGCACGCAAGACGTGATGTACTTCGCCAACGATGGTGGAATTTACCGCGCGCTGAATGGCTACACGGATCTGACTACCGGAACCTGTGGCGGCACCAATCAGTTCGACAGCTTGAACATGACGCTGGGTTCGATGACCCAGTTCATTTCTTTTTCGCAATCGCCCAACGACGCCAGCACAATTCTAGGAGGAACTCAGGGAAACGGATCGCCGGGCACACAGTCGCTGGGGAGCAGTTGGCAAAACGTGAACTTTGGCGACGGCGGATATACCCAGATCAGTCCGGCCAACGAACTTTTGTGGTTCGTTTCCAATCCTCCCGACGCAACTTCAGGAGTGAATATTTTCAGTTGTGCGTCGGGAATCAATTGTCATACTCAGGACTTTCAGAACACGCCTGTGGTCACCAGCGCAACCGTCGGTGGGGACACAGGACCGTACTATCCGCCGTACATTCTCGATCCGCTGAACGCAAGTGAAATGATGGTCGGCACTTGCCGGATGTGGCGCGGCTCCAGCGCCGGCGGTGCATTCACCGTTCTAAGCCATAGCTTTGAAACCGGTGGTGACGGCATCTGCACCGGGGCCGAAATTAATCTTATTCGTTCGTTCGCCGCGGGAGTTCTTGACACGAATACTGGCTTTTCCAAAGTAATCTACGCCGGAACCGACGGCGATGGTCCGCTCATTCCAACCATTCCTCCCGGCGGCCACGTGTGGGTGAGCACGAATGTTGCGGCCGGCCCTTCGACGTGGGTGGACCAAACGGGTTCGATCAATCCCCACAACTTTCCGATTTCTGGCATTGCAATGGACAGTTCCGACCGGCAGGGCTTGACCGCTTACGTCAGCATTATGGGCTTCAGCACCCTGAGCTTTCCTACATCGCACGTGTGGCAAACCACCAACGGTGGATTCTCCTGGACCGACTTCACTGCCAACCTGCCCAATGCTCCCGCCAATGCCGTAGTCGTCGATCCCGGCTCGGTTCCGACCAACGGAACTATTTACGTGGGTACGGATGTCGGGGTTTTCTCGAGCACCACCGCAACGCCGAACTGGACCGAAGTCGGGCCCGCGCCGAACAGTGGTCAGGCCGGATTCCTGCCAAACGTGGCCGTGACCGCTCTGGGCATGTTCATCGATGTTGCCGGGAACAAATGGCTGCGCGCTTCCACCTATGGGCGCGGAGTGTGGCAGTTTCTTCTGACTACCATTCCGGATTTTTCGCTCTCCGTCTCTAACACGCCGCTGACTGCGTTTGTCACCCAGCTGCCGGGGAAATTCGACGGTTCTATTTTCGCCCTGGACGGCTACAACTTCCAGGTCATCATGAGCTGCATTGCGGGGTCTACGGCACCGCCTCCCACCTGCTCGGTTGCGCCTGGCAGCATTGTGCCAACTCTCGCCGGAGTCCCGTTTACCGTGACCGTAAGCGGCCCTCCCCAAACCTACATCTTCTATGTTCAGGGAGTCGGAACTGATCCCGACATGCTTACGCAAACTTCTCCCGTGACCCTGAACGTGGTGGACTTCAATTTGACCGCGCCCGTGCCTCCAAGTATCACGGTTGGTCCTTCCAGTACGTCCGCACCGGTGTCGTTCCAGGTCACAGGGCTTGGACCTTTCAATGACACCGTAAATCTATCCTGCGGAAACTTGCCCTCGGGAGCAACCTGCGACTTCCTGCCTTCCAGTTCGGTGACTGTGACCACCAGCAACCCCGCGTCGGTTACGCTGACCGTAAGTACGACCTCGAATGCAACCGCCGGCACAGTACCAATCACGATCAACGGGTCAGTGACGAATGGCCCCACAAAGACGCAGACCCTGTCTCTGACGATCACCACGGACTATACGCTGGCAATCACGCATCCCTCCCTGCAGGCAGTCGTAAACAGCACGGTAAATTTCAATGGAGTATTGACTTCACTGAACGGTTACAACAGCGCAGTGAATCTGAGTTGCGGACAGGGCGCGCCTCCGACTTGCACCGCCGCGCCAGCGAGCGTAGTGCCGACCACGAGTGGCGCGCCGTTTATTGTGACGGTAGGCAGTGGCGCGTGCGGAATATATAGCTTCAATATTGTAGCCACGGGTACGGATGCGCTAAAGACTACGCATCTGTTTCCAGTTACATTCACTGCAACTTCATTTACGCCGCCGGACTACACGCTGGAGATCACTCCGCAATCCCAGACAGCTTCCGTAAATACGGCAGCGATCTTCAACGGCACTCTGCAGGCCACGGACTGCTACAACAGCACGGTCAATCTGAGTTGCGGATCGAGCCACCCGCCGAGTTGCACGGTTTCTCCGAGCAGCCTTGTGCCTACCGTGAGTCCCGCGCTCGCGGCGCCGTTCACCGTGACCGTGAGCAGCAACGTGGCAGCAATCTACAACTTCAATATTTCCGCCGTGGGTACCGATGCGAATAAAACTGCGCATTCTTTTCTCACAACCTTTATCGCGACTGGCGGAGGTTCAGGCTCCGGTTTCGCTTTTACCATCACATCGAATCCCGATACAGAATCAGTACCCGCCGGACAGCCCGCGATCTACGACCTTGATGTCGCCCCGACCGGAGGATCATTTCCTAATAATGTCGCGCTCGCATTCTCCGGCAGTTGCCCGCCGTTGAGCACATGCGCACTCAGTTCGACGCAAGTGAGCAAAGGCAGCGGTGATACGCACGTGACTTTCACAATTACAACGACCGGGCCAGTTATCGCGAACGTGCGCCATATCCGTGCCCCGCGCTCACTCCTATATGCGCTATGGTTTGCGTTCCCTGGATTGATTATTGTTTTCGGCCAGGCAGAAAAAAGTCGGCGGCGCCGAAAGCAGTTTGTAGCTTTCTTCATGCTCGTCGTTCTCGGACTCTGGCTGCAAATCGCGTGCAGTGGCGGACTACAAGGCAATGGCAACGGCGGAAGCGGGCAAGCGGGAACACCCCCGGGAACCTATACCATGACCGTAAGCGGCACCGTCGCGTCTTTCCCGCAACAAACAGCCCAAGTACAACTGACGGTTAACTAGTAAAGCAGGCTCGACCTCATCGCTCAACGACTGCCTATCTCCTTACACTCTGCGGCCGTTCTCAGCGGCCGGTTCTCACCAATTTCTGCGATTCTGGGTTTTGTTCCCGCCAACCGTCCCTCAAAGCCTAAATTTCGCTTTGAGTCGCTTTTCCATTTATCTTGTTAGCAGCCTCCTCTCGATCGAGGACGCGCTTGACCCCATGCCTGATCAGAGTTTTGACATCGTGGTGATTGGTGGCGGAATTGTCGGCCTTTCCACCGCCATGCAACTTTGCCGGACCTTCCCCAAGCTTCGTCTCCTCCTCGTCGAAAAAGAGGACCGCGTGGCGCGTCATCAAAGCGGACACAACAGCGGCGTCATCCATTCCGGAATCTATTACAAGCCGGGATCGCTGAAGGCAAGGTTGTGCGTCGAGGGCGCGGCCGCAATGGAGGCCTTCTGTCGCGAGCACGCGATCCCCGTCGAGATCTGCGGCAAGATCATTGTGGCGACCACGGCGGAAGAAATCCCGCGACTGAAGGGCTTACTGGAACGCGGCCAGGCCAATGGAATTGCCGGCTTGAAATTACTGGACAAGGCGCAAGCGCTCGAGATCGAACCTCACTGTGGCGGCATGGCTTGGCTGCATGTACCGGGAACCGGAATCACCGATTACGTCGCCGTCTGCCAAAAATATTCCGAGTTGATTGCCGCGCAAGGCGGGACGGTGAAAACGGGAACCGAGGTCACGGCTATCTCCCGGGGCAACGGCGAAACCGTCGTCGAAACCAATCGCGGCCCCATAAGCGCAAAATATTTGATCAACTGCGCCGGCTTGCACAGCGATCGCGTCAGCCAAATGGCGGGCGAAAAAACTGAAGTCACGATCGTGCCATTTCGCGGCGAGTATTATGATCTGGTTCCGGAACGAGAGACTCTGGTTCGCGGGCTGCTGTATCCCGTTCCCGATCTCCGTTTTCCCTTTCTTGGCGTGCATTTTACGCGTCGCGTCGGCGGTGGCGTCGATGCCGGACCCAATGCCGTCCTCGCCTTCAAGCGTGAAGGCTATCGCCGAACCGATTTCAGCCTGCAGGACGTGGCCACCACCTTCGCGTATTCCGGCTTCTGGCACATGGCTGCCAGATACTGGCGCAGCGGCGCAGGAGAGTTTTATCGCTCCTTTCACAAGCCAGCTTTTGTTCGCGCTCTGCAAACTTTAGTGCCGGACGTTCGCAGCGCTGATTTGGTTGCCGACGGCGCTGGCGTACGCGCCACCGCCGTCAGTCGCGATGGGTCGCTGGTCGATGACTTCCAGTTTGTGTGCTCCCAGAACATCCTGCATGTGTGGAACGTCGTCTCCCCGGCAGCAACCGCCTCGCTTCCGATCGGTCGCGAGATCGTCCGCATGGCTCAGCGAGGATTCGGCCTGTAGTCGCCCCGATGTCTGTCGCCCGGCTCCCGGACGACTCTCTAGACGACCACGACTGATCGTGTCCAGTTTTTGGACTTCCCAAAGGACC
>Ga0070762_10000201_pt1 | contig 23045 bp, 23 predicted proteins | sample HubBroMetageREF2_FD_66726 | JGI IMG/M metagenome (GOLD analysis project Ga0070762, IMG submission 66726) | Reference soil microbial communities from the Hubbard Brook experimental Forest, New Hampshire, USA - Hubbard Brook CCASE Soil... | ecosystem: Environmental > Terrestrial > Soil >...
CGAGGGCGAGATCATCGAGTCCCTGCAGCAGGTCTTTGGCGATTACGCGGAGACGCCCGTTTTCTGACGCGATTTACCAATCAATAGGTTTGCGAACAAAGCCCAAATCTAAAGCTATAGATTTGGATCCTTGCATCTAATGCTAAGCTATAGCTATGCAACCTGCAGAGAGAGCCGCACAGGCGCGACGGGAGCTGGATCGAAAGTTCAGCGCCGCCAAGCTCGAGCCCATCGCCGCACGACCGCGCTCCGGCTGGATACGCGCCATCCGCGGCGCACTGGGGATGAGCCAAGCCGTGCTCGCCGAACGCCTTGGGGTATCGGGGGCGGCCGTCAACCAGCTAGAGCGTGCTGAGCTCCACGGCGGGATCACCATCGGCAAGCTGTCCGAGGTCGCCGGCGCACTCGACTGCACGCTCGTCTACGCATTCGTACCGAGCTCCACGCTCGAGTTGACAGTCAAGACCCAGGCTCGAGCCGTGGCGGCGAAGCTGCTCGGGTATGCCGCCCGGACTATGGCCCTGGAGGCCCAGGACATCGATGACGACCGTCAGAGCGAGGCTGTCGAGCGATACGCGCAACAACTCATCGCCAGCGGCAACCCCTGGCGTGCGGGACGAAGCCGACCGCCACGCGAGAAGTGAGCGCCGTCCCGCCTGACGAGCCACCGCTTCCAATGTTCAACGTGCGGAGCATCGGCCCGGAGCCATCAGGAGCCACGCCACTCGAGCAAGAGGATCTGGAGTGCCTCATCCCGGACTTCGTGGCAACCCGCGCCGACCTCAATCAAGTGGAGTTCGAGAACATCACGAAGGCGCTTCCGTGGGCGCAACGGCAGGCGCGCGCGGGGGGACCAGAACGAGTGCTTGATCACGGGTTCATGCTGCGGCTCCATCGCCGGATGTTCGGCGACGTATGGACATGGGCCGGGACACAACGGCGGCGCGCCACCAACATCGGGGTGGAGCCCCACCAGATCACAACGCAGTCGCAGCTGCTGCTTGACGACGCCAAGCTCTGGCACGCACAAAAAGTGTTCGAGCCCGACACGCTGGCGGCCCGGATTCACAGCCGTCTGGCCAGCATCCATCCTTTCCCGAACGGGAACGGTCGCTGCACCCGGATGATGGCCGACCTGTACCTCGTCTCGATCGGAGCGGAGCCGTTCAGCTGGGGCGAGACGAACCTCGGCGTTGATGGCTCGGGCCGAGCAACGTACATAGCGGCGCTGATCAAGGCTGTCGATACCGGAGAGCACGTCGAGCTCATCCGGTTCGCCCGGGGGCCAAGTCGTCAGTGGGTACCCTGATGCACCCTGCAAAGCATTCGTGTTCGGCTTACACAAGCTCTTCGCAACTTCTTAGCGCGCCGCGGTGTCCACGACCTAGGATCTTGGCGCGCCAAACGCTCTGCAAAGCCCGCAAAACACCCAAAGGATTCCCACGAGCTCCGATGAACCACGATAGGCACCATGCGGCTGCGTAAAGCCCTACTTTGCGGCGCGCTGCTGGTCGTCCTCGCCAGCGGCACCGCGCTCGTGTTCGCCTCACGACGAATCGCCGCCGAGCAATCGGCCTACAGCGCACCGAGCGTCGGGCGCTGCACCCCTACCACGCTCAACCGCTCGGCGGTGCTGCCCGGGACGGCGCTGGCGGTCTCGCCGCTGCCCGACTCCTACGTCGCCTCGCCGGCCACCCAGATCAGCCTGCTCGGAGCCCCTGTCAGCGCGCTCTCGGACATCCGCGTGAGCGGCTCACAGACCGGCCCGCACGCGGGGCGACTGCTCGCCTACTCGCAGGGCGACGGCGGGAGCTTCATCCCCGACAAGCCGTTCGTCTCGGGCGAGACGGTGACCGTGCACGGCAAGGTCAAGCGCGGATCGCGCACACAACCGTTTGCCTTCAAGTTCGTGACCGCCCACGAGGACGTCTCGCTCTCCGGCGCCGCCGCCGCCAGCGCCGCCACACGGGATCCGGACGAGTGGCAGCACTTCCAGTCGGCTCCTGAACTGAAGGCGCCGCTGATCGACGTGACCACGCGCTCGCCGCAGCCCACACCCGGCGATCTCTTCACCGCCCCGTACGACGGTCCCGGCCCCAACGGACTGATGATCTTCGAAGAAAGCGGCAACCTCGTGTGGTTTCAGCCGCTGGCAGCAAACAAATTCGCCACCAACCTGCAGGTGCAGCAGGACGCCGGCCAGACGGTGCTGACCTGGTGGCAGGGATACATACCGCCACAGGGATTTGGCCAGGGCGAAGAGATCATCGACAACACCTCCTACCAGCAGATCGGCCGCGTCCGCGCGGGCAACGGCTTCCTGGCGGACCTGCACGAATTCCGCATCACCCCACAGGGAACGGCGCTATTGACGGTGTTCAACCCGATCGCGTGCAACCTGTCCTCGGTAGGGGGACCCAGCGGCGCCGCGGTGACCGACAGCATCTTCCAGGAAATCGACATCAAGACGGGGCTCGTGCGCAAGGAATGGGCGAGCCTCAACCACGTCGCGATGGTCGACTCCTACAGCACGGCAACGGGGTCGAGCATGGCTTGGCCGTTTGACTACTTCCACCTGAACTCGATCGACCCGCTGGCAAACGGCAAGACGCTGATCTCCGCGCGCAACACCTCGACGCTATATGAACTGAGCACGCTCACCGGTCAGGTGCTCACGCGGATCGGCGGCAGGCACTCCAGCTTCAGGCTCGCATCGGGGGCCGCGACCGCCTACCAGCACGACGCGACCGTGCTGCCCAGCGGAGTGATCAGCGTGTTCGACAATGGCGGCGTTCCGCAGGTCCACTCCCAGTCGCGCGCGCTGATCCTGTCGGTCAACCCAACGGCGAAGACCGACACCGTCGTCGCCGAGTACGAGCACTCCAGCCCGACGTTGTTGTCGGGCAGCCAAGGGAACGTCCAGTCACTCGAAGACGGCAATGTGTTCGTGGGCTGGGGAGCTGAGCCGTACTTCTCAGAATTCACCGCCGGCGGGCAGCTTCTGTATGACGCGCACATGCACGGCTCCTACCAGGCCTACCGCACCTACCGCTTCCCATGGACGGGCACGCCGACCGAACCGCCGGCGATCGCAGCATCAGCGGCGAGCGCAGGCAAGCCGGTGACCGTGTACGCAAGCTGGAACGGCGACACGCGCACTGCAAGTTGGCAGGTGCTTGCCGGGCCCTCCCCCCAGCAGCTCACCCCCGTTGCCAGCGCCCCACGCAACGGATTCGAGACCGCGATCGCCACGCCCAGCCCCGAGGCATACGTGGCCGTGCAGGCGCTCGCTGCGTCAGGCGCGGTGCTCGGCACCTCGCGCACGATCGCCGGCTGAATACCCGAGCCCAACCAGCTCTAAAAGGTCCGTCTATGGCCCATTTCTCGGCTCCCAGTCAGCCATCTCGAGATATTGACCTTTTGAGACAGATGTGGATATAAGTCTCACTATTGGGATTAAAGCAGTACACATAGTTTGATAATCTCGATTCCCAGGGAGTCGAGTTGGAAGAGGGGTAGCGTGAAATGGCGACCCGCAACGGCAGGAACACGCGGCCGCAGGCTGACGGAGCTTCGACGGGCGTACTAGGCGCAGACCCAAGGCCGCGTAAGGGGCGGGGAGAGCGCTACCGGCCGCTTCCCACCGGCACCCACGGGCTCGATCCAGAGCTGGTCAAGCGCGACCAACGCAGCCGACTGCAGAAGGCCATGATCGAGCTGATCGCCGAAAAGGGGTACCCGGCGGTCCGCATCGTCGATCTCGCGAAACTCGCGCACGTCTCCCAGCCGACCTTCTACAGCCTGTACGCGGACAAGGAAGACCTGTTCCTCAGCGCCTACGACGAGGTGGCCGGGCGGACGGCTAGAACGGTCATGCACGCTTACGACGTCGACCTTCCGCACGAGCAGCGCCTGGTCGTGGCGATGCGCGCGTGGGCAGAGCTGGCGGCGGCGGAGCCCGAGACGACCTCGCTACTCGTACTCGGCGCGTTCGGCGCAGGCTCGAGCGCGCTCGAACGGCGCAGGCGCGTGCTGGATGAGCTCGAGCGCGGCATCTACGCGAGCCGCGACAGAGCGTCGGTGGCCGCCTCGGCGGACCTGATCGTCAAGGCGCTCATCGGCGGCATCCGCGAGGTCACCGCCACACGCCTACGCGAGGACCGCGCGAGCGAGCTGCCAGGGCTGGCTGACGATTTGACGACGTGGGCGACGTGCTATCCGCGGCGCCTGCCCGACGGGCTGCAGGCGCCTGCCGCGAAACGCCGCGAGGCCGGTGAGACGGCCATACTGTCCTCTGAGCGCGCGCGGCGCGCGGAGGGCCGACTGCCGAGCGGGCGCAGCGACCTACCGCGCCAGTTCATCGTCAAAAGCCAGCGCGAGCGGATCGTCGACGCAACCGCGGCGATCGTCGCGGAGAAGGGCCTCGCGGCACTCACGATCCCCGAGATCGCCCGTCGCGCCAACGTCTCCCACCAAACCTTCTACGACATCTACCCGTCCAAGCACGACGCCTTCCTGGGCGCACAGAAGGTGGGCCTGCATCAGGCGCTGACGGTGGCCGTCGATGCCTACCAGGCCCAGCGGGACTGGCCTCACGCGATCCAAGCTGGGGTGCACGCGCTGATCGACTACCTGGCATCCGAGCCCGCGCATGCACATTTGAGCCTCGTCGATACGTTCGCCGCATGCCCACAGGCGATTGAGGTCCGCAACGCCACGCTAAAGGCATTCGCTACGTACTTCGACCCCGCATACGAACTGGTCAGCGGGCGTGTCGATGTGCCGGCGGTCGCAGCCGAGGCCATCGCCGGCGGCATCTGGCAGGTGCTGCACCACTATGTAGAGAACGACTGCCTTGCCGAGCTGCCCGGCGCAGCGCCGCAGCTGACCTACTTCGCGCTCACGCCGTTTCTCGGACCAGTCGAGGCGGCCAAGGTCGCCCGTCAGCCAGCTGCTGAGCTCAACAGCGCGTAGGCGACCCGGCCTTCGCGCCTGGTGCGCGCGATCGTTCCCGCGCGCTGGAGCTTGCGCACGCTGTCACGGATCTCAGAACTGGAGATCGCAGTGACCACAGTGAGCTCGCCCAGCGTATGCGAGCCGTGCTCGAGCGCCGCCACGATCGCCTGCTGGGAGGTACCACGCGGGCTCGAAGCCGCTCGTTCGATCGCGCCTGTCGCAGAGGTCTTCGCAGCCAGTGCCTTCTCGGTCTTGGCAGCGAGCGCCTGCTCAGCCTTGGCAGCCCGCGCCTGGGTCTTCGCAGCCAGTGCCTTTTCGGTCTTGGCAGCGAGCGCCTGCTCAGCCTTGGCAGCCCGCGCCTGCTCAGCCTTGTCAGCGAGCGCCTGCTCGGCGTCGAGCAGGCGCTGGTACTCGGCCAGCGTCGGGCGCAGCTCGATCAGCCGGGCGTCGATTTCGGCGCGCACCCGCGTCAGCACGTCAGTGTTCATCGCGGGGGTTTTACCAGGTCGCAGCGCACCTACCGCGAAACGCGTAGGTAGGTGAGCACCGCCAGCACTCGCCGATGATCGTCATGACAGGCCGGTAGATCAAGCTTGGCGAAGATGCTCGTGATGTGCTTCTCCACGGCACCAGAGGTGACAATCAGATTCTCGGCGATCGCGGTGTTGGAGCGCCCCTCCGCCATCAGCGCCAAGACCTCGCGCTCGCGAGCGGTCAGCCCCGACAACGCATCCGTGGCGCCGTTGTGTGGGGCAAGCAGCTCGGCGACCACCTGGCGATCGAGCACCGTGCCACCGTCAGCCACGCGCTGCAGAGCATCGAGGAAAGCCCGCACGTCGCCGACGCGCTCCTTGAGCAGGTAGCCGATCCCGGCCGTGTCGCCGCCGATCAACTCGCTCGCGTAGGCGGTCTCGACGTACTGGGACAGCACGAGCACGCCAAGCGCAGGCTGGCGGCGGCGCGCCTCGATCGCCGCCAACAGGCCCTCGTCGCTGAAGGTCGGCGGCAGGCGTACGTCCACGATCGCTAGGTCTGGCTTGTGGCCGGCGATCGCCCGCAGCAGGCCCGGGCCATCTTCGACCTGGGCAACGACGTCGATCTGGTTCTCGCGCAGCAGCGCCACGAGCCCCTCCCGCAGCAGCGCGAGGTCCTCGGCGATCACTACCCGCAAGGCAGCCTCGCCTCCAGCACCGTGCCATCGCCCTCGGGACTATCCACACGCAGGCTGCCGTCGAGCGCCTCCACACGAGCGCGCAGGCCCGCCAAGCCCGACCCGCTCGGATCGGCGCCGCCGCGACCGTCGTCGCCGACGACCACCGCCAGCGTCCTGTGCTCGTCGCGCAGCAGCACCCAACTACGCCCCGCACCAGCGTGCTTGGCGGTATTCGTCAGTGCCTCGGCGATCACAAAGTAGGCGGCGCTCTCGACCGCCGGGGCAAGCCAGCGACGGGTATCGACCTCGATCGAGGTGCCCAAGCCGTAGCGGGCGGCCAGCGACTCCACCGCTGCGACGAGGCCGCGGTCGGCGAGTAGCGGCGGCACGATGCCGCGGGCAAGATCGCGCAGCTCAGCGATCGCGTGGTGCGCCTCGCGCTGTGCGTCGAGGATCAGACCGCGGATCTCAGGCTGACCCTGGACGCGCAACTCGGCTCGCCCGAGCTGCAGCGTCAGCGCGACGAGACGCGCCTGCGCGCCGTCGTGCAGATCGCGCTCGATCCGCCGCAGCTCCGCCGCTTGCGCGTCAACGGCCTGGCGGCGCGTGCGGGTCAACATGTCGATCCTGGCACGCAGCGCGCGCCGCCCGTGGGCGACCAGCACGCGATCGTGCAACGCGATCAGCGAGTAAGCGCTACCGCTCGTCGCCAGGCCGAGCAGCGCCCATGCCGGCCAGAACGTGCGCACGCCCGCCAGCAACCACGTCAAGAGCCACGTGAAGATGAGGATCACCGCCGCCGCACCGACCAGCGCCCACACACACGCGACCCGGCGGACCGCTCCGCGTGGCTGACGCCACGCCCAGCTCGCGCTGAAGTCCAGCAGCACGAGATCGCCCAGCCCGAGCCACGCCCACGCCGGCCAGAAATAACCTTGCCCGCTGAGCGCCCAGATCGCGACCAGCAGCACCGCGCTCAGGAAGGCCAGACGGCGCACCAGCGAATGGGCGTATTCGCCGATCGACAGACCGGCCGCGAGCGTCGGCATCCAGCGCCGCGGGTTGGCGCCCTGTGCAAGGGAGAGGTCCATTGGTAGTCGAGCGCGCTGGCTCATTCCCAGCAATCGTCTCACGACGCCACCCGGATGGCGCCTGCTCGAGATCCCTCAGCGTCGGGGCCGCGAGCGTTGCTTCGTGCTCAGAGCGCCTTGGCCGCCTGCTTGGCCGCGCCGATCCGCTGCACGTCCCACACCAGCCCGGCGCGCTCCAGTCCCGCTATGACCACGCCCGAGAGGTCGACCTCGCGGCGTCCCATGCCGTGAAACGCCGAGGTGGGAAACGCGTGATGATTGTTGTGCCACGCCTCGCCAAGGGAGAAAGGCGCCAACCACGACAGGTTGCGCGAGTGGTCGTCGGTCGCGAAGCGCCGCCGACCAAAGAAGTGACACAGCGAGTTGATGCTGTAGGTGACGTGGTGCAGCACGAGCATGCGTACCGCTCCACCCCAGAGCATGCCCTCCAGGCCGGCGTCAACGGTGCCGCCCAGCAGCACGCCGAGCCCGAACGGGATCGCGAAGCCGATCAGCGACCACAAGAGAAACGTCTTGTCGACGAATGAGACAACCGGGTCGGCGAGCAGGTCGGGGGCGAAGCGTTCGCGGGCACCGCGCTGGCTGTGGTCGAACAGCCAGCCCACGTGCGCGTGGGCGAGTCCGCGCAGTGCGCCGCGTAGCCCAGCGCCGTGATCGACGTGCGGGCTGTGCGGATCACCGAAGCGATCTGAGTACGTGTGGTGCTTGCGGTGGTCAGCGACCCACGAGATCACCGGTCCCTCGACCGCCATCGTGCCCAGCACAGCCAGCACGCCACGCAGGAAGGGCGAGGTTTGGAAGCTGCGGTGGGTGAGCAGTCGATGAAAGCCGACGGTCACGCCCAGCCCAGTTGGCACGTACATGATCAGGAAGATCGCGACGTCGCGCCAGCGCAGCTCGTGGTCCCACATCTGCCAGCCGGCGAGCACGAGCAGCAACGGCGGCACCGCGGTGATCAAGCCTGTGATCGCACGGTCGAGGTTCTCCATGACCGGTACCTGGATCTCCTCGGGCGTCGGCCCTAGCTCGCCGGGCAGTGGCGTCAGCGGAGCATCCTCCCGCTTCTGCGGAGACTGTGACTCGGCGGTCCTTCCCGCGGCGACGCTCATCACTCCTTGCATCATGAGCACGGCGATAGCGCTTGTCGATCAGGCCGACCACCAGCATCCCGGTGGCTATCAAGACAGCCGGAGGTAGGGATAACCAGAACCCGACGTGGGCGCGCCGACGGCGTGAGCTGGGCCCGAGTCGGATCAGCTGGCGCGTACGTCGAGCACGATCTTGCCAGTCGCGCGACGCTCGTCGAGCGCCTTCAGCGCGTCGGCCGCGCGCTCGAGTGGGAAGCGCTCGCCGACGGGAGGCGAGACAAAGCCTTCGTCGACCATGCGATTGATCGCAGCGCCGATCTCGCGGTTGAGATCCGGCTTGCCCATCGCGTAGGCGCCCCAGCCAGCTCCCACCACCTCTGTGTTCTTCAGGAGCAATCGGTTGACACGGACCTCCGGAATCGAACCGCCGGTGAAGCCGACGACGACCAGACGTCCGCCCTCGCGCAGCGAGCGCAGGCTGTCGGTGAAGCGATCCCCGCCCACCGGGTCTAGCACCATGTCCACGCCCCCGCCAGTGCGCTCGAGGACCGCATCCTTCCAGCCCTCGCCGAGGAGCAACGTCTCATCCGCACCAGCAGCTTCGGCGACCGCGCGCTTGGCCTCGGTGGAGACGAGCGCGATCGTGTTCGCGCCGAGACCCTTGGCGACCTGCAGGGTGGCGGTGCCCACACCGCCGGCGGCACCATGGACGAGCACCGTCTCGCCCCGCTTCAAGCGCCCCCGCAGCAGCAGCGCGAAATACGCGGTGTGATAGTTGAGGATCAGCGCGGCGCCCTGCGCAAAGTCCAGCTTGGGCGACAGCGCAAACGTGAAGAACTCAGGCGCCACGGCCGTCTCCGCGAAGCCGCCGAGCGCGCAGAACGCGGCCACCCGGTCGCCGGCCTGAACCTGAGCGGCGGCGGGCGCACTGCGCACGATCCCCGCCACCTCGCTGCCGGGCACGAACGGCAGCGGCGGTTTCATTTGATATTGGCCACGCGTCTGCAGCAACTCCGGGAAGGACACGCCGGCAGCGTGCACCTCGACCACCACGCCGGCTCCCGGCGTGAGCATGTGCGAGGGCTCGGGCTCTGGCAGCTCGACCAGCGCCAGCGCACTGGCAGGACCCGACTCCTCGACGATCTGGACCGCTCTCATCGCCGCGATCAATCGTAACGGGCGACTGTGAAGCCGATCAGCACAGGCACATTGACGGCGAAGACGACCAGCGAAAGCGTGAGCACCACCAGCGGGCCACCGCTCGTGTGGTTGCGCAGGAACACGTACTCGATCATCGCCGCAATGACCAAGTACGCCAACAATGCCCATCTGCCGATCTCGAAGAATCGTCGCCAGTGGAACCCGTCGACCCGTGAGAGCGCGAGCAGGTTGACAATCAGCACCAACGCCGAGGCGCCAAGCAGCGCCACGGCGGGACCAAGGGAGACGTGCTCGGGGAGATGGGCCGACAGGTAGATGCCCGCAACGAGCACCAGTGCCAGCGACAGCATGCCCAGCTGGGTCACCGGGGGCAGGCGGCGCTCGCTCATCCGGAGCCGAGCTTGGTCATGATCACCAGCGTGGCGATCTGCATCAGGCCTGTAGCGCCGGCCGTGTAGATGAAGCGCTTCATCAGACGCTCGATCACCTCGCCGTTCGGCTGCGGCTTCTTCAGCTCTGTCAACACCGCGATGTTCGCCGGCTCGAGCAGGCCAAGCGCGATCACAGCCATCACACCCACGACGATGAAGCTAGCGACCACCCAGCCATGGAGCGGGTTCACCGTCAGGTTGGTCCCCAGATGGGTCGAAAGCTGCCAGCCCGCGGCGAGCGTGACGGTTACGACCGTCGGCATGATCAGCACCATCTTGGGCATCAGTCGCGTCGTGAACTCGACGCGTGCCGGCATCGACAGCTTGCCCATGATTGGCCCGAGCACAAAGCCGAGGAACAGGTCGATGATCGTCCACGCAGCGCCGGCGACAACGTGCAGGAACTCGAGCGGCCACAGTTCGTTGACGGCGATGCCAGCAATCAGCAAGGCCAGCACCACAGCAACGATCGGCAGGCCCGCGCGCGGCACGATCTGGAAGTCGGGACGCTCCAGCGCCGCCGGAGGCCCATCGCCAATGGCTGCTCCTGCGGAGGAGGCAACGGCATGTGCCATGCGCGGAATCTAGCGCGACGACGAGCGAAATGCCAGCGCCACAGGCGATTCGAACGGGCGGGAGTCGGCCAGCGCCCAAGCCGCGGCGGCGGTAGCTGCCGCGACGATCAACACCGCTGGCCATGGCCCGATGGCCAGCGCGAGCAGGTGCGAAACGACGAACGCGGCGAAACCGGTGGCGCCCAGCTGGAGGGCGGTACGCGTCCCGTGGCGCCGGCGCCAGATCTCGATGCAGCACAGGCCGCCGGCCGCCAGCACAACCCCGCCAAGTGGGCGCGAGCCGGTGGCCGCGACGACGCCATAGCTGGCGATCAGCGAACCGGCGGCGAGCGGGGCTGTCGGCAGCGGGCGCACGTACCGGCAGCGTAGCGCCCACTCCGCCGCCAGATCGCCCAGCAGCTCAGAGCGCCGCTGGCACGCCGAGGGCCGCCAGATCGCCCAGCGGGTCAGGGCGCCGCTGGCACGCTGAGCGCGAGCTGCTCGACCCGCGCGGCGACCGCGAGCACGCCGTCGCTGCGGGCAAGCGCCGCGGACATCGCGCTCGCGCCGCGGCGCAGTGCCGGATCCTCGAGCGCAGCGACGATCGCACGCCTGAGCTTCGCGGGCGAGGCGCTCTTGCGGACGCGAGCGCCCGCCCCGCAGAGAACTACACGCGCCGCATTGTCGGGCTGGTCGCGCCCGTCGGGGATGCACAGGAGCGGCACGCCGTCCGCGAGCGCGGCGTTGACGGTCTGCCAGCCAGCGTGCGTGATCACGAGCGCCGCGTGCGGGAACACTGCGCGATGGGGGATGTAGTCGACCACGTGCGCGTTGGCGGGGATGCGCAAGCTCCGCGTGTCAAGCGCCGGCCCGGCCGTCAGCAGCGCGCGCACGGGAAGCTCTGCGAGCGCATCGAGCACGCGCTGGGCGAGCGCCCGCTGATCCATGTAGCTGGTGCTGAAGCTCGCAACGACCAGTGGGTCGGTGTTCGTCTCGGGCCATGGCGAGCGCCACTCATGGCCGTGTGGGTCGAACGCGGGACCGACGTAGCGCACGTTCGCTGGGAGCCGCGCGCGACTGGAGAAGTCGAGCTCCGGAGCGGTCATCATGCAGATCTCGCTGACACCGAGCAGCTGCGCGCTCCAGTCCCGCAGCGGCGCCAGCCCCTGCTCGGCACGCGCCTTGTTCACGAGCGGCAAACCGCGCGCGAGCAAACGGGTCGCGATGCCGTTGAGCAGCCGGTCACGGGTGCTGCCAAGCGGGCCGGCGAGCGGGCGCAGGCCGGTGAACAGCGGCGGTGCGCCGCCAACCGGCCACGGATAGGGACAGTGCACGAGCGCGACCGCCGGGACACCCGTGCCCTCGGCGGCGATTGCCGCCCCGGCGAACATCCAGTCGAACACGACGACATCGGCGGGCCAATCCGCCAGCAGCTCGGCGCACTCGCGCGAGACGTTCACCACGAACGCGAACAGGCCGTTGTTGAGCAGGCGCATGCCCGATCCGAGCCGCGTCCGCGCCTCCCAGTCGCGCAGAGGGTCCGTCTCGCGGCGCGTAATGTCCATCGCCGGAACCGCACGCCGGAAGGCGACGAACTCCGCACCCGTGCGCTCGATCCGCTCCCGTGCGGCGCTGTGCGCGAGCACCCTCACTTCGTGACCCCGCTCGACGAGCTCGCGCGTGACAGCGAGCTGTGGCGGCGCATTGCCGCTGAACGCCAACAGTGTTTGGAAGACCCGCACGCTAATATTTCACTTTACTCCATATCAATTCAATATGTCGAGCACATCTCAACAAAAGCGCGCCTATCGCATGGCGGCCCGTGCCGAGGCCGCCGCTGAGACCCGCATGCGACTGCTGGGCGCCGCGTGGCGGCACTTCGCCAGCGGGCCCTACGAGGACGTGCTCCTGCGCGAGATCGCCGCGGATGCCGAAGTCAGCGCACAGACACTGCACACGGCCTTTGGCTCCAAGGAGCAGCTGTTCACCGCCGCATACCTGTGGTGGGGCGAGCTGGTGATCGCGGGACGCGATGCGGCACCCGTGGGCCAAGTACCCGAGGCGATCGCCAACCTGTTCGACCACTACGAGGCGCACGGCAACGCCGTGCTGCGGATGCTCTCGCAGGAGGAGCGCATACCCGCGGTCCGCCAGATGACCGACGCCGGGCGCGCCTACCACCGCGCGTGGGCAGCGAAGACTTTTGCGCCGCTGTTGCGCGGCCTGCGCGGAGCCGCGCGCGAACGCCGCCTGAGCGCGATCGTCGTCGCAACCGACCTGCTCGTGTGGAAGCTCCTGCGCCATGACATGGGGCTCGCGCGAGCGCAAGCCGAACAGACAGTGCTCGAGATGGTCCTACCCTCGCCGCCGGTCGCCTGACCGCAACCGACTCCGCGAGCCGCCTTTGCGAGCGGCCTTTGCGAGCGGCCTTTGCGAGCGGCCTTTGCGAGCCGCCTTTGCGAGCCGCCTTTGCGAGCCGCCTTTGCGAGCTGGGGCGTAGCATGAGCGACATGCCCGACGAAGCCGCAGCATCGAACTCGCCAGGCAGCCCTCCCTCGCTCGATCGGCCAGGCGGCGAACGCTCCGAAGCGCACCCGCCGCTGCCGCGCGACAAGCGCGGCTGGCAGGTCTCGCCCGCGCCCGACGGTCGCGGCATGCCGGAGCACGCCAATCCCGGGAAGCCGCCGCACCGCATGCGCGGCTTTTGGTACTTCGTGCTGGCGCTGATCGCAATCAACTGGCTGTCGGTCCTGTTCTTCCAGCCCTCAACCGGCGAAGAACGCGTGACCGTGCCGTTCAGCCCCTACTTCCTGGCGCAGGTCAAAGCCGGCACAGTCAGCACGATCTCCTCCAAGGGCGACACGATCCAGGGCAAGTTCAAGACCAAACTGCGTTATCCAGAAAGCGACAAGAAGGCGAAGCCCACGAAGGAGTTCGCCACGCAGGTGCCGACCTTCTGGAACGGCAGTCAGCTGTCGGCGCTGCTGCAGGAAAAGGGCGTTCGGATCAACGCCGAATCGACGACCACGAGCGAGTCGTTGCTGGAGGAGATCCTGCTCGGCTTCGGCCCGACGCTCTTGATCGTTGGCATCTTCTTCCTGATCTTCCGCCGTGCCGCCAAAGCCGGCGGCGGCATGGGTGCGCTCGGCAGCTTCGGTAAATCGCAGGCACGGCGCGTGGACCCGGAAAAGATCCGGGTGACGTTCGACGACGTCGCGGGGATCGACGAGGCCAAGACCGAACTGTCGGAGATCGTCGACTTCCTGCGCAACCCCGACCGCTACGGCAGCCTCGGCGGGCGCATGCCCCATGGCGTGCTGCTCTCAGGCGCGCCGGGCACGGGCAAGACGTTGCTGGCGCGCGCGGTGGCCGGCGAGGCGCATGCCGCGTTCTTCTCGATCTCCGCGTCGGAGTTCATCGAGGCGATCGTCGGCGTCGGCGCATCGCGTGTACGCGACCTGTTCGCCAAGGCCAAGGAGGCGGCGCCCGCGATCATCTTCATCGACGAGCTCGACGCGATCGGGCGCTCGCGCCAAGGGCAGGTGTCGGTGACCGGCGCCAACGACGAGCGCGAGCAGACGCTCGACCAGATCCTCACCGAGATCGACGGCTTCGAATCCTCGCAGGCAGTGATCGTGCTAGCTGCGACCAACCGCCCGGACGTGCTCGATCCCGCGCTGCTGCGCGCCGGGCGCTTCGACCGGCGCGTCACCGTGCAGGCTCCCGACCGCAAAGGCCGCGTCGAAATCCTCGAGGTGCACACCCGCTCGATCCCGCTCGATGACGACGTCGACCTCGAGGCGCTCGCCGCCAGCATGCCCGGCATGGTCGGGGCGGACATCGCCAACCTCGCCAACGAGGCGGCGCTGCTCGGCGCTCGCCGCCAGCACAAGAAGGTGAAGATGAGCGACCTCACCGACTCGCTCGAGAAGATCATGCTCGGCTCCCCGCGCGGCCTGCTGCTGGAGCCCGCCGACCGCGAGCGCACGGCCTACCACGAGTCCGGCCACGCGCTCGTGGGAATGCTCACGCCGGGTGCCGATCCCGTGCGCAAGGTCTCGATCATCCCGCGCGGCATGGCCCTGGGAGTGACGCTGTCGACGCCTGACTCAGACAGGGTGTCCTACTCGCTCGAAGAGCTACAGGCAAAGATCCGGGTGGCGCTCGGCGGCCGTGTCGCCGAGGAGGTCGTCTACGGGAAGATCACCACCGGCGCCGAGTCCGACATCCAGCAGCTGACGATGATCGCGCGCCAGATGGTCGGGCGCTGGGGGATGAGCGAGGCAATCGGCCCGATCGCCGTACTCCCCGAAGAGGGTCAGGGGATGTTCCTGCCAGGCGCCAGCGAGACCTCGCAGGAGACCCAGCGTGTCGTCGACGCGGAGGTGCACGCGCTCGTCGAAAATGCACACCAAGAGGTAACGCAGCTACTGGAAGAGCACCGCGATCAGCTCGAGGGCCTCGCGCAGGCGCTGCTGAAGGCCGAGACGCTCGACGCGCCGGCTGCCTATGCGGCGGCCGGCGTGCCGCTCACCGAGCCAGAGTCGGCTCCAGCTCCAGCCTGAGCGAGCATCTGAACACCGACGGTACAGACGGCGAGGCTGACCAGCGCGGAGGCGACGATCGCGGTCGCGACGACCGCAGAGAGCAGGTGCTCGGCGAGACCAAGTGAGGCGACGGCGGCAGGCACGCCCAGCTGCGCCGTGGCCGTCAACGCAGCGGCCAGCGGCTGGCGCACGAGAAGCGCCGCGAGCAAATGGATCGCGATGTTCAGAACCGCGAGCGCGAGCGCCAGCGCAAGCATCGACGGCGTCCGCACGAGGCCGGCGAGGTCCAGCTGCGTTCCAAGCACGACGAAGTAAAGCGGCACGAAGAACCCGTCGGCAATCCCACGCACCTGGGTCGAAAGACGCTTGGGCCCGCCGATCACCGCCACCATCACCCCTGCCGCGAAACCAGCAATCAGGATGCTCGTGCCGCCCTTCTGCGCAATCCAGGCGAGCACGAACAACACGAGCAGCGACAAACGCAGGTCGAGCGCCCAGCGGCGCTGCTTCGATAGATGGCGCAGCCGGTGTACCCAATCGTGCTCGGCCAGCAGCCGGGCGGCCACGAACAGCGCGATCGCGGCGCCTGCCACGAACAGGCCACCGAGGACCACATGGCCGACGCGGCCGGGCTGCAGCACGATCGGCACCGACAGGATCGTGATGACGTCGGCGATCGTCACCTGTGCCATCACGCCCAGCACCTCAACGCCGGCCAAGCCCGTCTCCTCGATCGCTGGCAACAGCACCGCGGCGGAGCCAGAGGCGAGCACGACGGCGTAGACCGCCGCGTGACCGGAGCCGGCGATCACCGACGCCAGCAACCCGGCGGGTACCGCCAGCACGCACACGATCGCCGCCAGCAAACCGCCCTGGCGCGCCGCGGCCGCCAGCCGCCGGTCGCGCAGCGGCAGGTGCATCCCGACGGTCAGCATCAGCATCGCAAAGCCGATTTCTCCGAGCGTGGAGATCGTGGCGTTGGCCGGGTGAACGGTACCCAGGACCGCAGGACCGACAAGGATTCCAGCGAGAATCTCGCCCACGACGACCGGGATGAAGCGGCCGGTGGCAATCCCGAGCAGCGGACCGCCAAGACCCGCCAGCACGATCAGGACGAGGATCCCGAAGCTCATAGGTGCAACAGCCTACGGTCGCGCCGGCGGCGCGGAGCAGGCGCAGCTCACTGCCCGACCAGGTCGCTGGTCGAGCTCAGCGAGAACGGGGTTTGCGTCGCGCGTCAGCGGGTTTGGGCGGAAACAGCTTGCGCTCGTCGGCGGTCATCTTGCGGATCTTCAGCGAGCCGTCTTTCACCTGCCGCTGCACGTCCTCCAACTTCACACGGCGCTTCTCTGCCGCGCGATCTGCCTGAGTTAGCATATATCCAAGGTTAGCGCGGGCGAGGGCCCTCCGGGTCTTGCACCAGCAATACCGGGGACGCGGATACGCGCGACGCGTTACCCAGCGCGTGCTTCGGCGAAGGTCACCAGCCGCCGGCGATCCTCGTCCCACAGCTTGAAGCGCACGGCACGCAGACCATCGGCGAAGGAGAGAATCGGCACGTCGTGGAAGATCGGGTTCTCATCGTGCGCCCGCTGCAGGTTGTAGTTGGGGATGCGAGCACTCAGATGGTGCACGTGGTGCAGGCCGATGTTGCCTGAGAAGAACTGCAGCACCCGCGGCAGCTTCAGGTAGGAGCTGCCGCGCAGGGCAGCGTCGGCGTAGCTCCAATCCTCAGCGCTCTCCCAGTAGGCGTCCTCGAACTGGTGCTGGACGTAGAAGAGCCAGATGCCGGCGGAGCCGGCCAACAGAACGGTCGGAGCCTGCACGAGCAGGTAGTCGCGCCAGCCCATCAGCCAGCAGAGCGCGCCGACGAGCACGGCGAGCGCGACGTTCGTGCCGATCACGCTGCGACGCATGCGCGGTCGCGCGGAGCGCGACACAAGGCGCGGCCCCACCAGCAGCGCGACGATCGGACCCACACCGAACATCACAACGGGGTTGCGAAACACTCGATACGCCAGCCGCGAACGCGAGGACAACGCGCGATATTCGCTGACGGTCAGCGTGCGCACATCGCCGCCGCCGCGCCGATCGAGATCGCCGGATGTGGCGTGGTGGATCGCGTGATCGTGACGCCAGCGCAGAAACGGCGAGTACACCAGCAGCCCGAGCACCGTGCCCATCCACAGGTTCGCTTTTCTGGATGCGAAGAACGAGCCATGCGAGCAGTCGTGAAACAAGATGAACGTGCGCACGAGAAAGCCGGAGGCGGGGATCGCAATCGCGAGCACGAGCAGGTAGGACACGCGGAGCGCGGAGTACATGGCGACCGACAGCGCCAGGTAAGGCACGACCGACGTCGCCAGATCGAGCAGGCTGCGGGGCAGGCGCGGCCGGGCATAGGGGGCAAGGGTGTCTTGCCAGAAGGCCCCGCGGGTGGAGTTCCCGCTTGTGGCGGCGCGGCTCGCCGTTACGACTTGGCTCATCCTTGCTCCTCTGGTCACGAATGCTTCGCTTCTCGTCGTCGCCAGGCGACGTCGCCGTTGCGCTGCCACTCGTGTAGTCCACGAGGCCCACCGTGGGTCAGGTTCTGTGTATCAGAACCTGCAAAAGCGCGCGTAACCAGCCAGGTGGACGCTGGTAACGATGCCGCTCACGCGGGCAGCCACAGCGCCATCCACACGTGGGCGATACCAGCCTCCTGGAACGGCCCGGACTCGACGCTGAAGCCGGCGCGCCACGCAAATCCTCAGGTCCGCTCGCCCAGCGAATGCAGAGCTTGGCAGCGTCCACCGCCGGCTACCTTGCACTCGTGGCGAGCTCCGCGGTGAGCGAGCCGCGGGTCAGGCGCCGCAGTGCGAACAGACCGAGGAGCGCCACGAGCAGACAGCTCACTCCGCCCAGACCGAGCCCAGCGCGGGCACCCGCCTCGGCCATGACCCAGCCAACGATCGGACCGCCGATGGGCGTGGAGCCCTGGAAGGCGACGAACCAGAGGGACATCACACGACCACGCATGCTCGGCAGGGCGCCCAGCTGCAAGGTGGAGTTGCCGGTGGCCATGAACGAGATGCTCGCCCCACCGGCGAGCGCGAGCGCGACGAGCTCGACCGGGAGGTTGGGTGCAAGCGCCGCGAGCACCAGCACGACGCCGAACGCGGTCGCGGCGCCTACGAGCGTCGGCAGCCCGGTTCTGCCCTTGGCGGCCACGAACAGGCCGCCGACGATCGCGCCGACGCCCATGGCGGCGGTCATGAAGCCGTAGGCGGTGGCACCGGCGTGCAATCCCTGGCGTGCCATCACGGGCAGTGTGACCTGGAACTCGTACGCAAGACAGCCGGCGAGCGCCATCATCGCCAGCGGCACTCCCAGCTCGGGGGTACGGCGAACGTAGCGCAGCCCCTCTCGCAACTGCCCAGGCTCACGCCCGCTGGGCGGGCTGGGGAAGATGGCGCCGCGGTCGAGCGTGCTCAGCGATGCCACCACAGGGATGAAGCTGGCAGCGTTGACGAGGAAGCAGGCACCCTCGCCGACGGTCGCGATCAGCACACCAGCGACCGCGGGACCGATGACGCGCGCCACGTTGACGAGCACGGAGTTGAGGCTGACCGCGTTGCGCAGGCTCTCAGCACCGACCATCTCGAGCATGAACGACTGGCGCGCGGGGTTCTCGAAGGCGTTGTTGAGGCCCAGCAGCGCCGCAAGCGCACCGATCTCCCACAGGCGCACGGCACCGGTCACCGTGAGCACACCGAGGATCAGCGCCTGCACACCCATGGCCATCTGCAGCAGCACCATCAGCCGGCGCTTGTCGACCCGGTCCGCGATTACCCCGCCGTAAGGTCCAAGCAGCAGCACGGGAAGCGTCTGTAGGGCGACGATCACACCAAGCGTGGTGGCGGAGCCGGTGAGCGTCAGCACCAGCCACGACTGGGCAGCCATCTGCATCCAGGTACCGATCAGCGAGATCGTCTGACCGGCGATGTAGCGCCGGTAGTTGGGGATGGCGAGCGCGGCGAAGGTGATGCGTCCCGCGCCGAGCAGGCGCGTCATAGGCGAGCTCCGGGGAGCCTGTCGACGAGCTCCTCGAGTACCGGCAACGCAGCCCACAGCAGCTGACGCTGGTGCTCGTCGAGCTCCTCGACATGGGCATTCAGCGCACGCGTGCGCTCGCGGTGGATGCGCTCGCGGATACGCCGACCAGCGGCGCTGGCGACAACGCTCGCCGAGCGCCGATCGCTGGGGTCGGCTTCGCGGCGAATCAGTCCCGAGTCGCACAGCTGGGCGGTGATCCGCGAGAGCATCGTCGGGTTCAAGCCCTCGATCGAGGCCAGCTCCGAGAGACCGACCGGGCCGAGCCGCACGATCGTGAACAACACGGAGATCTGCGATGGCGTCAGACCGGAGCCGGCCATCGTCGGACGCAAGCGCCGCGACAGCCTGCCGATCACCGCTCGCAAGCGGGCGCTGGACTCCGCCTCTGCCTGGTCGGACGTCGCTGCCGCCGTGGTCTTTGGAGATGCCAACGCGCTAGTTGCTCCATTTAATTGCTTGCCGGCAAGCATTATAGAAGCACCGCAGACGCAGTGTCAAAAAGTACGGTTCAGCCGCTTGGCGGGGTGGCGGCCTCGTTCGCCACCTGCTCGAGCAGCGCAGCCATCTGCTCCAAGATCGCCTGGTGCTGGCCGACGTCATAGGTGCCACTCAGATCACGCGGGTCGCGGTAGCCCAGCAGCACCTCATCGCCCTCGCGCCAGACGAGCATCCGCAACGGGAGCTCGATCCCAACCCGCGGATCGCTCTGCATCAGCGGAGTACCGCTTTGCGGGCTTCCAAAGACGACGACCTGCTCATCTGCGAGCTCCATGCCGACCGCGCGAGCGCCGGCAGCATGATCGACGCTGGCAAATACCGTGAGGCCGCGTTGCTCGATCGCCTCGACGAGCAGCCTCACCGTCTCCACATAGCCTGAGGAGCTGCGCTTGAGGACCACCGTGACATGTTCCCATAGCGCACGACGTCCTAGGATCTACGGATGGCCTGGGTGTCCGCTCGCCGTGAAGCTACATCGATCCGGTCTGGCTGGAAGCGTGCGCTGCTTGGTGTGGCAGCGACCATGCTCGTCGCTGTGGTCGCGGTGGCGGTGGCGGCGCTGGTGTTGTCGGGTGTGACGCTGGCCGGCGACCCGACGGCGCTCGCGCGCGTGACCGTGCAGCCACTGGGCGGGAGGATCGAGCACGTACAGGCATTTGGACCAGGTGGTAAGCGCGTGCCGCTCGCGATCGACAGTGGGCGCTTGACGCCGCTAAAGCGCCTGACTCCAGGCGAGCAGGTGTCCATTGACGTTGAGGTTCGTCGACCGGGATGGCTCGGATGGGCGTTGGGCGCTCAGCACAGCGATCACCTGACGCTGCGCGCCCCGGTCGCACAGGTGACCGAGCACTGGATGACCGTCCCAGCCAACTCGCAGGTACGCGTGAGCTTCGACCAATCCGTGAGCGCGGTGTCTTACACGAGCACTGGGGGCTCGACCCACCGCACGCTGAGCGCAGGCCAGCGGTCGGTCTCACTCGGGACGCAGCCGGCGACTGGCGCCATTGAGATCGCTGCCGCAGCGCGCCCATGGGAGCGAACCGGCACGCCAGCGCAGGTCAGCTGGTTCCCACCGTCGCGTGCTCCCGTGATGGTCAGCCTCCCAGCGGCGGGTACTCGGATCTCACCAGCCACACCGATCTACCTGACCTTCTCCAAGCCCGTCAGCGAAGTGCTCGGCTCGAGCCTTCCACGGCTCTCACCGAGTACGCCTGGGCACTGGCGTGAAACCAACAGCCACACGCTCGCATTCACGCCAGCAGGGTTCGGCGCGGCGCTCGACTCCGCGCTGCACGTACAGCTACCGCATCCGGTTGCCGTCACGGACGGCACGGGCGCCCAGCTGCGCACGACCAACCAGATCGAATGGACGGTCCCGTCCGGCTCTACGTTGCGCCTGCAGCAGCTTCTCGCGGAAGCCGGCTACCTGCCGGTCGACTGGCAGCCATCAGGGGCCATCGTGTCGCGCACGCCCAGCGCTGAGGCGCGCGCCGCCGTGGAACCTCCGAGCGGCAACTTCAGCTGGCGCTACGCGAACACGCCAAACCAGTTGCAAGCGATGTGGACCCCCGGACAACCCAGTGCGATCACCAAGGGCGCCGTGATGAGATTCGAGAACATCAACGGACTGACCGTTGACGGCATCGCAGGGCCGACCGTGTGGCACCTCCTGCTAAGCGATGCGCTCGCCGGCAAGCACCTCACCACCGGCTACAGCTACGTCTACGTGCACCGCGAAATCCCGGAGACGATGACGCTTTGGCACAACGGCCGAACGATCATCACGTCTCCCGCCAACACAGGTATCTCCGGAGCGGAAACCGAACTGGGCACGTTCCCCGTGTTCGAGCACCTCCCAGAAACGACGATGAGCGGCACAAACCCCGACGGCTCGCACTACGAAGACCCTGGGATCAAATGGGTCAGCTACTTCAACGGCGGCGACGCGCTGCACAACTTCGATCGCTCGTCATTCGGCACGCCACAGAGCCTGGGGTGCGTCGAGCTCCCGCTCGCGGCCTCGGCGGAGATCTGGCCATACACGCCGATCGGCACGCTTGTCACGATCGAAACCTGAGCATGTTTGTCCAAACCTGAGCATGTTTGCGTAGGTTTTCGAGCACCGGCGGCGCGTCCTTCACATACGTCACACCACCAGCCGTGACATCGATCACCCCAACCCAAGGCACGACCCTCGGCGGGACCGCCATCAAAATCAAAGGCACCGGGTTCCTCAAAGGCTCAACCGTCACCATCGGGAAAGCAGCTAGGTCCGTCGAAGTGATCTCTGAAACGGAAATCAAGGCAGTTACGCCTGCCTTTAGCGCAGGCGAAGTCGAAGTGATCGTCGAAGACGAATTCGGTTCGTCGAGCGGCGGCGTGATGTTCAAGTTCGTGTGATCGCCGGTTCGTGTGATCGCCGGGGGTAGGTGGCATGCGGCTGACCGCAGGGATGCGTGTCAGCCGCATGCCACTCGCAAGCGGGGCATAGAATCAGTTCGTGCCCGATCCTGTACTCATTCTCAGTGGACCGCCTGGTGCTGGGAAGACGACAGCAGCGCGCCTGCTCGCCGCCGGATCTGAGCGGGCAGTGCATCTCGAGTCAGACTCGTTCTTCCATTTCATTCGCGCGGGCTATGTCGAGCCGTGGAAGCCAGCTTCACATGAGCAAAACACGACGGTTATGCACATCGTTGGCACGGCGGCGGCCGCCTACGCGAACGCGGGCTATTTCACGATCATCGATGGGATCATCAGCCCGCGGTGGTTCTTTGAGCCGCTAAGCGACGCTCTACGGGCAGCCGGCCATGTCGTCGCCTACGCCGTGCTGCGCACACCACTCGCCGTATGCACGTCGCGCGCCGCGAGTCGCGATGCCAGCAGGCTCGCTGATCCAGCCGTCATCGAACAGCTATGGCGTGACTTCGACGACCTCGGCTCACTCGAGCGCCACGTCATCGACAGCAACGACAAGAGCGCGGAGGAGACAGCAGCGGAAGTCGCACGGCACCTAAGAGACGGTCTGCTGCGCATCTGAAACACCGATCGCTGCCTCTTGTGCCGCGGCGGGTATGCAGCTAAGTCCCAGTACGCCCGCAGCTGCGCGCGCCGCGAGCAGCTCATCGTGTGGTGCGTTTCCGGCGAGCTGGATGACGGTGCCCTCCAGGGCACCGATGAAGGCGAGCGCAACTGTCCTCGCGGGCGGTCCGGCTGGGATCTTCCCCGCTTTGCGCCCGGCGCTGATGAGGCTAGTACAGCGCCTTACGAGACTTTCGGAGACGCACTCGAGATGACGCCCAACGGGATGATCCTGTCCCGCAAACTCGAGCCTTAGTGCCACTGCGACACGGGCGACGTCTCGGCGGCAGTACACGGCGTGACCGCGTGCCATGACGATCAGTGCAACCACTGGATCGGGCTGTTGCTCGATCAGCCGGCCGACCTCCTGTCTCCATGTCGCATCGACCCAAT
>Ga0070762_10000204_pt1 | contig 22947 bp, 25 predicted proteins | sample HubBroMetageREF2_FD_66726 | JGI IMG/M metagenome (GOLD analysis project Ga0070762, IMG submission 66726) | Reference soil microbial communities from the Hubbard Brook experimental Forest, New Hampshire, USA - Hubbard Brook CCASE Soil... | ecosystem: Environmental > Terrestrial > Soil >...
GGGAGCGTGGTGCTGGCGGCGATGGAGGGCTCGCGCCCGCTGCTCGTGGAGGTGCAGGCGCTCGTTGCCCCATCTGAGCTCGAGCAGCCTCGCAGGGTCGTCTCCGGACTCGACCGCAACCGCCTGGCGCTGGTGCTGGCGATTCTCTCTCGCCACGGCCACGTGCGCACCGGCGGCGCCGACGTGTTCGTCAACGTCGTCGGCGGCGTGCGCGTGGACGAGCCCGGGTGCGATCTAGCGGTAGCGCTGGCGGTGGCGAGCGCCAGCCGTGGGGTGCCGTTGCGGGGGACACCGAGGGCATGCTTTGGCGAGCTCGGTCTGACGGGCGAGCTGCGCTGGGTAGGTCACCCAGAGCGCCGCCTGCAGGAGGCCGCCAAGCACGGTCTGCAGGATGTGATCGCGCCAGCAGACAGTGGGCGCTCGGCATGCGAGGTGCCGACGCTGCGGGCCGCACTGGCGGCGGCGCTGCCGGGCGGGCCCCCCGGGAACCGGCCGCGGACCGCCGCTGAGCCTACCGGCGTCGCGCTCGCCCACGTCGAGGATCGAAGGCCGTCCGTCGGCAAACGGGCTCTGCAGCCTGCACCTGAGCCAGCCGCCCGCGCCGGCTGAGCGCTCGCGCCAGCGTCGAATCCCCGGATCTCCAGGCGCTGGAAGGGTGTGCGCCTAGTGTACGAGCTGCTAACGGATTGCTAAATGCCCTAGAATGGGGGATCGTGGCTCCACGATCCGGCGAAGACCTAGACAATGAGGTAAGACCGGATCCAGGGTTGATGAGGGCGCTGGAGATGATTGCGCCCGGCACGGCACTGCGAGAGGGCATCGAGAGCATCCTGCACGCGCGCACGGGTGGACTGATCGTGATCGGCGAGCCCGAAGACCTCAGCTTCCTGAACTCCGGTGGGATCAAGCTCGAGATCGACTACACCCCAGCGTTCCTTTACCAGATCGCCAAGATGGACGGCGCGATCATCTTGAACGCAAACGCCACCAAGATCACGATGGCGAACGTACAGTTGATGCCAGATCCGACGATCCTCTCGCACGAGACAGGCACCCGCCACCGCACGGCCGAGCGCGTCTCCAAGCAGACGGAAGCGCTCGTGATCGCCATCTCTCAGCGCCGCGAGGTCGTATCGGTTTACGTGGACGGCATGAAGTACATCCTCGAGGACATCCCCGTGGTGCTCGCCAAGGCCAACCAGGCACTGGCCACCCTGGACAAGTTCCGCACGCGCCTTGATCAGGTCTCTACGCGCCTGACAGCGCTGGAGTTCGAGGGCGGCACGACGCTGCACGACGTGCTGACGGTGCTGCAGCGCTCGGAGCTGGTCACACGCATGGCTGTCGAGATCGAGCGCTACATCGTCGAGCTGGGCAGCGAGGGGCGGCTGATCGAGATGCAGCTGGAGGAGACGATGGTCGGCGCGGCGGCTGAGAAGGCGGCTCTTGTGCGCGACTACCTATCCAGCTACTCCGACGAGGCGTTCGCCGGCGCGCTGGAGGAGATCGGGCGCCTCGCGCATCAGGATCTGCTCGACTTTGGCCGGTTGGCGGAGCTGCTCGGCTATGACCGCAAGCTCAACACGCTCGACTATCCGGTCTCGCCGCGCGGCTATCGCGTACTTGGTCGCATCCCCAGGCTGCCAAAGCTCGTCGTCACACAGATCGTGACCGAGTTCGGTGGGCTGGACGAGCTGCTCGCTGCGTCTGACGCGGAGCTCGAGGCGGTCGACGGTGTGGGGGAGATTCGGGCGAAGGACATTCGCGAGGGCCTGCGCCGTCTGCAGGAGCTCAACCTCGTGGATCGCTACCTACAGACTTGAACAAGGGCCGCCAACCGGTCGGTCGCAACAAAGGAGGACATCATTCCCGCACAAGCAACTGAAGAAGCAACGCTCACGGAGGAGCTCGAGGTCACCCGCGAAGTCGAGTTCATCGAGTTCGAGCTCGGAGATCACGTCGTCTATCCCCATCACGGCGCGGGCAAGGTGCTCAAGAAGGAGGAGATGGAGATCCTCGGCGAACGCCGCGAGTACCTCACCATCAAGATCCTTCACAATGACATGACCGTCCGCGTTCCCACCGAGAACGCGGCCATCGCAGGGCTGCGCAGGGTGATCGACGAGGAAACCGTCAAGAAGGTCCTCGACGTCCTGCGCGACGACGTCTCGGAGATGCCCAAGAACTGGAACCGCCGGTTCAAGCACAACCGTGACAAGATCAAGACGGGCGATATCTACGAGCTGGCTGAGGTCGTACGCAACCTCTCGCTGCGTGAGAGCGAGAAGGGGCTTTCGACCGGCGAGAAGCAGATGTTCACTCGCACCAAGAAGATCCTTGCCTCCGAGCTGATGTATGCGCTCGACAAGGACGAGGACGAGGCTGAGAACTATCTCGACGAGCTGCTCTCCGACTCGGCCGATCATCAAATGGCGGCCGCCGGAGCCAAGTAGCGAGGCTTTCGCGCACGCGGCAGCAGTAGTTGCCGCGTGCGCGAGCGCCCCAGACGATGATCGTCGCTTTGATCGTGGCCGCCGGCAGCGGCGAGCGCCTAGGTGCAGGTAGACCGAAGGCGCTTGTCGAGCTGGCCGGTCGCCCGCTCTTGCAATGGAGTATCGACGCGCTGCAGCAGGTGGTCGGGATCGAGCTGATCGTCGTCGCCATGCCCCCTGGCGCATATCCAGCGCCCGGTCTGGAGTCCGTCGATGGCGTGCAGTTCGTCGATGGCGGGGCGTCGCGCTCGCAGTCGGTGGGCAAGGCGCTCGCTGCCGCACGGAAGTGGGGCGGGGAAACGGACCTCGTACTGGTCCACGACGCCGCTCGTCCGATGGTGACGGCCGCATTGGCGCAGATGGTGATCGACGCACTGGGGCACGACCGTGACGCTCATGCGGCGATCGCCGCGATGCCCGTGACGGACACCGTCAAGCGGGTCGATCGTGCCGGCGCCGTGCATCAGACGCTCGACCGCAGCGAGCTGTGGGCGGTGCAGACGCCGCAGGTGTTCCGCCGCGCGGAGCTCGAGCGCGCTCTGGAAGCTGGAGCGGATGAGCTCGCTCGCGCGACCGACGACGCGTGGCTGATCGAGCGTGGGGGAGGCAAGGTGATCGTGGTGAAGGCGAGCGAGGAAAATCTCAAGGTGACGACGCCGTTGGACCTGCAGTTGGCGGAGTTGTTGCTCGCCGCGCGAGGGGCTGCCACGGGCCCGCGGCGGAAGTCCTCCTGAATCCTGCTTGAATCGCAGCCGTCCGATGCTCACCGACTACCACCTCCACCTGCGTCCCGACGGCGGCGATGCCGATGTCGCGGAGTACCACACGCTTGCGAACGTCGAGCGCTACCGCGTTGCCGCCAATGACCGTGGGATCGCCGAGCTGGGCGTCTCAGAACACGTGTATCGCTTCGCGCAGGCGCTCGACGTCTGGCGCCACCCCTTCTGGGAGACCTATGCGCACGACGATCTCGACGAGTACTGCGCGTTCGTACGCGAGCACACCGACCTGCGCCTCGGCATCGAGGCCGACTTTGTACCGGGCTCGGAGGATCGCATGGCAAACCTGCTCGACGCGCGCGACTTCGACTACGTGGTGGGCTCCGTGCACTTCATGCGTGACGGGGCTGTCGACATGGACGATTACAGCGTGTGGGACTCCAACCGTGCCCGCAGCGCCGAGGAGATCTGGACACGCTACTTCCAGGCGATCGGCGACGCCGCGCGCAGCGGGCTGTTCGACATTGCCGCACACCCAGATCTCGTGAAGATTTGGGGCCCCACCCACCCCCGGCGCACGCCCACAGGGGACCTGCGGCGCTACTACGAGCCCGCGATCGAAGGCATCGCCGAAGCTGGCATCGCCGTGGAGGTGTCGACCGCGGGGCTGAGAAAGCCCGCTGGCGAGCTTTACCCGGCGCGCGCGTTCCTGGAGATGTGCGTGGACGCCCGCGTACCTGTGGCGCTGTCCAGCGACGCGCATCGCCCCGAGGACGTGGGCGCTGACTACGAGCGGGCGCTCGATGAGCTGGACGCCGTGGGTGTGCGCGAGCTGTGCGTGTTCGAGGGCCGCCAGCGGCGGCTGGAGCCGGTTGGCGCAAGCGACCGGGAGAGCGAGTCATCGCCCGCCTCCAGCGAAGCCGGCGCGCGATGAGTCTCGTTGGGATCGGCTTTGACTCCCACCGCCTAGCTGGTGGGCGCAGGCTCGTAATCGGCGGGGTCGAGATCCCCTACGAGCGTGGCCTGGATGGTCACTCTGACTCCGACGTGCTTGCCCACGCTGTGATCGACGCGCTGCTGGGCGCCGCCGGCATGGGTGACATCGGCGAGCACTTCCCCGACACCGACGAGCGCTGGCGCGACGCCGACTCCATGCAGCTGCTCGCTCGCGTCGTTGAGATTGTGCATGCCGCTGGGCTCGAGGTGGTAAACGTGGATTGCACTGTGGTGATGGAGGCGCCCAAGCTCTTGCCGTACAAGCCGGCGATTCGGGACGGGCTTGCGGAGGTACTCGGGCTCGAGCTCGCTCGCGTCAACGTCAAGGCCAGTACCGGCGAGGGCATGGGGTTCGTGGGGCGTGGAGAGGGCGTTGCGACGCTGGCGGTGGCTGGGTTGCGTCGAGTTGGGTGACTCCGTCAAAGATGTTCACATCGGGGTAGCCTGCACCGCCCGCTAGGATCGCGCGGCGATGCGCGAGATCCTTCTGCACGACACGCTCAGCGGTGAGCTCGAGCCGCTGCGCCCGCGCGACCCCGGCAAGGTCGGTATCTACGCGTGCGGTCCGACCGTGTATAGCCGCATCCACATCGGTAACGCGCGCCCGTTCGTCATCTTCAGCTTGCTGAAGCGCTTCCTAGAGCACGAGGGCTACGAGGCGACGCTCGTGATCAACGTCACCGACGTCAACGACAAGATCTACGATGCCGCGCGGCATCTGGGCCGTCCGAGTGCCGAGCTGGCAGAGGAGATGACCGCGCATTACCGAGCGGACACCAACGTCCTCGGCCTGGGCCGCCCCGACAATGAGCCGCTCGCATCGGAGACGATCGGCCCAATTGTCGAGTACATCCAGGCACTGATCGTCCGTGAGCATGCGTATGCGATTGACGGCGACGTGTACTTCCGCGTGCGCTCAGATCCCGGCTACGGCGAGCTCTCCCACCGCCGGTTGGAGAACATGGATCAGGGCGAAGATGCAGCATCCGACCCGCTGACCGAGCGCAAGGAGGACCCGCTGGACTTCGCGCTGTGGAAGGCGCACAAGCCGGGCGAGGACACCTGCTGGCAGGCGCCTTGGGGCACGGGCCGCCCCGGCTGGCACATCGAGTGCTCAGCGATGGCCGAGCTGTTCCTGGGCGTTGGCTTCGACATCCACGGCGGCGGCTCTGACCTCGTGTTTCCCCACCACGAGAACGAGGCAGCGCAGACACGCGCGGCGCGCGGCGAGGAGCTCGCGAAACTGTGGATGCACAACGGCATGATCCAGTTCACCGGTGAGAAGATGGCCAAGTCGGTGGGCAACATCGCGCTGCTACACGGGGTGATCGCCGAATATGGAGCCGAGGCGGTCGTCATGTACCTGATCTCCGGTCACTACCGCCAGCCGCTAGCGTTCTCCGAGGCTGCGCTGGAGCAGGCGCAGGCCAACGTCAAGCGCATTCGCGAGGCCGGTCGGCGACTTTCTGAAGGCGATTCGCCGTCAGAGCTGGAGGCTCTACGCGACAGGTTCTTCGACGCGCTCGCGCGCGACTTCAATACCGCTGAGGCGCTCGCGGTGCTCAACGAGTGGATCAGCGCGGCCACCAGTGCTGCGCGTGGCTCGACTGGCGACGCTCACCTGCGCGAGATGCTCGGCGTGCTCGGGCTCGCGTCGCTGCTGGCGGCGGCTGCCCTCCCACCCGAGCACGTACACGGGCTGGCCGAGCAGCGCGAGCAGGCTCGCCGCGATCGGGACTTCGCGGCCGCCGACCGGCTGCGCGATGAGCTCGTCGCCCTGGGCTGGGAGGTCCGCGACGGCCCCGGCGGCTTTGAGCTGATCCCACTGTGATCCTCTACGGCCGCAATCCAATCATGGAGGCGTTGCGCGGCCGGCGGGCAAACAGCGTGGGGGAGGTGTGGGCGACAGCCGGCGCTGCGCGGGAACCATGGCTGGCGGGCATAAAGGTCCGGACCGTCACAGCTGAGGAGATCGAGCGCCGCTGTGGCTCGAGCGCCCACCAGGGCCTATGCGCGGACGCAGGGCATTACCGCTATGCGAGTGTTGACGAGCTGCTGGCCGGAGAGAACTCTCTACTGGTCGCACTAGACCAGATCCAGGACCCACAGAACCTCGGCTCGATCTGCCGCACGGCTGAGTGCGCTGGGGCTGGCGGCGTGATCATCCCCGAGCGCCGCGCCGCCGAGGTGACGGCAGCCGTGTGCAAGGCATCTGCCGGGGCTGTGGAGCATCTGCCCGTCGCGCGTGTGCGCAACCTTGCCGACTTCCTCGCCGATGCGCGCAAGGCAGGATGCTGGTGTTACGGCGCGAGCGCCGAGGGCATTGCGGGTGAGCGCCCGCCATTGGCCTATGACACGCTCGACTACAGTGGCTCAGGCGTGGTTCTGGTGCTCGGGAGCGAGGGAAGTGGCCTGCGGCCGCGGGTCGCCAAGGCCTGCGATCAGCTGATCTCACTGCCGTTGCTGGGGCGGATCGAGTCGCTCGGTGTCAGCGCAGCCGCCGCGGTGGCGATGTACGAGATCTTGCAGAGTCGTCAAGCGCGCCCTTGACAAGGTTCCATAACTGTGTAAGGCTGCGCCGACATAACGCTGAACCTAAGGTTGAGAAAAGCTTAGGTTCAGCGGTCTCATATAGGTTGGCGCCAGGGGAGGAGTGCGCCACTGAGCACGTTTTTGGGGCCACCATGGAGGTGGTCCCCTAAGAAAGGATCTGCTCGTGGCTAGAATCTCCCATAACCCTAACTCTGAACCCAAGGTCGAGGATTCGTTTCTGATCGCCCTTGCGAAGCAGGGTGATCGCAACGCCTACGAGCGTCTAGTAAGGCGCTACCACGGCTTCGTACGCCTGAAGGCCTCGTCCTACTTCCTCGCCGGCGGGGACTCTGAAGACCTGATCCAGGAGGGACTCGTCGGCCTGTACAAGGCGATCCGCGACTTCCGCACGGACCGGGAGTCGAGCTTCCGCAACTTCGCCGAGCTTTGCATCACACGACAGATCATCACCGCAGTGAAGACCGCCACGCGCAACAAGCACACGCCGCTGAACCAGTACGTGTCGTTTTCCTCGACCCCCGCCGGCGCCGGCGACGACGTGCCGACACTCGATCAGATGTTGCCGGGGCCGACCGTTCAGGATCCTGTCAACCAGGTGATCTCCTCTGAGGAGCTGCGCTCGCTGGTGGGATGCCTGTCGACGGCGCTTTCTGAGCTGGAGAGCCGCGTCCTCTCGCTCTACCTCGACGGCTACTCCTACGAGCAGGTCGGCGGCCGGCTTGCCTGTGACACCAAGACGGTCGACAACGCGCTGCAGCGGGTCAAGCGCAAGGTCGGAGCGCACCTGCAGTCACGCGCCGTCGCCGCCTGAGCTCGCGGACGCGGGATCAGCTTCCGCGCAGGACCAGCTTCCCAATCACCCACGGTGCCACTGTGACCGCCCAAAGCGGGACGGCCACAGGGCCCGTGGTGGCGACCCCCGGGACTAGACCTGGCCTTCGGGAGGCAGCGTGGTGTTACCTGGAGTCTCGGGCGTCAGTGCGGATGCCGAGGACGCCGGTGTCACCTGGATCGTGAAAGTCTGGCTGACGCCGCCGCCGTTCTGCGGGTCGCCCGGAATTCGGATACGGAAGACGCTCGTACCCGCTTCATAGACCGTGTGTTCGATCGAGTAGACCGAGCCCGTCTGGATCGTCGAGACCTGTTCGACGTGGAAGGCGGTGCCGGAGGCGTTCTCCCGTTCGAGGTAGATCGCGTGTTCAGTGCGGTCCGGGCTGACCGTTCCCGAGAATTTCAGTGTCTGCCCAACTTCGATTGAGAGACCCGGGAGGACCGCGGCAGTGATCACATTTCTCACCGCCTCATACAGCACGGCCGAGGTGCGGCCGTTGCCTTCGACCTCGTAGAACGTGTTGTCAACCGGCGACTGGGCGGGAAATTCGTAGCGGCCTTGTGCGTTGGTCTTGGCCACCGCGACCGGCCCGAAGCCTCCCTGATGGACCGTACGGCCCAGCAGTGTGACCAGCGTGTTCGGTGCTCCCGCGACCGTCCCGCTGATCGTTACAGGTTGACCAAAGGTAATCGGGTCGGCCGAGCTGCTGATCGTCAGAGCCGCGTTCTGCGCCTGCGAGATCTCATAGGTGAGAAAGTTCGATGGCGTCGGGGCGTTGCGGTACGGAGAACGAAGCAGCACCCGTATGTTCGCGTCACCGGGGACGAGGAACCTGTGGGCGATCGAGAAGCTCCCCACCAAGGCGTTTGGCCCGGCGCTGACCACACCAGATCCGATGCGATGCCATTCGTTGCCAGTGAGTGCGTCCTGGCGCTGGAGTACTACCAGCGCCCCGACGTCTGCCGGAGTGACGGTGCCCGTGAAAGTCACACGGTTGCGTCGGCCCGTACGCAGGCCGGCCTGCAGTTGCACGTTTTCGGCGGGGCCTTTCAGTTCAACTTGGGCGGCCACCTTGACCGAGCGGTACTCGCTCTGGGCGCCGTCCGCGACAGCGTAGAAGCGGCTGTTTGCTGTGAGCGGCGTAGTGGTTTCGATCTTGTACGCACCAGTCTTTTCGGTGGTTGCCGTGCCGGCGACCGTGTAACCGGACGTCACGACTGAGCCCTGGTAGAGCGTCACGGTCTGGCCTTCCACTGGGCTTGCGCTCGGGCATGACAGTCGACCGGAGGCGATCACCTTGCCGCCCGCGTAGACGAGGCGCGGAGCCACGTTGAGGCTGACGCGACAAGCACCCGAGGAACGCCTCGAGGGCCTGTTGGCATGCCTATGGCTGGCCGACGCGGCGGCCGGAGCCAGCGCCAGCAACGTGCTCGCGGCCACGATGACCGTCGTGAGCTTGATTGAACGCATCTATGCCTTCTCCTTGTGGGTACGGATCGTTTTGGACTGAGGCTGTGCTCCTAGCCCTTTAACCCCCCACCGGAGAATTCGATGCGGTTGCAATCGCATCGGAGTCGCTCAAGAACGTTTGCAGCAGTTCGTTGTAGGCCGTCCCCACCGCCGGAATTGTGTGCCCGCGACCGCTGATCACGGCCCGCCGCGCCCCGATGCGGGCCGCCACGCGGTCACACACGGCATCGAACACCGCAGAGTGCCCGCCCGAGATCACGAGCTTGGGGAACGCCGCGGTCGCGAGCGCGTCGAGCGGCGGGTCGGCATCCCATGGCGGACGCTCATGCATCAATAGCCGCGCGCCGCGCAGCAGCTCACCGCTGAGCTCCTCCGGCGTGGCATGGCTGGAGCCGACGCCGCCGCATACAGTGCGATCACGGCCCCGTAGGAGTGTCCGACCAGGTGCGCTCCGTGCCCAAGCAGCTCAGCGATCAGCGGCGCTTCGAGCTCAAAATCGCCGCGTGGGAGCCGCGGGCTCGAACCGAAGCCGGGGCGGTTGGGAAGGCACAGGCTCCAGTCCTCGGCGAGCGTCAGCTGGTGGCGCCACGTGCGCTGAGCGCCCACCACGCTGCCATGAACAAGGACGACCGTCGGCCCTTCGCCTACCCGACTGACGTCCAGATCTCCCGCCTTCATGGAGCGGCGGGCTTCGCCTCGATCACGTTCTCGGGATTTGGCCTGTCGGTCGCTGGCGCCTGGCTGTAGTCCCCGAATGGGCCGTCACGTTGCGCGACTGCTGCGCCCACGCCGTCGCGCTCGGCCAGCTCGATGAAGCCGTGAGCATCGGGCGTGTTACGCATCAGCCCATCCAGGATCGGACCGAGCGTCTGTGTCGAGGCCAGTCCCATGTTCTCGTATGCCTGGTTGACGACCAGCTTCATCGCCGCCAGCTGCGAGGCTGGAATGCCGGCGAGTTGCTCAGCGCGCTCGCGCACCTCCGCCTCCAGGCGCGCGAACGGCACCGCCGCGTTGATCAATCCCGCTTCGGCTGCCTCGGTACCTGACAGCGGCCGGCCGGTGAGAGAGTATTCCTTGGCCTTCGTCAGGCCGAGCCGGTACAGCCACATGCCCGTCAGGTAGCAGCCCCACATCCGCGAGTAGGAAGTTCCGATGCGGGCGTCGTCGCTGGCGATCACCAGATCCGCGCACAGCGCCATGTCGCTGCCGCCACCCACGCACCAGCCGTGGACCTGGGCGATCACCGGCTTGGGCGAACGCCACAGGCTCATGAACTTCGGCACCGCGCCCGCATCGGAGCTGGCCATCGCGAAGTCCTTGCCGGGGTCCCACGCTCCGTCCGTGGTGAGCGCGGCGTCCCAGCGGTGAAAGCCCTCGCCGAAGTCAAAGCCCGCGCAGAACGAACGACCCGCGCCGCGCAGCACGATCACCTTGACGTGTGCGTCGGCGAGCGCCCGCTGCACAGCGTCCTGGAGCTCGTCGGGCATCGGTGGGACGATCGTGTTCAAGCGCTCGGGCCGATTCAGCGTGATCGTCGCGATCGCGTCCTCGGTGTCATAAAGCAGGGTCTCGTAGCTCACGCTGACAGTCTCCCAGGTCGCCCGCTTCGCATTTGCTTGAGAGTCGACAGCTGAGGGGTATGATCGACACGGGCCCAGCGGGTCCTAGGGTCAGACCCCATGGGGATGGGGGCAAAGCCGCAAAGAGGAGGGAGCGTGCGATGGATGCCGAACTCACGCAGGCAACGACGCAACAGCGGGCGGCCCTTGGCGCTGCGACGATCGCGGAGGCTTTTCGCATCACGGCAGCTGAGCGCGCCGACGAGGTTGCGATCCGCACCAAGCAGGACGCTTTCTCGATCACATGGGGTGAGCTGCGCGAGCGTGTGGATGCGCTGGCTGGCGGTCTGGCAAAGCTCGGCGTGCAGCGCGGTGACAGCGTTGCTTTGATGCTGAGCAACCGCCCTGAGTTTCACCTGTGCGATCTGGCCGCGATGATGCTGGGCGCCACCCCATTCTCGATCTACAACACGTATACGCCCGAGCAGATCCGCTATGTCGTGGCGGACGCTGACGCCAAGGTCCTGATCTGCGAGCAGCAGTACCTGCCGCAGGTGCGCGAGGCGCGCAGGGAGCTACCTGGTTTGGAGTACGTGATCGTCGTCGACGGTGATGCCCCACTGGGTACTCTCGCACTATCTGACATCGAGGGCTCAAACCCGGACTTCGATGTCGACGCATCGGTTGCGCAGATCTCCTCGACAGACGTGCTGACACTGATCTACACCTCGGGGACCACCGGCCCGCCGAAGGGCGTGCAGCTGATCCACCGCAATCTGCTGGCGACCGTTGAAGGCATCGAGGATCTGATCGAGTTTCCGCGTGACGGCCGCGTGGTCTCCTGGCTTCCGGCGGCCCATGTGGCGGAGCGCAACGCCCACCACTACCTGCCGATTGTCTTCGGCCTGCAAATCACATGTTGCGACGATCCACGTGAAGTGCTCTCCTACCTGCCGGAAGTCCGCCCGAGCTGGTTCTTCGCCGTGCCGCGCATCTGGGAGAAGCTGAAGGCTGGCCTTGAGACGATGGTCGCCGGCCAGCCGGACGAGCGCCGCCAGCAGCTGCAAGGAGCGCTCGATGCGGCCGTGCACAAGGTGCGCCTCGAGCAGGCCAGCGAACCGGTTCCGGCGGAGCTTGCCGAGCAGGTCGCCAGTGCGGACGCCGAGATCTTCTCCGGGCTGCGCACAATGCTCGGGCTCGACCAGGTCGTGGCGATCAACGTCGGCGCTGCGCCCACGCCAGTAGAGGTGCTCGAGTTCTTTCACGCGATTGGCCTGCCGCTGGCGGAGCTGTGGGGAATGAGCGAGACGTGCGGCGCCGGAAGCGTCAACCCGCCCAGCAAGATCAAGCTCGGGACCGTCGGGCCGCCTGCCCCTGGCATCGAGATCAAGCTCGACACCGACGGCGAGGTGCTGGTCAAGTCCGACGTGGTGATGCTCGGCTACCGCAACCTGCCCGACAAGACGGCCGAAGCTTTCACCGAGGATGGCTGGCTGCGCACCGGCGATATCGGCTCCTTCGATGAGGACGGCTATCTGACGATCGTCGATCGTAAGAAGGAGCTGATCATCAACGCCGCCGGCAAGAACATGTCCCCGGCGAACATCGAGGCGACCGTCAAGAGCAGCTCGTCGCTGATCGGCCAGGCGTGCTGCATTGGGGACCGGCGTCCCTACAACACCGCGCTGATCGTGCTCGACGCTGACTTCGCACCCGCTTGGGCGGCTACGCAGGGCATAGAGAACACGGCGCTCGAGTCTCTTGCCGGAGAGGAGCGCGTGCGCGCGGCGGTGCAGGAGGGAGTGGATGCGGCCAACGACAAGCTTGCGCGCGTGGAACAGATCAAGAAGTTCGAGATCGTCGCGGGCGACTGGCTGCCTGGAGGCGACGAGCTGACGCCAACAATGAAGCTCAAGCGCAAGCCGATCGCTGGGAAGTACGAGCAGGCGATCGAGGGGATGTACTCCGGATAGACAGGGGTCATGTACTCCGGATAGACGGGGGCCGCCTGCGTCGTGGCGTGTGTGGCCAGGTGCTAAGCAAGCTGTTGTTCATCGCGCTTGTAGGTCACGCAGATGCCTGGCGAGCACCTGCGGCTGATCCTCCGGGATCAGCGTATAAGAGTCCTCGATCTCCGCGAGCGTCCCCTGTGGCAGCAGCTCCGCAAGCCGCCGGCCGTGCTCGCGAGGCATCAGGCGATCTTCGCTGGCCCACGCGACCAATGCGGGGCGGTCGAAGGAACGCATGGCCTCGGCTGCCGCGAGCAGTTCGCGTCGTCCCTGTGCTGCGCTGAGCACGTACTTTCTAAGATCGCGGCGTATCTCGCGCTGCTCGCAGACGGGGCCGAACCAGCGGTCCATGACCTCCCGCGGAACCGGGCGCTTGCTCAGCGGTCCGTAGGTCAACGGCAGTCTGCGCAGGCGATCGAAGCGGAAGGGAATCAGTGCGGCAGTGAGGCCGCCTGGCACGCGCGCGATGTACGGCAGCATCTTCGCCGCCCCTTGCGGCGGCACGTTGTCGAACGCCTCGCACGAGCACAGCGCGAGCCGCGCGATCCGCTCGTCGTGTGCGCCGCCGACCAACAGCTGTGGGCCGCCCCAATCGTTTGTCGCGAGCGTGATGTCACGCAGGTCTAGGCGCTCGATGAACTCGCCGAGGATCTCCGCTATTCCCCGCATCGACAGGTCGGCATCCGCGCGCATCGGCTGGCTGTGGCCACCGAGCGGCAAGGTAGGCGTGACACAGCGAAAGTCCGGACGCAGATCTTCGATCACGTGGCGCCACAACGAGCCGTCCATCATCAGCCCGTGCACGAACACGAGGATCGGCCCGCTCCCGCCAGAGTCCTCGTAATCAATCGTCCCTGCCGCCAGCTCAACTTCCGACATCGTGCACCTCCAAGGCCCATTGCTACCGTTAGATAGATCGCTCTAGCGGCGTGGAGCCTATCATTCAGGTCGTAATCGGGATACGGGAGGGATCGAGATGGTGGGCACCAGGGATCGGATCATGGACTCGACCGCGGAGCTGTTCCGTCGTCAGGGCTATACAGGCACCGGCATCAAGCAAATCCTCGCTGCCGCCAATGCGCCGTTTGGGTCGCTGTACCACTTCTTTCCTGGCGGCAAGGAGCAGCTGGGTGCGCAGACCATCCGCTCCTCGGGGCAGATGTACACGGAGCTGTTCGCGACGATCGCCGTGCAAGCCGCTGACGTGCCGAGCGCGGTCGAGGGCTTCTTCACCGGTGCAGCGGAGACGCTGGTGCAGACCGACTACGCGGATGCCTGCCCGATCGCGACGGTGGCACTCGAGGTCGCGAGCACCAACGAGCCGTTGCGCGAGGCGTGCGCGGAGGTCTTCGACGGCTGGATCGAAGGCGCTACGGCTTACTTTGCGGCGGCTGGAATTCAGTTGGAGGCCGCGCGCGAGCTGGCGCTGTCGATGCTGTGCCTGCTGGAGGGCGCGTTCATCTTCTGTCGCGCGATGCGCAGCACCGAGCCGCTACACACTGCTGGAGCGAGCGCAGTGGCCGCTGTTAGAGAAGCACTGGAGTCCGCAGCACTGGAGTCCGCAGCACTGGAGTCCGCAGCGAAGCGCCCGCGCCGGACCTGACGATGACGTGGCTGGTGGGAGCTACCCGCCAAGCGGCTCGTACCGGGCCTGCTCCTGGGCGGTGCGCTCGGCCCACGGGACAGCCTGCAAACGGGCATCGGGGATCGGCTGACCGCTCTCGATGGAGATCCCGTACGTGCCGTCGGCGAGACGCTGCTCGGCCCGCTCGATTGCCTGCAGCTCGTCGCGCAGGCGCTCGGCGATGCCCTCTCCGATCTCGGCTTCCAGTAGCTCGCCACCCACGTCGCCGGCGTCGAAGGGATCTGTGACCTCTTCGCCATCGGATGGCGCCAGATCCTCGAGCGCACGTTCGATGCGTGCACGCTCGTTGGCCAATAGCTCACGTGCCTGCTCGGTGTCCATCTTGCTAAGTATGCACGCAAGCCCGCGAGAAGGTCTCGACCGGGCTGCTTTCAGCCCCCGGGGGCGGCTCGCTTGGTCGGAGTGAGTTCTGGCACTTCAGATAGCCGCCACTGGCCGCTGACGTAGACCGCCTTTTCGGCATCAGGGCCGTCGTAGACGAGCGCTTCGTTACCTGTTACGGCGATTCTGGTCGTAGTGCCAACCTTCGAGAGGCGGATCTTTTCTGCCCAGCGTTCCAGACGCGAGCTGGAGTTAGCGGTCGTGCAGTTGTTGTTGGAGCGCTTGACCTCGTTGCTGAGCGTCGCCTCCATGTAGGAATGACAGATATCGATGAAGTCACCGGCACCGGCATCGAGGCCAACGGACCGATACATGGCTCGCACGCCCGCCACGTTTCGTGGCGAGCTTGCCCCACTGCAGCCGGCGAGCAGCACAGTCGCGACGCAGACGATCACCGTGCCCAGGCGTGACATAAAACGAGAGCTTCACAGACGGTGGCAAGCAGGGCTCCGCCCAAGCAAGGCTCCGCCGGCCGCTCGCCCCAGCAAAGCCGACGGCCGGGATCGAACCGGCGACATCCGCTTTACAAGAGCGGTGCTCTACCAGCTGAGCTACGTCGGCGTGGCACAGGCATCCTACCGCCGCAGCGCTCGGTGTCCTGCGCCCGGTGTTGTGCCGTCTGGCTCGGCATCTGGTGTAACGGCGTGGTCGCCCGCGGTGTATCTAAAGCATGGAAAAGGCGCTCATGGAGCAGAATCACCCGCAGGATCTGGCCGAGCGCGAGAGTGCGGTAGATGGTGCGTCTGTGGACCTGAGCGGCTTTCGCGAGCGCTCGCTGAGCCGCGGCGTGAACCCGGTGCTCTACTGGGTCGTGCGCGCGATCTTCGTGCCGTTCTTCCTCGTGTACTTCCGCATGCAGCGCGTCGGGCGCGAGCATCTGCCACGCAGTGGGCCGCTGCTGCTGGCATCTAACCACCGCAGCTTCCTGGACCCGTTCGTGATCGGCACGCTCGTGCGCCGTCCCGTCTACTACATGGCCAAGCGGGAGCTGTTTGAAAAGCGCTGGCAGGCATGGGTGCTGAACGCTCTGGGTGCTTTCCCGGTCGATCGCGGCGCCGGCGACCGCGACGCGATGTCCACCGCCCGTCAGATCCTCGCGCGCGGAGACTGCGTCGTGGTGTTCCCAGAGGGCACGCGCGTACGTCCAGGGGGGCTGGGCGACCCACGGCGCGGCATCGGGCGCCTGGCGCTCGAGACGGGGGCGCCGGTGGCGCCCGTGGCTGTCATCGGCAGCGACGAGGTGCGGCGGGGCTGGCGCATACGCCCGCGCAAGGTGCGCCTGCGCGTGGGTCCTCCGCTGCGCTACCCGACGGTGCAGAGCTGCTCGCCAGCGCTGGCCGCAGCCGTGACCGAGCGGATATGGGCGTGTGTCAGCCTGCAGTGGGACTGGCTTGGGGGCGCCGAGTCCATGAGCCCGGCATTGGGCGACGCGGCTCCAAGGCGCGAGATCTCGCGTGCCGCATAAGGCCGGCGGCCGGGCTTTGAGCCAGTGCGGGGATAGGGTGCGATGAGTGAGCGAGCAAGCCAGCCAGAAGCCCAAGGCACAGCTGGACGCAGAGTTCTCCGATCTCTACCGGGCGCACCTGCGCGACGTCTACAGCTACGCCTACTACCGTGTCGGCGATCATCACGACGCCGAGGACTTGACCGAGCAGACATTTCTGCAGGCCTACCGCCACTTCGAGCGCGCACAGCGCGAATCGAAAGGACGTCCGCTGCGCCCGTGGCTGATTCGCATCGCACACAATCTGGCCGCAAACCTGTATCGCGACCGCTCGCGCAAGCCAGTGACGCCGATCGACGACACGACCGCGCTCGCCGCAGTGCACACGACCGAGCAGCTAGTCGAGGGGCGCGACGAGCTCAGCCGCGTGCTCGACGGGGTGCGCTTGCTTCCCGACGACCGCCGCGAGGCGCTGATCATGCGCTTCGCGCTCGGTATGGACAACCGCGAGATCGCTCGCGCACTTGGGCGCTCGGACGGCGCCACCAAGGTGTTGATCCATCGCGCGATCAAGCAGCTGGAGGAGATCGTTCATGAGTGAGGCCGTTTCCAACCTGGAGGGGCTCCTGCGGGAAGCGCTCGCGCCCGTAGAGCCGCCAGCCGATCTAGCCGAGCGCTTGGAGAGCACGCTCACGAGCATCACCGAGATGGCTGCCGACGAGCTCGAGGCGTGGGAGCTATCCACGATGCGCGATCCGCGCAACTGGGCTCGCCCCGCCGCTGCGGTGGTGGTGGGCGGTGCCGCCGGTGTCGCGTTGGTGTTGCTACGTGCGCGCCGGCGCGCGCACGGCTCCGCTGGCGCCATCGGCAGCCTCGACGGCGTACGCGATGCGGCAGAGCGCGCCGTCCGCGACGTCGGCCGCGAGACACGCAAGCTGCTCGGCGATCGCTGAGATCGAGCCTCGCCCGCTGGTGCGCGGGCAGCCTTCTAGCTAGGCTCTGCTCCCGGATATGGCCACCTGCTACCGCCACCCCTCGCGCGAAACGGGGGTCTCCTGTTCGAACTGCGGGCGGCCGATATGTCCCGACTGCATGACCACAACCCCGGTGGGGATGCGCTGCCCGGAGTGCGCAAAGCAGCGCACGAAAGTGGTGCGCATGCGCGGCGCGAGCAAAGTGCCACGCCTCACCTACACGCTGATAGCGATCAACGTGCTCGTGTTCCTCGCCGAGGGTCATGGAGCGTGGAGCCTCTCTGGCAACGCCTCCGGGACGCTCATCACCAAAGGCGCGCTGCTCGGCAGCACCGAAGAACCTGGATTCGTCGGCCAAGGGGTTGCCCACGGCCAGTGGTGGCGGATCGTAAGCGGCGGCTTCCTGCACGAGAACCTGCTGCACATCGGGTTCAACATGTGGGTGCTGTATTACCTCGGGCTGATGCTCGAGCCCGCCATCGGGCGCGTGAAGCTCGGTGTGATCTATGCGGTTTCGCTATTGACGGGTTCGCTTGGCGCGTTGCTCGTCTCGCCCCACAGCCTCACCGTCGGCGCCTCAGGCGCGATCTTCGGCGTGATGGGCGCAGCCGCGGTGGAGATGCGTGCCCGCCAGGTCCCGCTGATGCAAAGTGGCGTCGGCACGCTGATCCTGCTGAACCTCGTGATCAGCTTTACGATCCCCGGGATCTCCTGGGGTGGGCACGTGGGCGGTCTGGTCGGTGGTGCGCTGGTCGCGGTCGTGATCCAGCTGGGCGACCGCTATCGCGCGCAGGCACTCGCATTGATCGCCTGCGCGGTGATCGCCGTCGCGGCTGTCGCCGCATCGCTCGAGACGGCGAAATCCAGCGAGGTCGAAAGCGCTGGACCGACTACGTTCGTCACTCCAGAATCCTGAGTAGCCGTCAGGCGCTGCTCAGCCGCTTGTCAAGGTTGCCAGCCACGGGCAGCGCCCGCACGCCAGTGGGCGCCTCGGCGATGCGCTGCGGATGCAGGATGTGCGCTAGTAGCTCCAGCCCGTCGACCAGCCGTGGCCCGGGTCTCGAGAAGTACGCGGAGGCGTTCACCGCAACGGTTCGCGCCGCCTTCAGACTCGCCAGCTCGTGCGCGTATGTGACCGCCTCGGCATGTGCGCGCCGCTCGTCATATCCGCACGGCATCACAACCACAACCTCCGGCGCCGCCGCGGCCAGTGTCTCCCACGACAGCGTCTGCGACGGTTCTCCCGGCAGGCCCAGCACGTCCTCGCCGCCCGCCAGCTCGATCAGCTGCGGTGTCCAGTGCCCCGCAACGAACACCGGATCGAGCCACTCGAGCGCCGCTACCCGTGGGCGTGGCTGCGCGCGCACAGCCAGCTTGACGCGGTCGATACGCGCGGCAATGTCTCGCACCAGCGCAATGCCTGCCTCACGCCGGTCGGTGGCCTGCGCCAGCGTGCGCACGTCGCCGAGCGTCTCGCCGAGCGTCTTTGGGTCGAGCGCGATCACGCGCGGCGTTGACGGCAGCGTCTTTGCGACCTGCGCCACCTCGTCATAGGAGACAGCGCACACCGGGCAAAGCGCCTGCGTCACGATCAGGTCGGGCTCGAGTGCCGCGAGCGCATCGCGGTCGAGCTCATAGATTGCCTCACCCTCGAGCGTGCGCTCGCGCACAGCCGCGTCGATTTCCGCGGCGCTCAGGCCGGCAGGCAGGACGTCGCGTGTGACGCGCGGACGCTGCTTGGCGGCGGGCGGGAAGTCGCACTCGTGCGTGACGCCCACGATCTCCAGGCCGGCGCCGAGCGCGAACAGCAGCTCGGTGGCGTGGGGTACGAGGCTGACGATCCGCATGCGCTGACTGTAGGAATAGCGCGATCGAGCTAACCTCGCAGCCAATGAGCTTGCTCAGCGACTCCGAGCTAGAGCAGCGACTGGCCGGCGTCCCCGGCTGGCGCACAGGTGAGCAGCGCTCGATCGTGCGCGATTTCGCATTTGCCGACTTCGGGGCGGCGATCACGTTCGTCAACCGCGTTGCCGAGGCAGCCGAGGTCGCCAACCACCATCCCGACATCCTCCTGCACGGCTGGAACAAGGTCCGCCTCACGCTCTCCACGCACTCCCAGGGCGGGCTTACCGACGCCGACTTCCAGCTGGCCACCCAGGTCGACCGTCTCGCATAGGCAAGCGCTCGCCTACCCGGCCGGCGGTCCCGCCCGTTCGCTTCCGACCATATCCCTTGCTACCTTTGGCTTCTCGACAGCACGATGAACGACGACGAAGAAGATCTTCCCCGAAGTAGCCTGGCCCTCAACGGCTACGTGCGCCGCGGTTGTGCAGGTCCGAGCGGGCGACATAGGCTGCACGTACGCGCCGGGGACCGCCGGTAGCGCGTGAACGGCCTGAAGCTCATTTTCGCGGCGCTTCTGGTCGCTATCAACGCCTTCTTCGTGATCGCCGAGTACGCGCTCGTGCGCTCGCGCAAGGCAAGGCTCGAACTGATGCGCGAGCAAGGCGCCAAGGGGGCAACGCTCGCGCTCGAGCAGTTGGCAAACGTCAACGAGTACATCTCCGCGGTGCAAATCGGCGTGACGATGACCTCGATCGGCATTGGAGCCCTGGGCGAGCCCGCGCTGGCATCGATCCTCAAGAGCGCGCTTGGCGACACCATCAGCCATGGTGTCGCCGTAGCGGTGGCAGTGATCGTCGCGTTCGCAATCATCTCCTCTGCGCAGCTGATCGCAGGCGAGATGGTGCCGAAGTTCTACGCCATCGATCGCGCCGAGTCGGTCGCACGGCGGGTCGCGCGACCGCTACAGGCCTTCAGTGCCCTGTTCCACCCGTTCATCGTCGCGCTCACAGCCGTCGCCGACCGCATCCTGCGGCTGCTGGGCGTCGATATGAGCCAGGAGCGCCGCGGTGGATCCTCGGACGAGCTCAAGCGCCTGATCGCAGAGTCCCACGAGGGCGGCCAGATCGATCAGGGCGAGGCGGGGATGCTCACAGGTGTGTTCCACCTGCACGAGCAGGAGGCGCGCCAAGTGATGACCCCCGCACCCGCGGTGGTCACGGTCGATGTCTCCCAGGACGTGGAGACGGCGCTCGGGCTGTGCGTATCAAGCGGCCACACGCGCCTGCTCGTAACCGAGGAGGAAGACCGCGATCGGATCCGCGGCCTCGTGCACGTCTCTGAGCTCGCGCGCCAACTAATGGGAGAGGGGCCGCACGCGCCGCTCGAGCCGGTCGTCCACGACGCGCTGATCGTGCCAGAGACCAAGCCGCTTGACGACCTGCTCGCTGACCTGCAGCGCCAGCGCACGTCGATGGCGGTTGTAGTCGACGAGTACGGACGAGTTGTGGGCGTCGTGACCGTCGAGGACATCATCGAGGAGGTCGTCGGGGAGATCGCCGATGAGACCGATCCTGCCGCCGGCGAGATCCGCCGGCTCGCAGACGGCGACTGGTTCGTGCGCGGGCACGTAGCCGTCACCGACCTAGCTGACTACGGCCTGCACCTACCGGTCGACAGCGACGCGTACAACTCCGTCGGCGGCTTCGTGTTCGCGCAGCTCGGGCGCCTGCCCAAGCGCGGCGACACAGTTCCCGCCAACGGCTATTCGATCCGCGTGGAGTCCGTGCGCGACAACCGCATCGAGGCGGTTCGCATCCGTGAGCGCCGGCAGGTCCCGCCCCGTGAGGGGCGCGCGCTCGAGGATTGAACGCGGCGCGTCACATTCAGCCCGCTACCCACCAAGCCGGCCCTCGGCCGGCCCCCTAAAAATCGTTGCTACCCGTTAAACACGTCCGGCCCGCGGGGGGAGCGGACCGGATCGTGTGCACTGGGAGGAGGCGGGTGTGCGTTGCGACTTGACGTCGCAACAACCAGTATCGCGAGGTTGATGAACAGCAGCTAAAAGTCAGCTATAGCAGTCTAAATTTTCACGAAGACGCTCGAGCGCTCTCAGTAGGCGTGCAGGCCACGTCCGCTCTTGCGTCCCAGGGCGCCTTCCGCGATCAGCTCCTGCAGGCGCGCAGGGACCGGCTCGCCAATCGTTTCGCCGATCGCGCTGGAGACATCCAGCCCGACCAGGTCGAGCAGCGCGAGCGGTCCCATCGGATGTCCCGCGCCAAGGCGCATGCAGGTGTCGAGGTCCGCTGGGTCCATGCCGGTCTCTTCCATGAGACGAACTGCGCTGAACAGATACGGGAACAACAGTCGGTTGACGACGAAGCCGGGCACGTCAGGGACCTCGACCGGTGTCTTCTCGAAGTTCTCACATAGCTTCAGCGCGCGGCTGCGCGTCTGCTCGCTCGCGGCCTTCGGAAAGATCAGCTCGACCAGCTGCATCTTGGTGACCGGGTTGAACACGTGCAGGCCGAGGAAGTTCTGCGGACGGCCGCTCTCCTGCGCCAGGCGCTCGATCGACAGCGACGACGTCGTGCTCGCGAGGATCGCGTCTGCGTCGAGAACCTCGTTCAACTCGCTCAGCAGTGCCGCCTTGGCATCATGATCCTCGATCACCGCCTCCACCACGAACGTGGCCTGCGCGAGGGCCGCGGAGTCCGTCACGATTTCCACATGCTCAGGGTCTACCTCTGCCTTCAGGCGGCTCAGCGTCTTCTCAACCGTCGCGCGCGCGCGCTCGGCGGAGGTCTCCGAGCGGGCTAGCAGCAATACCGGCCCATGGTGGGCCGCAGTGGCCGCCAGGCCGCATGCTATGGCGCCGCTTCCGGCTATCCCAAGGCGTTTGCTCAAGGTCTTCCTTGTCCTCTCTCAGGCGCCCACGCGTCCTGGCTGACTGACCAGTCAATCGGTGGGCGCGGTAGAATTACGGGTGCAGGGTCCGGGCATCTTATTCAGACGCGGATGGGTGGGCCGTCAAACCGGGAACGGGTGGAGTTGTGGATGGGCGGGCTCCTGATCATCTCCATACCAGCCGCTTAACACTCCGTAGGAGGACCGCAGACATGAGGCAACCAGAGGGACGCGAAGTCGTGATCGTCGAGGCCGTGCGCACACCAATCGGCCGCGGACACAAGGAAAAGGGCTACTACAAGGACATCCACCCGAACACGCTGCTCGGGACCGTCTACTCCGAGGTGATCAAGCGCGCAGGCATCGACGCCGCGCAGGTCGAGGATGTGATTGCCGGCTGCGTCTCGCAGTTCGGCGAGCAAGGACTGAACGTCGCGCGCAACGCGTGGCTACAGGAGGGCCTGCCGATCGAGACTCCCGGCACGACCGTAGACCGCCAGTGCGGCTCCGCCCAACAGGCCGTCAACTTCGCCGCCGGCCTGATCGCCGCAGGTGTGCACGACGCGATGATCGGCTCGGGTGTGGAGCACATGGGCCACCTCCCATTTGCCGCTGTTGCGCAGACTCAGGGAGAGTTCGGCGTCGCCTTCCCGCCAGAGCTGATGGCCAAGCACAACATCGTCGGCCAGGGCCTCGGCGCTGAGATGATCGCCGACCAGTGGGAGATCCCCCGCTCGGAGCTCGACGAGTTGGCCGTGCGCTCGCACCGTCTTGCCCATCAGGCGACCGAGGAGGGTCGCTTCGAGCGCGAGATCGTGCCGATGCAGGTCAACGGCGACACCTACGTCATCGACCAGGGCATCCGTCCCGACACCAACCTCGAGGCGCTCTCGCAGCTGAAGCCCGCGTTCAAGCCAGACGGCAAGATCACCGCCGGTAACGCCTCGCAGATCTCCGACGGCGCCGCCGCAGTGCTGCTGATGTCAGCCGATAAGGCCAAGGAGCTCGGGCTCACCCCCCGCGCGCGGATCGTCGACCAGACGACCGTCGGCTGTGACCCAGTGAAAATGCTCGAGGGCCCGATCCCCGCCACGCGCAAGATCCTCTCGCGCAACGGCATGGCG
>Ga0070762_10000208_pt1 | contig 22744 bp, 15 predicted proteins | sample HubBroMetageREF2_FD_66726 | JGI IMG/M metagenome (GOLD analysis project Ga0070762, IMG submission 66726) | Reference soil microbial communities from the Hubbard Brook experimental Forest, New Hampshire, USA - Hubbard Brook CCASE Soil... | ecosystem: Environmental > Terrestrial > Soil >...
ACGCCGGCGCGAGCTGCGCCGGGGGCAGCACAACTCCCGTGGAAGAAGCCGAAGAAGGCGCCGATATCAAAGTGTCCAGCCAAGTTGAAGAACTCCAACCTGGCACCGAGTACACGTATTGTCTTGTAGCTATCAACTCGAACGGCAAGGCATTCGGGCAGGGGCTGAAATTCGAGACTGAACCGGCGCCCGTCTCTGAACCGCCGCCGAGCGAAGTTCAGACCGAACCGGCCGTGCAGACAGCCACCGGCTTCGTGCTGAAGGGCAAGCTCAATCCCGAGAGCTCGCCCACGAGCTACTACTTCATCTACAAGGAAGCTGGCACGGCCGAATGCGAAGACTTGGAAGGATGCGGTCCGCATACCGTGCTAGGCGGTCCCATCACCGGCGACACCCAGCAGGAAGTACAGCCGGCCGAAGTGACTGGCCTTACCGCGGAAACGACCTACGCCTATTGGCTCATGGCGCGCAACGCACACGGCATCGTGCGTGGCAACGGACGTACCTTCACGGTCGGCTCCCCTCCCTCGACCCCTAGCCCGCCCACTTGGCCGGTACAGGGTGGCGAACCGCCACCACCGCCGACGGCGACGCCCGGCGCCGGTCCCGGGACCATCGTGCCCGAGCTTTCCAACAGTGTCCCTGCAATCGTGACCAACGCGCTGACGGCGGGCATCCTCAAGGCTCCGACGACGGTGCTCACAAGTGCGCAAAAGCTCGCCAACGCCCTCAAGCTGTGCCACAAAAAGCCAAAGAGGCAGCGGGCAAGCTGCACCAAGCATGCTGAGAAGAAGTACGCCATGACGGCCAAGTGGAGCAGCGCCAAGCAGTAAGGGCGACCGGCGGACCGACCCCGTCTAGCCAGGTCTGGTCGGTGGCGCTGATTTAGCGCTGCCTCAGGCAAGAGATCGCATAGAGGAGAATGTGGATGTTTGTTACGACGCATCGTGCCGTCGGCAGTTCTGTGCGGCGTATGCCGGCCGGGCTGCAACGGAGAAGTTGCCTGATCTGCTTCTTGGTCCTCGCGGCGCTCGCGTTATGCTCGACGCTTGCGCCGCCAGCGAGCGCCGAAAGCCTGGGGTATACGCCGTTGTCCTCCAGCGCGCAAGCCACCGCCGTATGCCCCCCGCCGACCGCCAATCGTGCCCAGTGCCAGGCGATCATCGACCCGACGTCAACCATGCATGCGTCCCTCGCAAGGACAACGCCGGCGCTAAGCGGCCCACTAGCCGCTGAAGTCTCGCCCACGTGCTTCATCGGCGAATACGAATTCTGCGGTAGCGGTGCCGTGCATGGCTTGTCCGCTGAGGATCTCCAGTCCGCCTACAAGTTGCCCTCCTCCACCGCCGGATCGGGACAGACGGTGGCAGTCGTGGATGCCTACGATGACCCCAACGCACAGGCCGATCTCAATGTATATCGCTCGACCTATCATCTGCCCGCCTGTGAAAGCGGCTGCTTCACCAAGGTCAATCAGGCCGGGGCCACCACATATCCCGAAGCCAGTGCGGAATGGAGCCTCGAGATCTCTCTCGACCTTGACATGGTCTCCGCTACCTGCCCCAAATGCCACATCCTGCTGGTCGAGGCCAACAACGCCACGCTCGAAAACCTAGGGATCGCCGAGAACGAGGCCGTGACGCTCGGTGCCACGGAGATCAGCAACAGCTATGTAGCTAGAGAAGTCATAGTCGGCAAAGCATTCGTAGAAGAAGCGAGCAAATACTACAAACACGCGGGAATCCCGATTGCCGTGGCAAGCGGCGACGACGCTTACAACAACGAAAACCTCGAGCTCGAAGAATGCACCAACTGCTCCACCAGCTTCCCCGCGGACCTATCGAGCGTAATCGCTGTAGGTGGCACCAATCTCGAAGCGGAAGGAGAAGCTGGGCGTGGCTGGCGTGAGTCCGTGTGGGGCGATACGGGCAGCGGCTGCACCCTATACATAGCCAAGCCAGCCTGGCAGACAGACAAAGGCTGCGCAGATCGCACCGACAACGATGTCGCCGCCGAGGCTTCAGCGAGCACGCCGGTCTCGGTGTACGACACATACTCGTTGATTTTGCCCGGCTGGCAGGCCGTCGGTGGTACGAGCGTGGCCACCCCACTCACAGCAGGAGCCATAGCGCTAGAGAGCAGCGCCATGCGCACGGAAGGCAGCGAAGGCATCTACAGCCATCCGAGCGATTGGTTCGAAGTCAGCACAGGCAGTAACTGGACTTCTCTGAACGGCGAATGCGCCGAACGCTATCTGTGCAACGGCGAGACGGGCTATGACGGACCAACCGGAATCGGGACGCCCGATGGTGGCGCCACGGCCACCCCTCCCAGCGCCCTAACCGAACCGGCATCCGCGGTCACGACCACCGCTGCCACGCTCAATGCCCTGCTGAATCCGGAGGCATCGAGCACTACCTATCATTTCGAATACGGCACAACGACCGCCTACGGTAGCGAAGCGCCGGTGGGAGGGGCGGCTGTCGCCGGCTATACCCACGCTCAATCGGTCAGCCAGACGCTCTCTGGCTTGACCTCAAACACCTCATATCACTACCGCGTAGTAGCCACGAGCGCTGGTGGTACCACGTATGGACCCGATCGAACGTTCTCCACCGCACCCAAGGTCTATCTATCCGCGTTCGGGTCCAAAGGCACCAGCGAAGGCGAGTTCGAAGGGCCGTGGGGGACCGCTACAGCGTCGAACGGAGATGTATGGGTCAGCGACTACTCCAACGACAGAATCGAGGAGTTCTCGCCAGCGGGGAAGTTCATTCGGGCGTGCGGCTCGAAAGGCTCGGGCGAAGGGCAGTTCAACGGTCCAACCGGTATCGCGATCAACCCCACCAACGAATCTCGCGGCGGCTACATCTATGTGAGCGACTCTGGGAATGGGCGCATCGAGGTGTTCTCACCTACGTGCAAATACAGCGAAAGCTTCGGCACGAGCGGATCGGAAAACGGACAGCTCTCTGACCCGATGGGGCTGACATTCGGCGTCAGCTACACATATGAGACACATATTCTCGCGGTCGCAGACTCAGGCAACAATCGCATCGAGATGTTCAAGGGGACCAAACACGAATTCTCCGCAGCGTACGGATCCAAAGGCTCGGGCGAAGGGCAGTTCAGCGACCCAACGGACGTGATCCTGGCGGGCCCTGGCGTATTCGGTGACAGCGATGACTTCTACGCCGTCGACTCAGGCAATGATCGCGTACAGGAGTTCACAGAGACCAGCGCCGGCGAAAAAGAACCCAAATTCAAATACCTTCAAAAGTTCGGCACCAAAGGTACGGAAGCTGGCCAGCTAACGAGCCCTACCTCGATTGTGCTCGATCGCACCACCGGCGACCTCCTCGTCACGGATACCGGCAACGACCGCGTAGAGGAGTTTCTGCCGACCGGCGCCTATGTAGCGAAGTTCGGTAGCGCCGGAGCGGGTAGCGAACAGCTCGAAAGCCCGAAAGGGATCGCTGTGGCAGCCAGCGGCAGTGTCGATATCGGAGATTACGCAAACGACCGTGTCGATATCTGGCAATCAGCGCACTCGCAAGAAGCCTACGCCGAAACCGAAGCGGCGACGAGCGCAGGAGAAACGGGCGCCACGCTGAACGGCATCGTAGATCCAGAGGGCCTGGAAACGACTTACTATTTTGAATACGGCTCGACCGCGGCGTATGGCTCGAAAACGGCCGAAGTCAGCGCAGGCGCGGGCAAAGGCTACTTGGAAGTGAGCAAGGCGCTCACAGGACTGACGGCGAGCACCACGTATCACTTCCGCGCCGTCGCCACCAACAGCAAAGGCACAGTCGACGGGCCCGATCAGAGCTTCTCGACAACCGGCAAGCCTACGGTGGAAACGGGCGCGGCGATTGGCAGCCGCGATGGTGAAGCGGAACCCAACGGCATAGTGAATCCGCGGGGGGCAGAAACGAAATACTACTTTGAATACGGGCTCACGACGGGCTACGGCTCGAAAACTGTCGAACGCAGCGCCGGCGCGGGCACCGGCGACATAAGCGCACCTGGAGAACACATGGCCCTCACAGGCCTTACCGCGGGCACCACCTATCACTTTCGGATCGTCGCCACAAACAGCCATGGAACCACCGACGGCGCCGATCAGGTGGTTGTCACGACGGACAAGCCCACCACGGAAACCAGCGCGGCCACGAGTGTGGCTGAAGCGGAAGGCACGCTGCACGGTGCCGTAAATCCCATGGGTGTGGAATCAAAATATTACTTCGAATACGGGCCCACCACCGGCTATGGCTCAAAAACGGCGGAAGTGAGCGCAGGCGCCGGCACCAGCAGCGTGGAAGAGAGCAAAGCGATAACAGGATTGACCGCGGGCAGCGTATATCACTTCCGCATGGTCGCCACGAACAGCCACGGAAGGAGCGAAGGTGCAGATCGGCAGATGACTACCACGGGGTCGGCCAAGCCCGCTGTGAGGACGAATGCGGCGACGAGCGTGTGGGAAACGGAAGCGACGCTGAACGGCGTCGTCACGCCGCACGGTGCAGAAACGAAATACTATTTCGAATACGGGCCGACGACGAGCTACGGCTCCAAAACAGCTGAAGCGAGCGCGGGCGCTGGTACGAGTAGCGTGGTCGTAAGCCAAGCAATCACGAGTTTGACCGTGGGTGCCACCTACCACTTCCGGATCGTGGCAACCAACGGCAAGGGCACGACCGACGGGAGCGACGAACAGCTCTTCACCAAAGCAGTCCCGGCCGTGGAAACCAAGGCAGCGACGAGCGTGGCCAACACGGAAGCTACATTGAATGGCGCGATCAACCCGCACGGTAATACGACAAAATACGACTTCGAATACGGGCCGACGACCGGGTATGGCTCAAAAACAGCTGAAGTCAGCGCGGGCGCCGGCACGAGCAGTGTGGAAGTAAGCAAGAGCATCAGCGGCCTGGAACCTGAAGTGACGTATCATTTCCGGCTGGTCGCAAGCAACAGCGTTGGCACCAGCGACGGGTCTGATGCCACGTTCAAGACCACTGCGCCGACCTGGCGCTTTACGACTACACCCGATCCGAGTGAAACGGTGGACAGCTATCTGCGGGGCGTGTCGTGTACGGCTGCGGCGGCGTGTACGGCCGTTGGGAACTACGAAGTCAAAGGAAAAGCCGGCGAAAAACTTCTGGCTGAGCGCTGGAATGGGAAAGAATGGACGCTCCAGACCATGATCAATCCGAGTGGCGGCGAATCGCCCTACGCGGGTGGCGTGTCGTGTTCGACCGCCACCGCATGCATGGCGGTGGGCTACTACACGAATAGCTCAGGCGTATATTTCGCTTTCACGGAGTCCTGGAACGGCAGCGAATGGAAAATCGTTTCAACGCCCGAACCGACGGGTGTGTTGAATGGTCTCCTGTCCGGGGTGTCGTGTACCTCCGCCACAGCTTGTACAGCTGTCGGGTGGTATGAAAACAGCTCTGGTGTCGAAACGCCTTGGGCCGATCGTTGGAACGGCACGGCATGGTCTGTCGAGACGGTGCCCGCTCCCACAGAAGCGAAAGCGACCTATCCGTTCAAGGTGTCGTGCGCGTCAGCCACGGCGTGTGCGTTGGTGGGCTACTACGAAAACGGAGCGAGCGCGCATGTGCCGCTAGCCGAGAGTTGGAATGGCAGCACATGGAGCGCGCAGTCGATGCCCAATCCGAGCGGCGGGAGCGAAATCCGGATGGAAGGGGTGTCGTGCACCGCAGCTACGGAATGCACTGCCGTCGGCTTCTACGAGAACACCACGAAAAAAGCAAAAGAGGCCGTTGCGGAGCGGTGGAACGGGACCGAATGGGTGACTCAAACTCTCCCTGAACCGAGTGGGTCAAAAGAAAACTACGCGGGCGGGGTGTCGTGTGTGTCCTCGAAAGCCTGCACGCTTGCGGGCGTGACGGACACCAGCGCAAGTAAAGACGTGGCGCTAGCGGAGCGATGGAGCGGCACAGAATGGGAGGTCGAGGCGACGCCTGACGATGAAAAAGGCGAAGGGGGATTGATCGGCGGAGCTTCCTGTGCATCGTCGATCTCGTGCGCAGCCGTCGGCAATAGCCCACAGAACACATACGCAGAGATCGCCGAATGACGGCGGGCAAGCAGCAGCCCGGCCAGTCGCCGCTTGCGATCGTGCTCATGGTCGTGTGCGTCGGGCTGGCTGCGTGTGGCGGATCCACTAACTCTCAAGACAAGGGGGCGAGCGCTGGCGCTGGCTCTGCTGAGACGGGGCCGCTGCGCCCGGGATCCAACGTCAAGCAAGCGTCCACTGGTCCTAGCGCCAGCTCGACCGGGCCGCTGAGCACAGCAGTTGGCGGTCAATCGGCGAATGGACGCTCCAGGCCTGTCCAAGCGGGCGCCAGCAAGACCGCAGCCGTGCGGGAGGCGCTCACGAAGTTCGCCGCCTGCCTGCACCAAAGGGGCGTTGACGTTCCAATCTCGCGGAATTCACGCAGCGGTGCCGCGCTCAACATCAAAGGGATCGACACAGGCGCTACGCGCTTCAAGGCAGCGTGGGCCAAGTGCCGGGGCGCTGTGGACGTGGGTCGAGTCTTCCACAAGCTACAAGCGGGTCTGCGATCGGCGACGTGACGAGGACTACGAACCGCTTTCAAAAAGATCGGCACGCCCGGATGCGTCCTGGACACGGCGCTGGATTGCCTATTTTGACAGCGATTCTAAGCTGCGCGCGGCAGGCTGGCCGGAACGACCGGCCACACTCGCTCAACCGGCTGATTGCGTCCCTGCTGGCGGAAGTAGTCCTCCAGCGAGGCAGCCTGCTCGGCCGCCCACGAAACCTGTTGCCGATGCAGGACCTTCAGGTCGATGTCACGCAGCTCAGCAACGTTTGCGCCGAGCCTAAATGCCACCCTTGCCGCAGCAAGCGCGTCCGCGTTAGCCGCGTGTGCCTGACCGAGCGTCACTCGATAGTGCTCACACACCGCGCTCAACGTCCGCTTGCCGCGCCGAAAGCGGTCGAAGTGCTTGTCCAAGACATATGGATCGACCACCAGCATGCTGTCCGTGCCGCCTACGCGGTCGACTAGTCGTCGCAGCCCGTAGCGCTGAGCTTCGCGATCCAGGATCGTCAGGTCGAAGCGTGCGTTGAACGCGATGATCGGCACCCCCTTGCGCAGCTGATCCGCCAGCGCCGCAGCGATCTCATCGACAGCCTCGCTCGCAATGCGTCCCTCAGCCCGCGCCTGATCGGTGGTGATGCCATGTACAGCCGTTGCGCCAGCCGGTATCTCGATCCCAGGATTCACAAGCCACGAAAGGTGCTCCGACGGTTGACCGCCGCCAACGAAGCTCACCGCCGCCGTGACGATGCGATCGAGCTCTGTATCCACGCCCGTGGTCTCTATGTCGAACGCAGCCAGGCGTCCCAAGTGCCAGCCCATTGCCGGCAACCGTACGCGTGCCACCGGACGTCGGCTCGTCGTGTCGACTTGCTGCCAAAGTGTGAGCGGGCCTCAACTTGAACGATCTCGGCACACCTGAGCGCATCATGCTCGCCTTCATGCGCGGCCTGCGTTGGCTTGCCCGCGTGCTGCGCGGGCAGGTCGTCGAATTCGTCGGCGGTCCTGCGCGGGCGCGCGTGATCGCACTGTTCGCCAGCGTGCTCGCCCTCTCCAGCGCTCAGATCGCCACCGTCGGCGCCGTCGCGCCACAGTTGGAGCACTCGCTGCACATCGGCAACACCAAGATCGGCCTGCTCAACTCCGTTGCGCTGCTCGTCGGAGCCGTCGCCGTCATCCCCGTCGGGCTGCTCGTCGATCGCGCGCGCCGCATACCGCTGCTCGCAGCCAGCATCGTCCTGTGGAGCCTCGCCACGCTGCTTGCCGCCGTCGCACATTCCTACTCCAGCCTGCTGCTCACCCGTGTCGGGCTCGGCGTCGTCGCCGCCACCGCCGGTCCCGCCATTGCCTCGCTCACCGGTGACTACTTCCCCTCCCGCGAGCGCGGCCGTATTTACGGCTACATCCTCAGTGGCGAGATTGCCGGCACAGCAGCCGGCTTCCTGATCAGTGGCACCGTCGCCAGCGTGTTCTCATGGCGCGTGTCCTTCGCGCTGCTCGCGCTGCCAGGACTCTTTCTCGCGCGCGCGTTGTGGCGCACCGTGCCCGAGCCCCAGCGCGGTGGGCAGAGCCGCCTGCAGCCCGGTACGCAGGATCTCGCAAGCGCTCCCGCCGACTTCCATCGCGCCGCCGACGGAGCCGCTGACGTTCACCGCGCCACTGACGAAGCTGCCGAGGTCCATCGCGCCGCTGACGTCCACCGCCTCGCCGATGAAGGCGCTGGCTTGCATCGTGTCGGCGACGCATGCCATGCCGAGCAACCCGCCGGCGAGGAGTACGCCGTCGACGATCGCGAGCTCGCGCACGAGGCCGCCACGCGGCTGGGCTTCACGCCGGACCCTGCGCTTGTGCTAGGCAGCGATCCCAACGCCATGTCGCTCGCAGCAGCTGTGCGCTACATCCTGAGCATCCCCACCAACCTCCTGCTGATCGTCGGCTCCTCGCTCGGCTACTTCTTCTTCGCCGGCCTGCAGACATTCGCCGTCGTATTCGTGCGCGGGCACTATCACGCCAGTCAGGCCACAGCCACGCTTGTCCTCGGCCTGCTCGTGCTCGGCGCGCTCGCAGGAACGCTGATCAGTGGCCCGATCACCGACACGTTGGTCCGCCGCGGCAGGCTCCAAGCGCGCGTGTGGGTTCCAGCCCTGTGTTATCTCGGCGCCGCAGCGCTGCTGATCCCCGGCCTGCTTGGCAGCCACCTGTATCCAGCAGTCTGGTTTGACATGGGTGGCGCCGCGCTCATCTGCGCCGCCAATCCACCGCTCGATGCCGCCCGCCTGGACATCATGCCCTCGCGCCTGTGGGGACGCGCTGAGAGCACCAGGACGTTCCTGCGCTCACTCGGTCAAGCACTCGCGCCGCTGCTGTTCGGTGCCGTTGCCGACGTCGTCGTAGGTATCGAGCCCGCGCAAGCGCCCGTCGGTACGCACACCCACGGCATCGTCTCCTCCGCCACCGGCACCGGCCTGCAGGTCAGCTTCCTGGTCATGCTCAGCACGCTCGCCGCAGCAGGCCTGGTCATGCTGCGAGCCCGCTACACGTATCCGGCAGACGTCGCCACCGCCGGCGCGGCATGGACCCCTGAGACGTCAGGCCAGCCTGTCGTCGGGCCAGAGGACAGGCGCTAGCTCAGCTGGCCCGCCCTGCGCCAGCCGAGGTGCGCTAGCTCAGCTGGCCCGGCTCACTCGTGGTCGTGCTCAGCGTCTCCTCCGGCGCGTCCGGCGTATACACGGGCACTCCACGCTTGCGGGCGTCCTTCTTCGCTTCCTTGTCCAACCTGCGCTCGCGCAGCTTGCTTTCACGCGTGAGCTTCGCCATCGTCGTCTTCTTCTTGCCGCTCGAGGCCATGGTCAATCAGTCCCTTCTCGTAGAGCTCCAAGCGCGTCAAAAAACGACGGACGCTCAGCTGGCGTGCTGCGGTGCGGCTTGATCGATCGTCGCCACGTCGATCACAAAGCGGTAGCGCACATCGCTGCGCTCCACACGGTCATACGCTTCGCCCACGTCGTTCGCGCCGATCAACTCGATCGACGGTGCCACGCCGTGCTCAGCGCAGAAATCGAGCATCTCCTGTGTGTCACGCAGGCCACCAATCGATGAGCCTGCCAGGCTGCGTCTGCCGGAGATCAACGAGAACGCGCGGAAGGAGTCCGGCTTCGACGGTGCGCCCACGTTCACAAGCGTGCCATCCACGCGCAGCAGGCGCAGGTAGGCGTCCACGTTCAAGTTCGCCGATACCGTGTTCAGGATGAAGTCAAAGCTCGACGACAGCTCCTTGAACGTGCTCTTCTCAGACGTCGCGTAGTAGTGCTTCGCGCCGAAGCGCAAACCGTCCTCGCGCTTGCTCAGCGTCTGGCTGAGCACCGTCACCTCCGCGCCCATTGCCGCCGCAATCTGCACCGCCACGTGGCCCAGCCCGCCCATGCCAATCACCGCAAGCTTCGTGCCGTCGCCCACTCCCCAGTGCTTCAGCGGCAGATAGGTCGTGATCCCAGCGCACAGGAGCGGTGCCGCGTACTCCAAATCAATGCCATCCGGGATTTTCACCACAAAGCCATCCTTCACCACAATCTGCTGGCTATAGCCGCCAAACGTCGGCTCGCCGTTGTACTCGCGGCCGTTGTACGTCAGCACCGCCTGCTTCATGCAGAACTGCTCCTCGCCCGCAACGCAGTACTCGCACTCCCCGCACGAGTCCACCAGGCAGCCTACGCCCACGCGGTCGCCTTGCGAGAACTTCGTCACGTCGGAGCCCACCGCCGCGACTACCCCTGCGATCTCATGGCCGGGGACCATCGGGAAGATCGACCCGCCCCACTCGTCCTTCACCTGATGAATATCGCTGTGGCAGATGCCGCAGAACTCGATGTCGATCAGCACGTCGTGCTCGCCCAGCTCGCGGCGCTCGATCGTTGTCGTGTCAAACGGAGCGCCCGCCGCCGGTGCGCTGAGCGCAGGGGTCGGTGTCATCAGGAGGGGAGCTCCGCCTCGATTGCGGCGACCAGCTCGTCTGCCTCCGGCTCCACCGTCGGGCGAAAGCGCGCCACCGGCCGCCCGTCCAGCGCTGCCGCCTCCAGCTCCTCGCCTGCCAGCGTGCGCAGGTCCTCAAAGATCGTCATCTGTCTACTATAGGCGGTGCACCCAGGGCTCCCCAGCGCGGGTAAGGCATTCGACACCTTGGTATTCATGGACAGCCTTTGCGCTGATGCAGGATGCGGGCAATGAGACCTCGAGTTATCCAAGTTGTGTGCGTTGCGTTGGCAGGCCTGGTGGTGGGCAGCGCATCTGCACAAGCAGAACCGATCGTCGACTACCCGACCGGTGCGCCCACGGGCACAGCGGTCTACGGGCTCGCGCCCGGCAGCAGTGGCGGTATGTGGTTTGCCGAGTCGCCTACCGGTGAGGGCAATCAGTTCGAGGTTGCTGAGATCAACAGCTCGGGCAGCATCACCACCTCTGCGCAATTGAGCTCAGGTGGGGCTACTCAGGGCGATACGGGTAGCTTCGCCAGACTCGTGCCAGCATCAGACGGCGGTGTCTGGGTAGCCGGGATCGGACCGCTCGTGCACGTCAGTCCAAGCGGCAGCGTTCAGTCGGTTGCCATTTCACATGGCACGCTGCAAGCAGACAGTCTCATCGCCGGGCAGGAAGGGAGCGCATGGGGGCTTGATTGCGACATTGAAATCGGTAGCGGAGAATCCGATTCCACAGAAACCTGCGACGCGATCAAGATCGAACTCAGTGCGCAGGTCACCAGCTACCCGCTTCCCTCGTTCAACCGAACATTCCCTACCGCAGACCTGTCATCCGAGAGCTATCCGTATCCGCCCGGTCTTGGCCTGGCTGTTACCGACGGGGTCTGGATGAACAAGCCAGCTGTCACCAGCGAAGGGTCGACGGTTTGGGAGGCTGCTTTCGTCAGCTATACCGGCCAGGTCACTCCAGCCGAAGTGCCTATCGATGCGCGACTGATTGCCCCCGGCAACGCCGACAGCGCCTGGTGGGAAGAGCCCGCGGACGGAGCCACTCAAAACGCGCCAACTCTAACCCTTGGTCAGGTGACGCCTGGCGGTGCACCCACCACGGTGCTGACACACAGCCAAGAAGCTGGCGTCCCTGAGGCGTTCGCGACCATCGACGCCGGGCTTGACGGCAACCTGCTGTGGGCCGAAAGCACGCCATCGTCCAGCGCCCAAGCCGGATACATGGGCACCATCACGCCACAGGGCGAAACTCGCTACGCAGTAGGGGAGTATGCGACAGCCATCGCGCCGCCCACGCCTCTCGGGGTAGAAGCATGGTCGCTGTCCGCCTTCTTCGCAGACGGTCTCTATCAGGCAGCCAACGGCAATATCTGGGTTGTTTCCGGGAGTGAACCGGGCCGGCTCAGCGTGCTCACGCCGGCCGGCAGCTTCTCGACCTTCCTGCCACTCGCCTCCAGCGCTGAACAGTCACAGATATGGGATATGCAGCAGTCCTCAACCGGTGCGTTGTGGTTCTCGCTCGACACACCCAACGTGAGTAGCAGCTCAGCCAGCGGAGTCCTCGCCCGTGCAAATCCGCTCAGCCCGCCTCCCGGCGAGCCGCCGTTCCCCGGGTTCAGCGCTGGGACCGTGACCACCGCCAGCGCCAGCTCCACGGTGCCATCCGAGCTGCCGCCAGCACCCGTTCTAGGTCAAAGCCAGACCGTGCGGGCGATCAGCGGCACGGTGCGCGTGCGTGCGAAGGGCACGCGCCGGTTCGTTCCTCTGCTCGGCGCCACGACAATTCCCGATGGAAGCGAAGTCGATACCACGCACGGTCGTATCGAGCTCACCGTGGCCACCCCCACCGCCGGGCAGATGCAGAGCGCCGAGGTCCACGGCGGACAGTTCTCGATCCACCAGGAACGCACCGGGGCAGGCGAGACGCACCTAACGCTGTCACTGTCGCTCACCGGATGCACTCGCGCGGGCCGCTCGCCGCATGCTCACAACGCGCAGGCGACTCCCAGCAGCGATGCCAGCACCCATGGCGCCAAGTCCCGCCACATCTGGGTGTCAGAGCATGGCGGCAGCTGGGGCAGCAGCGGACGCTATGTGAGCACCACCGTCGAGGGCACCAGTTGGCTCACGCTCGACGAATGCCGCCGCTCTGAAGTCAAGGTGCTCGAAGGCAAGGTCGACGTCCACGACCTCATCCACAAGCGGTTCAAGGTAGTAACCGCCGGGCACCGCTATGTCGCCTCGCGGTCCTCGCTCGGCGTCACTGCTCGTCGCTAAGCCCCGCAGTCCTCCGCATCATCGGACGCAGCGCGCGTGGCTTGCTCGTGCAGGATGCGCCAGCCCTCGAGGAACTGAGCGCGTGCTCGCGGGGGTAGGCGCTCGAGCGTGTCGCGCAGCGGCGTCAGCGACTGGATCGCCCAGGTGCCTATCGCCTCGCAGTACTCGCCGTCCAGGCGCACGATCGTGCGCCTGCGGTCGGCGTCGTCCTCAGCGCGCTCCAACAGGCCAGCGCGGCTCAGCTGACCGACGATCGCGCTGGTTGTCGACAGGCCCAGACCCAGCCTGCGCGCCAGCTCGCTGACGCTCATTGGGCCCGCGGTCGCAACCGCGCGCAGCGCAGGCATGTGGCGTGGACCCAGCGATGCGCGCTCTACCGCATCGCGTAGCACCTGCGGCGGTGGGCTCGATTGCTTGAGCCCGCGAAACGTGCCCCACACCAGCGATGACAACTCCTCGAGATCGGACTCGAGCGATCGGTCTTGCTCAGTGCTGGTGGCCGTCGGTGGCATCGTCTCTCGTTGTGCTACTTCCAATATCGAAGTATTGGGACTACAAACTGTTCTTCCAGTATATCGCTAAACGGAAGGCCAGCCATCGATCGTCACGTGCTGTCTAGCTCAGCTGCCAGACGGCGCGTCGAGGATCGCCCGCGCCGAGCGTGTGGTGGAGACGCCGCGCGCGTACTGGTCGATGACGGCGTTCGCCGCACGTGCCTCGCTACGCGCGCTGCGTGGCGCCCGCCCCTGCGCCAGGGCCCCGCGCTGGCGTGCGGTCGGCATGCCATTGCACGCGTGTCGACGAACCGCTGGCTTCTTGGTCTCGATCAGGTTCATCCGACGCTCCTTATTACAAAACAATTACCAATATGAAAAGTTCTAAATGCGAAGTATACTAGATGGGAGCTGATGGCTACGGAGACGAACGTCAATGGCGCGCAGCGGGCCGATGTCCAGGGGATCGACCTGCGCTCGCTCAAAGCACGGATCGTCACGATTGCCGTGCTCGTCGCCGTCGTCGTCTCGCTGCTGCTCGCGGTGCCCGGCCTGGGCGACGTTCGCAACGACATCCGGCACATCGGCCCCGGATGGCTGGCGCTCGCCGTCGCCTTCGAGCTGGCGTCCTGCTCGAGCTTCGTGGTCGTCTTCCGGCGCTTCTTCGCCACCGTGCCCGCGCGCCCAGCGCGCGAGCTCGCATGGACCGAGATGGGCTCCGGCGCGCTGCTCCCCGGCGGCGGCATCGGCTCACTCGCCGTGGGCGGCTGGCTGCTGCACCTGGCAGGCATGCCCACCAGGCAGATCCTGCGCCGATCCAGCGGCCTGTTCTTTCTCACGAGCGCCGTCAACGTCACTGCTTTGATCGGTGGAGGAGTGCTGCTCGCCACAGGGGTCTCCGCCGGTGATCGCGACCTGCTGCGGGCGGGACTTCCGATAGTCGGCGGACTGGGCGCCATCGTCGCAGTGCTCGCCCTGCCGCGACTGGCAAAGCGTCAACCAAGCGCTCGCTCCAGCAGCGCACGCTCTCAGCGCGGATCGCTGGCCAGGGAGCTCGTCGGCGGCATCGGCGAGGCCAAGCGCGCACTGCGACACCCGAGCTGGCGCCTGCTCGGCGCGATCGGCTACCTCGGCTTTGACATCGCCGTGCTGTGGACCGCCCTCAGCGCCGTTGGCTACTCGCCCCCGCTGGCCGTGCTCGTGCTCGGCTACATCGTCGGCTATCTCGCCAATCTGATTCCCATCCCAGGCGCTGTCGGGGTGCTCGAAGGTGGCCTCGCCGGCACCTTGATCCTGTACGGAGCGCCTGCCGCGCAGGCGGCTGCCGGAGTGCTCGTCTACCACGCGATCGCCTTCTGGATTCCCAGCGTGGGCGGGCTCCTGGCCTATCGGCAGATACGACGCGAGCTGCCTGACAGCAGGTGAGGTAAACGATGTCTATTCCTTGCGGCGTGAACGCCCGGTAAACGGCCATGCCGGTTCCCATCTGCGCATGGGCACACCAGCACAGGCACACTGGTATTACCGGCAAAGCCGTTGTGAAAGGGATGTATCCACAGAACTTTCACAATGGTAACTATAGACATCTGTCGTCTAACTGGCCAGCCGGCCAGGCTCCGGCGCTGGGATGCACAATGGGCGCGCGTCCCAAGCCACGCCGGATTCGGGGCCAATACTGGCTGGAAGGCACCTGCGAGCTCGCCCAGCGGGGCAGTTGTGCAGCTGTCTTGGGACCGGTCTTCGTGGTATGCTCACGCCCTCTATCTCGGAGGTGGCTATTGGAGGGGAGCCCAGCGACCTACGGTGACTGAGAGGTTTTGAGAGGTCAGCCGCAGTGCATCCAGAGCTAATACAGCCTTCCCAGGCGAAAGCGAGGACTTAGGAGAATGAGACGCGTCAGGTTTATCGTCGGGCTTGCCACGGCATTGTGCGCGTTTGGCGCCTTCGCTGGGCCGGCCTTTGCCAAGAAACACCCTGAAAAGGAAAAACACTTCTACGGGGAATTCACTGCCAGTGAACTGGGGAAGACCTTCTCCGAAACGGAACCGGGGATCACCGCGGGCACCGGCGAAATCGAAGAATTTGAAATCGCGCAGCTGAAAATCCGGTGCCCGCACGTCGTCAAGACCGCGGGCAAAGTCACGGCTGCTCGATCTACCGAGTACACCACGACCGTCAACTTCAAGAAGGGCAAGTGCCGGGCCGTCAGGGTCGAAGGCAAGACGGTGGAAGAACCAAAGGTGAACTTCACCAAACCGCTCGTCATCAAATATCGCGCGAACGGCGCCGCCACCATCGAAGGTGAAGCGGGCGAAGCGGAAATCGTCACGCCGGCAGCGCTCGTCTTCAAAGTAAAGGGCGCACAGTGCACCATCACCGTTCCCGGAGAACAGACGTTCCCGCTCAAGGACATCAAAAAACCAGAACCCGGCGAACCGTACTCCGCGGCTGAATACGCCACGGAACACGAAGAAGTAGAAGGCTCGAAGAAGAAGAAAGAGATGTTCCCAGCGAACCCGAGCACCGGCCTGCTGGAAGGTGAACAGGAATACCTCGAAATTGAAGACGTCTTCTCGAAAATCAAGAGCTACGAGCAGGTGACCGAACACTGTCGCGAAGCTGGCACGCCGCGGAAAACCCAGCAGGAAATCGCAGAAGAAGAACAGAGAACGGGTAAACCGGACGTGATCTACTACGTCAAAGGTCGGTTCGCCGCCTTCTTCGAAGAAAAGCTAGTACACGGTGACCTTGGCTTCAGCACCGAACCGGAAGTATGAGGGGGCTCAACAAGCAGTAGCTAGCTGCATGCAGTACGTGTCTTCCCAGGAGCGTGGGAGGCGGGGCCGCCGATCGGCCCTCGCTTCCCGCGCTCCCGCGCTCCCGCGCGTCAAGCGCCGCTCGAGGGGTATTTGAAGCCCACGCCGCTCAAGTCACCGCCAGCACAGGGACGCAGTCCCCGCGCTCCTTGGACCGGTACATAGCCGTGTCAGCGCGCTTGACCAGCTCTCCCGCCGTCAGCGTCTCCTCGCCCGAGCAGGCCACGCCGATGCTGGCGCCCAGCTCGACCTTGCCGCAGGACAGCTCGAAGCAGTCGCAAAGCGCGTCGCAAATCCGCTGCGCCGCGCGCATGGCCATGTCCGGGCCAGGTATCTCGCGCAGCACGATCAGGAACTCGTCGCCGCCAAGACGTCCCGCGAGGTCTGTGTCGCGACTTGCCAGCCTCAGGCGCTCAGCCACCAGCACCAGCAGCTCGTCGCCTGCCGCGTGTCCCAGCCTGTCGTTGACCGGCTTGAAGCGGTCGAGGTCCACGTACACCACGCCTGTGTTGCTCGAGTCTTCGCGTTCGAGCTCTCGCTCCAGCGTGCTCAGAACCGACGCGCGGTTGTAGCACTGCGTCAGCGGGTCGAACGTTGCCCGCTGCTCGAGCTCCTGGCGCGCACGAGCACTGTCGGTTATATCCAGCACACAAGTGATCGCGCCACTGACCTCGCCATTGGGGCGTAGCAGCGCTCGCAGGCTCATCAGCGCCCGTCGCCATGTCCCCGACGGCAGCGTGATGTCGACCTCCACGTCCTTGTCGACGCCGTCGCTCAGCACTTCTGTGAGCGCCGCATCGAGCTCCGCCGCGCTCTGCTCGGTGAGCGTGCTCAAGATCGTCCCCGAGGTGGCGTTCGTGGCGCGCTCGTCGCCTGCGTCGGTGTCTTGCGCGCCAAGTGTCAGCGCCTGGGTCTGCGAGCCGAACAGGATCTCCAGCAGGCGCGCATTGTTGAAGACGACATTGCGCTCGTTGTCCAAGTGCAGCAGTCCCACGGGCATCGCCGCGGTCAGTCGGCGCAGCAGCTCCTCGCGTTCGGCCAGCGCCTCCTGTGCCTGCATCTCCGCGGAGATGTCGATGATCTCGACGAGCACGTAGTTGCGATCGGGGTGGTTGAGGAGGTTACGCAGGGTGGTGTCGACCCACATGTAGGTGCCGTCCTTGCGCCTGCGGCGCAGGCGGGTCTGCTGGTCATGGCCCGTTGAAAGGACCGCCAACCAGCCCTCCACCGCGCGCCCCTGGTCATCCGGGTGGATCTGGTCGAGCACCGAGTTACCCAGCAGCTCCTCAACGGTGTAACCGAACATCTCCATGAAGGCGTCGTCACAGCCCAGGACCCTGGCGCCCTCGTCCTCCGTAAGCGAGCAGAAGCGCGGCGCGGCCGGCGCGAGCTCCTCGAGCTTGCCTTCTCCATCAGCCTGTTCGTCGCTGGGGACGATCACGCCCAATAGCACGCCGTGGATTTCTCGCAAGTCGATGAAGTGCAGCGTCGTCCACGCTGACGGCTTGCGCAGCAAGCGCACTTTGTCAGAGGCAGCGCCCTCCTCCTGGACACGCAGCCACAGTCTGACGACGGTGCCGCGGTCGGCCGCAACCACGTTGTCGATCAACGCCCGGCCCTCGATCAGGCCCTGGCCCCACAGCCCGACCGACTGCGGTACTGGAACGATCAGACCGTTGCCAGCGAGCCCACACACGAGCGCGTCCGCGTGCTCTCGCAGCAGCGCTTCCGCGCCCGCGGCCACCGCCTGGCCGTCTGCGACCGTATGGCCGTCGTTTGTCATCGACGTGCTCATTTCTGTGTCAAGATCGGTTCGCAGGCCCGCCTACATGAGCATTGAAAAAGGCCCATGGACACTGTGCCAAGGCAGCCAACTATCTATTCAAAGGGCCCTGCGAGCATTGGCGATGGGGCACGGCAGCAGCGACTCTTGACATTCCCACTAATCCTGATAAGATAGATGAACATTGCTTGAACCCATGTTGTCGGTGTGTTTGGCCGAGGTGGGTCGAGCGATGAAGACGGACCTGACGTTTCTCTCCTCCCTCTGAGAGGTGGTCGTTGGTCGCCTCTCAGAACCCTCCACACAACTGGGCCGGCTCCCCTCGCCGGCCCAGTTGCGTTCTAGGCCACGCGTGCCGTCGTGCCGTCGTGCCGCCGTGCCGCCGTGCCGTTCCGCGGCGATGAGCTGAGCGTGCCGCGGTTCTGCGGGACCACGCGCCGCTGGTCAGCTGTCGGCAAAGGGCGCTATCGGCACGCCGTGGTCGCGCTCGCGCATGCCTAGCTCGTACGCGCCACCGTGGTCTGTGCGCAGCGTCCTAGGGGACGCACCAGGCGCTGTTGAGACGCTCAGCTCGACGCTTGCGACGGAGCAGTTGATCACGTCGTGCTGGCTGGCCGGCGGTTGGCCACCTGGGTCGCTGTAGCGCCAGCCGGCCGCTGACTCCTCGGGGACCCGCACGCGTGCCTGCACCGTCATTCCCGCGGCACCGCTCAGCTTCAGAGTGCATCCCTCAGCGCTCTCCTGCACACGCGTGCCGCGCGCGGCCAGACCGCCGACGCGCTGGCGCCGGCCATCCAGGCACAGCGCGCCGCTGGCTACCCACGGGGTCATCCTGCCAGCGAGCTTCAGACGCCCCAGCGCGACGTCCAGCCACGTGCCTGGCGCATCCGCGAACGCCACGCCGTGCAGCCAGATCCAGCGCTCAGCGTGCTCAGAGCCCCAGTTGTGGCCTACCATCCCCGGCCAGCCGTGCAGCTCGATCGGCTCGCGCCCGTCGAGCTCGAGCACACCGTCGAAGCTGGCCAGCGGCGCTGGCGTGGTGAGCTTCGTGCGCGGCAGCGGCGTGCGGTAGAGCCAAGCGGGCGACAGATGGCGCAGCTGTGGCTGCTCGCAGGCATAGCGCAGCGACCAGCGGGCGGCGCCACAGGCGCCCTCGGCCCGCTGCGGGCCCATTGCGCTCGCGCCCACCGCGATCCATCCGCTGCTCGGAGTGCTGAGCTCGTCGGTGGTGAGCTTGTGCATGTACGGGCGTCCGCGGCGGGCGTCGAACACTGTGCACCACACCGAGCCCCGCGGGTGCTGCCCAGGAGGCTTGTGGACCGTGTGGCGAATCCAGATCCCGACTGGCTGCTCGGGAGAGACGGCGCGCAGGTAGAACGACTCGTACATCCCCGCGCGGGGGCGCGCCTGTGGAAACTGCGCAAGCGCCTCCATAATGGCGATCCTAACCTCGCGCCGGTGATCCTGACAGGATGCGGAGATGAAGCGCGAAGCTCTCGTGCAGTTACCGGACGTGTTGACCAAGCCGCAGGCGCATGGCGACGCGCGCTTCGTGCTGGGGGTCGACGGTGGCGCGACCAAGACGCTCGCAGCGGTGCTCGACCTCCAGGACAGCACGCTGCACCTCGGCCACGGCGGTCCCAGCAACGAAGATGCCGTGGGCGCTGAGGCGGCCGTGCAAGCGCTTTTGAAGGCTGCTGACGAGGCGATCGATCGCGCTGGCATCGAGCCGGGACAGCTGGGTGCGGCGGTGTTGGCGGTCGCGGGAACGGATACTGAGGATCTGGCGCGCAACGTGCGCTCCGCACGCACCGATGCGTGGATCGTCGTCAACGACGTTGTCGCCGCGTGGGCCACAGCGACCGGCGGCGGGCCCGGCGTGGCCGCGATCGCGGGCACCGGCTCGAACGTGTTCGGCGTTGGCGGCAAGGGCGCTGACGCGCGCCCATGGCGTGTCGGCGGCTGGGGGCATCTGTTGGGGGACGAGGGTTCGGGCTACTGGCTGGGCGTGCAGTCGATCAAGGCTGCCCTGCGCGACCGCGAGCGCTCCGGTCCGGCGACGGCGCTCAGCGAGGCGGCGATGGCGTTCTTCGATCAGCCCAGCGTCGAGGCGGTGGCCTCGAGCGTGTACGCCAAGCCGATGACCAAGGGCGAAATTGCGGCTTTTGCGATCGAGACCAGCAAGCTCGCCGAACAGGGCGACGCGGTCGCGTGCGAGCTATACGAGCACGGCGCGCGCGCGCTGGCCGAGCAGATCGTGGCGGTCATCCGGCAGATCGGCCTGGACGCGGACTCGGCCAACAGCTCCGAGGAGTTCCCAGTCGGCCTTATCGGCAGCGCGTTCAAGGCCGGCAAGGTGTTCGTCGAGCCGCTCACGCGCGCCGTCCACGAATGCGCACCCAACGCGCGTGTGGGCGCCGTCGAGCTCGCGCCCGCCGGGGGCAGCCTGCTACTCGCCGCGCGCGCTTGCGGCAGCGCGGACGGCATCGTTGCGGGTGAGCTTGCGCGGCTGATTGACGACGCTTTGTCCAAATAACTCCAGGTTCGTCCAAATATTTGGAGTTCGCTAGCCGGATCGGGAGCACGACCTCTCTAGCGCCGCCCTTTGTATAACGATGGTTATACAGATTTTGCAGGAGGACACTCACCCACCGGCGCCGTCCACAGCCGCGAGCCGCGCCTCGATCTCCGCGAGCCCGCCGATCGCGTCGGCGCCAGCGCTGACGCCACTCATGCGCACGGCGGCGGCGGCGTTGGCGAAGCGGGCGGCGTCGAGTGCGCGGCGGCCGTCAGCGAGCGCGATGAAGAAGGCCGCGGCGAACACATCGCCGGCACCGAGATCGTCGCAGGGCCGCGCGATCGCGGGGACGCACAGCTCCATCTCAGTGCCGTTGGGTCCGACGATCGTGTTGGGGCGCTCCCCGGCGGTGATGGCGATGACGGCGCCGGCGGCGCTCGCGCGGGCGATCAGCCCAGCACAGCTGGCGCGCTCGTGCTCGCTGACGACGACGGCTTGGCACTGCTCCGCGACCAGCATGGCGCCGCGCGCAGCCGCGCGCGTGGGCGGGGCGGTACGGATCTGCTTGCGCGGTCCGCTCCAATCGCGCACGAGCCCCTGTGGCGTGAGCCCCACGAACGCGGCTTGTCCACGCCAGCGGCTGGGGCTCTCGCGCGCGACTGGCGCGAAATGCAGGATGGTGCTGTCGACGGCAATATCCTGGGCGATGGGACCGGCCCACGCGAGCATGCGCTGCACACGATGGGAGCCGTAGCCGCTGGTTTGCAGCGTGGTGGTGTTGCGTGCAGGCAGGACCTGCACGTGCAGTTCGTCGCGGTAACGCTCGAGTGCCTGCTCGATCTCCGACTCGAGGCCGCGTGTGACGATCAATGCCCGCAGCCCCAGCCTGGCGGCCTGTAGCGCGCTGTAAAATGCCGCGCCTCCTGCCTGGCGCGAACCGTCTTCGAGCACGTCGATCGTGACGTGGCCGACGGTCGTGTAGTCGTAGTGCAAGGCGCCGTTCACCCTAGCGGTAGGGCCTGTGGAAATATGACGCGGCACTGCGCCCGCCACCGGCGGGGAGCCGTGCGGGCAGCCGATGCGCATACCAAATCGAATGCGCCCGTCGGTTGTTGTGCTTGCTTAATGAACCGCTTACGAAAAGATCGGCACGCCAGGATGCTCCGCGCCCCGACCCTGAAACTGCTCCTGCTGGCGTGGGTTATCGCCCTGTGCCTCACCCCGAGCGCGCTGGCCGCCGGCTCCCCGTACCCGGCAGGCGCGACGCGCGCGGCGTTTCGCCCGCGTAACTCTGAATTCGCGCACGCAGCGAGCTCGAGCGGCGGCTCGGCGGCGCCGGGCAGCTCGACGCCGACGACGCCGACAACATCGACAACGACCAAGCCAAAGAAGCCGGCGAAGCCGAAGAAGCCGGTGCTGCACGGCAACCCGGCGCGCGCGCTGGCGGCATTTGAAGCGATGCAGACGCACTACTACATCGCTGGCTCGGGTTTGTATGAGGGCGAACCGTTCTCGTACCTGTGGCCGTTCTCGCAGGCACTCGCCGCGACGGTGAGCGTGGCGAACATCCCGCACTTGGGGGTGTCGCTGTCGCGCGAACTGGCGGCGCGGCTGACGGGGCTGAACAGCTACCTGGACACCAACAACTCAGGTGCGTCAGAAGGCGTGTACACGAGCACGCTGGCGGCATTTGACGGCACAGTGGCACCGCCGGCGGGGCCGGGCGGCACGAAGTACTACGACGACAACGACTGGGTGGGCATCGAGCTGATGCGGATGTACCAGCTGACCCATCAGAGCGCGTTGCTGGGTAGCGCGGAGGGGATCATGGCGTTTGAGATGGCGGGCTGGCAGGAACGGCCGGGGCTCGCGTGCGAGGGCGGCCTTCCGTTCTCGAACGCGTACACCAACGGCGAACGCAACACAGTGACGACGGCGCCTGCGGCGGAGCTGGGGACGCTGCTGTATCGCTACACGAACAATGTGGCGTATCTGCAGTTCGCGGAAAAAGCCTACGAATGGGTGCGCGCTTGCCTGCAGCAGCCGCTGAACCTGTACGCGGACCACATTGGCAACAGAGGCGTGGTGGAACCAAAGCTGTGGAGCTACAACCAGGGCTCGATGATCGGCGCGGGCACGTTGCTCTACCAGGCAACAGGCAACTCGGCGTACCTCTACCAGGCGCGCCAAACGGCGAACGCGGCGCTGGCGTACTTCACCAACGAACAGCTCGGCTCGGAAATCCCGTTCTTCGTGTCGATCTACTTCCGCAACCTG
>Ga0070762_10000209_pt1 | contig 22685 bp, 16 predicted proteins | sample HubBroMetageREF2_FD_66726 | JGI IMG/M metagenome (GOLD analysis project Ga0070762, IMG submission 66726) | Reference soil microbial communities from the Hubbard Brook experimental Forest, New Hampshire, USA - Hubbard Brook CCASE Soil... | ecosystem: Environmental > Terrestrial > Soil >...
TGCCCACAACCAACGCCGACCAGATCAATGCCGACCTGCTGGCGTTTTTTCAGGAGACCAAGCAAGTAGCAGCATAAGACTTGTCCGGCCTTCACGACACTACGAAACGGCGCTCCTTACGCACTTCTTCGAGAATCTTTAAGAACAAATCACGTTGCTGATCTGTACCGAGCCAGCGCTTTCTCTGGTAACAGCTGCAAGTAATGTAGTGCAGGTCTCCGCTTCCGTAGTATCGCTTCAGACTCTTTGGCATCTGGCTATGCTATGGGAAAAGATCAGCCGAGGATGTGATGGTTGAACGCTCCCGCCCCTTGCAAAAAACGCAAGGAGCGGGGCACCCCGGTTATCAACTATCCCGGTTGTCAACTATCGCGCTTCACACCGCTGCCGGTTGCGGTACTTCATGCAATGCTGCCGCGAAGGCGTCGATGGCTTGATCGATTTGCTTACGCGTGATGATTAGCGGGGGTTGGAAGCGGATTACGTTGCCGTAGATGCCTCCTACGCCGACCAGGACGCCGTTGCGTAGCAGGGCGTCGCGGATGGCTTCGGCTTCGGTGGTGGCTGGGGTTAGCTTTTCGTCTTTCACCAGTTCTACGCCGATCATCAGGCCGAGGCCGCGGACTTCTCCGATGAGTGGGCCATGCTTTTGAAGGGCGCGGAGTTTGGTCATGGCGTAGTTGCCGGTTTCGGTGGCGCGGGCGGGGAGATTTTCTTTCTCCATGAAATTGATGTTGGCGAGGGCAGCGGCGCAGGAGATGGGATTGCCTCCGAAGGTGGAAAGATGGTCGCCGGGTTTGAAGGCGGCGGCAATTTCGGGGCGCGTGGTGAAGGCGCTCAGGGGAAATCCGTCGGCAATGCCTTTGGCCGTGACCAGGATGTCGGGGACGACTCCGTAGTACTCGATGGCAAACATTTTGCCGGTGCGGGCGAAGCCGGATTGGACTTCGTCGGCGATGAAGAGGATGTTGTGCTGGTCGAGGACTTTCTTTACCTCTTTGAAATAGTTTGGCGGCGGACAGATGATGCCGCCTTCGCCCATGACTGGCTCAGCGATGAATGCGGCCACGTCGCCGGAGGTGGCAAAGCGGATGACATCGTCGATGGCCTTGGCACATTGGCGTCCGCATTCTTCGGGGTCGTTGCGCCATTGCGATCGGTAGGCGTAGGGTGCTGGGGCGAAGGCGACGCCGGGAGCGTAGGGGCCTCCACGCTTCTTGCGTCCTTGGTTGCCGGTGATGCTGAGGGTGCCCCAGCTGCGTCCGTGGAAACTGGCGTGGAGCGAGATGTATTCGTGCTTGCCGGTGTAGAGGCGGGCGAGCTTCATGGCGCCTTCGATGGCTTCAGCGCCGCCGTTGCCGAAGAAGGTTTTGGTCAGGCCCTTGGGGGCGATGTGGGCTATCTTTTCGGCTAGGTCGGCTACTGGCTTCACGTGATAAATGTACGAAGAGCAGTGGACCAGCTTGTCCATCTGTGATTTGGCGGCGGCGATTACTTGGGGATTGCAGTGTCCGGCGTTCACGACTGAGATGCCGGAGAAGCAGTCGAGATACTCGCGGTCGTTTTCGTCTGTGACCGTGGCTCCGTTGGCATGATCGATGACAATGGGGACGACCTGCTTCATGAAGCCGGTCATTACGTAGTCTTTGTATTTTTGAATGGTGTCGGACATGGCGTTCCAGATTTTCCTTTGTGTACCTTCGTGTCCTCTGTGGTTAACGCTTTTAAGAAGCACGACAACCAATCAGAACTTGCGCGAGTGTTCTTTGGCCCAGCGTTCAACTACTACTTTTTTCTCGGTGTAGAACTCGACGGCATCGCGGCCTTGGCCGTGCAGGATGCCGAAGAAGCTGTCCTTCCATCCGCTGAACGGGAAATAGGCCATGGGCGCGGCCACGCCGATGTTGATTCCGATATTGCCGGCGGGCGCTTCATAGCGGAAACGTCTAGCCGCCGCACCGCTCGATGTAAACAACGACGCCTGATTGCCGTACTTGCTTCGCTCGAGAAACGCGAGGGCTTCGTCCAGATCGCGGGCGTGGATCAGACTTAGGACGGGTCCGAAGATTTCCGTATCCGCCACCTCACTCGTCGGCGACACATCGTCGAGAATGGTTGGCTTCACGAAGTTTCCTGATTCGTATTTCTGTATTGTCGGATTCCGTCCATCAATCAAAACTTTCGCGCCTTGCTTCTCACCCGCTGCGATTAGCGACTCAATCCGCGCCTTGCTCTGCGATGTTATAACCGGTCCCATCTGCACACCTTCATCTAGACCGTTGCCTACGCGGAGGTTTACGGCAGATTCTGCGATTGCGTCGCGAAAAGTCTTTTGCGCTTCGCCGACGGTCACTGCGACCGAGACCGCGAGACAGCGCTGGCCCGCGCAGCCGAACGCGCTGTCGCTGATGATCTGGGTGGCCATCTTCATGTCGGCGTCAGGTAGAACGATGACGTGATTCTTCGCGCCGCCCTGACACTGCGCGCGCTTTCCGGTCGCGCCTGAGCGTTCATAGACATATTTCGCAACCGGTGTCGAGCCAACGAAGCTGATGGCGCGCACTTTGGGATGATCGAGCAATGCGTTGACTACAGCTTTTCCGCCGTTTACGAGATTGACAACGCCCTTGGGCAAGCCAGTTTGCGCGAGCAGTTCATAGGTTCGCTGGATGGTGAGCGGGACGCGCTCCGAAGGTTTGAGGATAAATGTGTTGCCGCAGGCGATGGCGTACGGCAAAAACCAGAACGGCACCATGCCGGGAAAATTGAAGGGCGTGATCGCCGCGACTACGCCTAGCGGTTGGCGGATCATCATTTCGTCGATGCCGCGGGCGACGTCTTCGAGGTTGTATCCTTGCATCATCATAGGAATGCCGCAGGCGACCTCGACGTTCTCGATAGCGCGACGCCACTCGGCTTTGGCCTCAGTGAAAGTCTTTCCATTTTCCTGCGTGATGAGGCGGCTCAACTCGTCGATGTGATCTTCCAGAAGCTGCTTCAGTTTGAAAAGCGGCTGGATGCGATCTTCCGGCGGAGTGCGGCGCCACTCGGGATAGGCTACGGCGGCGGCTTCCACGGCGGTCGCGACTTCGGCGGCATGGGAGAGCGGAGCCTTCGCGATGATCTCGCCGGTGGCAGGATTAGTGACGTCGAACCATTCCGCGGCGGCAGACTCGACCCATTGACCGTTGACGTAGTTGGGAACTCTGGTGATCGGCGGTGCTGCGATGCTCATTTGCTTAGGCCTCTGCTCTGAAAACTGAAATTAAAGATATTCTTGTGGCGCGAAACGTTGCCAGCAACGTTCTACAGTCGGCGTCGTTCTCTGTGGAGACTCAGCTTGCTACTTCTTCTGTTGCGCCAGGCTCTGCTCCGCTCGGCAGACGAGGCGTCCGCCGCTACGTGCTCATGGTTGCGCTGACTATGCCTCGTTTCTCAGAAACCGTGTGCAGAGCGGATTCCAGCACGTCGAGCCCTTCACGCATCTGTTCGTCAGTTACGACCAGGGGAACCAGAAGGCGGATCACGTTGGAATAGGAACCCGCTGTAATTGTAATCAAACCGTGCTCGTAACAGTACCGCGTGACTTCTTTGGTCTCATCCGCCGCGGGTTCGCGCTTGTCGGAGGACTTCACGAGTTCGATGGCTTGCATTCCGCCCAAGCCGCGTACGTCACCGATGATGGGCCAGCGCTTCTGCCATTCTTTTGCACGCTTCTGGAATTGATTTCCAATTTCGTTGGCACGAGTCAATAGATTTTCCCGGTCGAAAATGTCCAACACCGCCAACGCTGCGGCGCAGGAAAGCGGGTTGCCGGCAAAAGTGCCGCCGAGGCCTCCCGGTCCCGGGGCGTCCATAATTTCGGCGCGGCCGGTGATCGCAGCCAGTGGCAAACCTCCACCGAGCGATTTCGCTGTAACCAGAATGTCGGGTTCGATGCCGTAGTGCTCGCTGGCAAACAGCTTGCCGGTTCGTCCGAAGCCGCTTTGAACTTCGTCGGCGATAAAGAGAACACCGTGCTTGCGGCAGATGTCGATCAGCACACGAAAGAAGTCGGGCGGAGGAATGACAAATCCTCCTTCACCGAGCACCGGCTCGACAATCACGGCAGCCACGTCTTCGGACGCGACTACGCGTTTGAATGTGTCTTCGAGATGCCGCGCACAGAAAAGATCGCACGACGGATATTTCAGCGAGTAGGAACAACGGTAACAGTAGGCATAGGGAATGCGGTATACGTCACCGGGAAACGGCGCGAATCCTGCTTTGTAGGGATGAGTTTTGCTGGTGAGCGCTAACGTCATCATGGTGCGGCCGTGGAACGCATCTTCAAAGGCGATGATGCCCGAGCGCCCGGTGTGGGCGCGTGCGATCTTTACCGCGTTCTCTACCGCTTCGGCGCCGCTATTGACGAATAGCGTTTTCTTGGGGAACTTGCCGGGCGTGATTTCGTTCATCCGTTCGGCTAGGCGGATGTAGTTTTCATAGGGTGTAACTTGCACGCAGGTGTGCAGAAAGTTGTCTAGCTGCTCGCGCACCGCGGCGATCACCGGCTCACGGCGATGTCCGACATTGAGGCAGCCGATGCCTCCGGCAAAATCAATGTAGCGATTGCCATCGACATCTTCGAGCCAGGCGTCTTCGGCTTTGGCAACATATACCGGCGTTCCATGCGAGAGACCGCGTGGCACGGCGGTATTGCGGCGCTCTGCGAGCGCTTTGGACTTCGGGCCGGGGATTGGGGTTTTGAGCTGAATGGTATTCATGGCGATTTCTTTTCTACATTTCTGTGCGAACTCCCTGTCGGAGCGCTCTCTGAGTGTGCGAGTAGGGGTCCTTCGACTTGGCGGCCTTCGCGCTTTTGCGCGAACGCCGCACTTCGCTCAGGATGACACCGCGTGAAAGTCATTTCGTTCAGTACCAGCCGATCGGGGCTTCATTTAAGTTAATGTGCACCTGCTTCGTTTCGAGATACTCTTCAATTCCCCAAGGTCCGAGCTCGCGGCCGAAGCCGGATTGTTTGTAGCCTCCCCAGGGCGCTTCGACGTAGGTTGGCTGCATGTGGTTGACCCAGACGATTCCTGCGCGCAAGGCCTTTACGGTGCGGAATGCTTTGAAAATGTCGCGCGTCCAGACTGCGGCGGCCAAGCCGTATGGCGAGTCGTTCGCGATCTTGATCGCATCTTTTTCATCTTCGAATGGGATGACGGCGGCGACGGGACCGAAAATCTCTTCGCGGGCAATTCGATCGTTGTTGGTCACATCGTAGAAGATCGTGGGTTCGACGTAGTAGCCTTTGGCGAATTTCTCGGCCCGGCCTCCGCCGATGGCTAGTTTGGCTTCTTTTTTCCCGAGTTCTTGATAAGACCGAACCCGATCGTATTGGTCTTTGCTGACCAGTGGGCCCATTTTCGTGTCTCGATCGGCTGGCGAGCCGAGCTTGATCTTCTTGGCTTTTTCGGTCATAGCGTCGACGAACTTCTTATAGATCGGTTTGTGGACAAGGATGCGGCTACCTGCGGAGCAGACTTCGCCTTGATTGATGAATACTCCGAAGAGTGCGCCGTCGATGGCCGCTTCGAAGTCTGCGTCGGCAAAGAAAATATTGGGCGACTTGCCGCCGAGTTCGAGCGTAACTCGCTTCACCGTATCGGCGGCCTGCTTGACGATGATCTTCCCGACGGCGGCGCTGCCGGTGAAGGCGATCTTGTTCACATCGGGATGCTGGACTAACGGGGCACCGCAACTCTCGCCGAATCCGGTGATGATGTTGACCACGCCCGGCGGCAAGCCTATTTCGGCGAACCAGTTGGCCATCTCCAGCACTGTGATGGGGGTTTGTTCGGCGGGCTTCAATATGCAAGTGCAGCCGGCAGCCAATGCTGGCGCCAGTTTCCACGCTGCCATGAGCAGCGGGTAGTTCCAGGGAATGATTTGTCCGGCAACGCCGATTGGTTCTTTCAGCGTGAGGCTCACGGCATTGTCGGGAACTGGGTTCACGTATCCCAGAATTTTTGTGGCAAGGCCGCCGTAGTATTCGAAGCAAGTGGCTACGTCGGCAATGTCGAATTCCGCTTCGACGATGGGCTTGCCGGTGTTGCGGGATTCCAGATCGGCCAGCATTGCCGCGTTCTGGCGGATTTTTTCGGCCAGGCGGAATAGAACGCGTCCGCGTTCTTGCGCCGTGGTCGAGGCCCAGGGACCGTTTTCAAAAGCGGCCTTTGCGGCGGCTACGGCGCGGTTGACGTCCTCGGCATTCGCCTCGGGGACCTGGGCGATCATTTCTTCTGTGGCGGGGTCGTAAACGGGAAAGGTTTTGTTGGATCTGCTATCGACCCACTCACCGTTAACGTACATCTGATAAGTGCGAACGTCGGCTTTTACTCCACCTGGCATAATTTTTTCAACCTCCAACTTGCCTCAGGGCCCTCAAGGCCCGCTATTTCTATGGCGCGTAACGGGGAGCTAAAGTCGCGCTCTCCCACTTGCCGGGACTGGCGAGTCACTCGCCACTACACGCACTGCCGAACTTTTTCTGCGTCCGTAGACAAAGAAGAAGAATGCCGCCAAAGCAATGAAAAATAGAGTCAAGCCGATCATGGTCGCTTCGTACCGCCAGATCGATGTTATTTGCTTTGCCGGAGAGAAGGCCAGCGCGATGCCGAGAATCGTGGTCAGCAGACCGCTGGCTCCGGAGAGGGCGAGAACAGTCTTGCTGTAGCGGCCTTTCCCGTCGGCCTCCCTGAAGGCAAATTTCAGCAATGCGGCGAACACGTAGACAAACGGCACTAAATTAAGAACGACGGCCAACGATAGCATGGTCTGGAAGGCTTCCTGCACGCCGCCTGAAGCAGCAAAATTAATGACGCAAAGGACCAGGGAGACGACAAACTGCACAATCAGCGCCGCATAAGGGGTGGCATATCGGGGATGCACTTTTCCCAGCCAGCTTGGCATGTAAGAATCGAGTCCGGCCACGAACGGGATGCGGGCGGAGCCACCCATCCATGCTGATCCGATCCCGGCAATCGACAGGCTTAGCATGAGAGCGAAGGGTGCGACAATCCACGCGATGCCTACCTTAGCAGCCATGTGGCTGACGGCTTGCACGATCCCTTGCAACACGCTGATGTCGTTTTTGCCAACGGCAATCAAGAGGGTCAGCGTGGCTCCGACATAGAGCAGGCCTGAGAGCACTCCGCCCCACACGACAGCACCGGGCAAAGTGCGCGCGGGGTCTTTAATCTCGTCACCCATGACGGAAGCCAACTCCAGACCGATCAGCCCAAAGCAGATCACGCCGAAGGAATTCAACACAAAGCGAGGGTTGGCGGGAATGCGGAAATCCGCGGCGGTCACGGTGGTTCCGTAGCGCAAGAAAATGGTCACTCCCAGAATAATCAGCGTGGCGGCAGCAATGCCGGTTCCGATTCCGCCTAAATTGTTCAGCCACTTCCCGACGCTGAGTCCTACGATGTTCAGAACCGTGAGCAACGCCAGAAGCACAAGAGAGGCGCCCAACGCGAAAGCTTTGTTATCCGCCAGTGACTCGTGCCCAGGGCCGAGCACAAATACGGAAACGCCTACGAAATACAGCATCACCGTAGGGATGTACAGCATGTTGTTCGTCCAGTAGCACCAACCCGAGAGGAAGCCGTGGAAGTCGCCGAAAACTTCTTTGGCCCATAGATAGACGCCCCCTTCTCCGGGATAGCGGTGCGCCAATTCGATGACGGCGATGCCTTGCGGCCAGAAGAACAAAAGGAGTGAGATGAGCCACAACCAGACCGTTACACCGCCGTTGGCTGCGATTGACGGGACCACGTTCAAGTTGAAGACGGCGACCACGAAGAGCAAGACCAGATCCCAGCGGCCGAGGACGCGCTTCAGGTGAGGCTGGTTGGCGTCTTGGTCGGTGGCTGACAAAAAGCAGTCCTTGGTTCCTATCTTTCTCTGGTGCTCCCGCCGGATTGTCATTCCGAACGGAGCTTCGCTCCATGGGGACGGCTGGGGGCGGCTGTTCCCACGCGATTTTAGTGCGCTACTACTTCTGCTGTCCGTTCCTGCTGAGCCTTGGCCAGTGCTGGCGCCACATCTTCGAAGGCTGCGAGATGCTTGTCGATATCAGCGTCGGTGTGTTGGACCGAGATCGTCCACTGCTCGTCCCACCAATAAGGTTGCGGCATCACGCCACGATTCACCATGGCGAACCAATAGTGGCGCCAAAGGTCGATGTCAATCGTGGTCCAGTCACGGTAGTTGCGGATCTCTTTCGGATAAAGCATGAGCGCTCCGTTCGCGCCCGCACTGGCGATGTACGCTTGCAAGCCGACCTTCGCGATGGTCTTCCGATAACCGCCAGTCAGTTTCTGGCTGAGTTTGTCCACGTGAGCGTAGTTCGCACGCGTTAGCACTTCACGAAAAGTCGCGAGGCCGGCGGCCATTGAGACCGGATTCGTGTTGTAGGTGCCGCCGTGAAAAACCTTGTGCTCCGAGATTAGGTTCATGACGGACTTGTGGGTTCCAAATGCAGCGAGGGGCAATCCGCCGCCGATTGACTTGGCGAGGCAAATCATGTCGGGCTTCACTCCAAAGTATTCTGAGGCGCCGCCCCAGCCAAGTTTGGCGCCGGTCTTTACTTCGTCGAAGATCAGCAGTGCGCCATTCTTGGTCGCGATTTCGCGCAGGCCTTCGAGAAATCCGCGCTGCGGAATGCAGAGACCGACGTTCATCATGATGGGCTCAAGAATGATGGCGGCGATTTCTCCGGGATTCTGGTTGAAGCGAAGCTCGACGCTGGCTAGGTCGTTGAATGTGGCGACCGTGACGTTGGCGATGCTTGTCTTGGGCACCCCAAGACCACCAGGCACCGAGATGGGCGCATTGACGTCACCGAACTCTGGGGCATGGGGTTTCACGCTGACCAGAGCTGCGTCGTGCAGACCGTGGTATCCGCCTTCGAATTTGAGAACCTTGTCGCGCCCCGTAGCGGCGCGGGCCAGACGGATGGCGTGCATTGTGGCTTCGGTACCGCTGCTTCCAAAGCGAACCATCTCAACCGGAAAGCGATCGCATATTTCTTCGGCCAGTTCCCATTCCATATCGTGCGGCATACCGAACATGGTTCCGGTGCTCAGGCGCGCTTGAACCGCCTTCATCACCGCGGGATGACAGTGTCCGGCCATGAGCGCGCCGAAACAAAGGTTGTGATCGAGATAATCGTTGCCATCGAGGTCGCGGAAATGCGAGCCGCTACCTTCCTTCACAAAGATGGGATAAGGATCGTAGGCGCGATAGTTGCTGGCCACGCCGAGTGGAATGCGCTTCAGGTTTTTTTTATGGGATTCGGCGGACTTGGGCGTGCGACGCTCGAAGGTATCGAGCTCCTTTTGCAATTCGGGGTACATCCGGGTCTCCAGGAATCTCAAGCCGCCTGTGCGGCCATTAGAGTGTGACCGGGCGGCTAAGGCCGTCCGGTTTCAGGCTAGAAATAGAACTTTAACGCAAACTGGACCAGGCGCGGATCCTGGGCTTGTGTAATCTTACCAAACTCGGTGGGGCCGTCGGAAAAATGACCATCCGGGTTGTAGAAATTAGTGTGGTTGAAAATGTTGAAGATCTCGGCCCGGAACTGGAAATACTTGTCCTCGGTTAGCGCGATTTTCTTATGGACAGAGAAGTCCCATTGCTGAAGCCCCGGTCCGCAGCAGATACTGCGCTGCGTTCCGATGTTAAAGTGACCCAGCTGTGGATCCTGAAAGTCGTTGGGGTTGAACCAAAAATTGCCACTGGTCTTGGGATTGAGCTTCTGAAATGGCGCTACCTGCTGCGGCGCTTCGGTGCCTAGAAAGAAGATGCTGGCAATCAACTCGTTGTCGTTTTCGGTGTCCAGCCGAATTGGAAAACCACTCTGAAATTGGGTAATGCCGGAGATAGCCCAGTCGTTCAAGAATTTTCCGGCAAGACCTTTATGCTCGGGCAGCGGCAACTCCCAGTCATAGCTGACCACAAAACGTTGCTTCGAATTGAATAGCGACAATCCGCGGCTCGCACGATAGTTGAATGGATCAAGCGTTTCCTCAAAGGTTGATCCATCATCCAGAGACTTGCTCAAAGTGTAAGAAGCCTGGAACTGCAAGCCATGCGAAAAGCGCTTTTCGAGCATGGCTTCGAATGCGTTGTAACTGGAATTGGCGATGGTGTCTTCGGCAAAAATGTCACTAAACACGGGAATCCCGTCGGTAGGACAGCCTGCTCCTGTAAACGGATTGCAACTCGGTGACGAGTAAGGACGGAGTCCCACAAATTGCAGAGTCTGCCCCGTGCCATTCACCACTTGCCCGCTCGGCATATGGAACTGGAAGCCGTTAGGGACGGTCACGCTCCATTGCGTGTCTTCGAGGAACGGGCCGCATTGGGTGGGCGTTCCAAATGACGTTACATTGTTCGGATTCAAGTTATAGAGGTTGTACATATCGAGACACGTCTGAGGACTTGATGGATTTACATCGTGCGAGGCCAGCAAACGATGCCCCTCTGATCCGACGTACCCGAGCTGCAACATCATGTCTTTTGTAAGTTGCCGCTGTATCGTGAGGTTGTATTGAGAAGTGTATTGGGTCCGCAAGTGTGGTTCGAACTCGCCGTAGAGCAGCAGCGGACGAAACAATGAATAATCCACCGGCTGCCCGGGTTTCGGGGTGAGGACTCCGTTGAAGGGGTTCGGCGCGGGGGATCCTCCAGCCTGGTAAACGAAGGGAGTGTTGAAAAAAGTATCGAACAGCGAAGAACTGCCTCCGAACGGTGGCTCAGCGCCGAATTGCGCGAGCACAAGTTCTTCCATCGGGTTGTAGAAGAGCCCCCAACCGGCACGAATGCTAGTTGCGCCATTGTTGCCGAAGAGTTTTCCCAGGAAACCACCACTAGCATTTGGGCTGTAAGCGATTCCAACCCGCGGCGCAAAAGCCTTGTAATAGGTACTCGTCATCGCCGCCGGAACGCCCTTGTCGCCTGGCACAACCAGCCCGGTCGGAGTTACGCCAACTGCATTGCAGTTGGAAGTGCTCACGCCGAAATAAGCTTGGCTTAAGGGCGACAACCCGCACGGGTAAAGTGTGGAATTTTGCCCGGGCCGGAAGGTCTCGACGGTTCCGCTGATGTCGGTGAGGGGAGTATTAAGTTCCCAGCGAAGGCCGTAGTTGAGAGTAAGGTTGGGCTTAATCTTCCAGCTATCTTGCGCGAAGGGATAAACCCCCGTGGCGCGAATGTCCTCGCGCTGTCCAGATCCTTGCGTGTAGGTATCGGTCAAGCCCAGAAGAAACTCGGCATAGTTATCGCCGTCTCCGGGGATGATCGCGTTTGGCCCGGAATTGTCAAAGGTAAATTCGCCGTTAACGTCGAAGTAGTAGTACTGGTCAAAGCGGGCCCGGCGAATATCGACGCCAAACTTGAAAGTGTGATTGCCTTTCACCCAGGTCAAGTTATCCGACCACTGAAAGCTATTGCCGACTTGCGGAAGGAAACCTTCGAAGTTGTTGCCAAACGACGCTCCACCACTAATATTTACATAGGGCACCCCCGTGAGGGTCGAGGGCAAGCCGGGAGTGATTCCGCCTTTGCCCGCGGGGATACCGGAGCTAGCGAGGAGGGCGTTGATTGGCGCAGAATCCGACGTACCGGTGAAGCAGAAAGCTCCGGCCGCACCGGTGCACGAGGAAGTTACCGCGTTTGTCGCCTGCGGCTTCAGAAAGCCAAGCTGCCCCTGCCGCATGTAATTGAAACGTGCTTCGTTCACGACGGCGTTGGTAATGGTCCAGGTGTGGCTTAAATTCCATTGCTGATAACGGTTGTTGTTGAAGTTACCGAAGCCGGGGACAGTCGCGCCCGCTGCCTCAAAATCGTTGTACGGCTGCAGCTGCCGGATGTCATTAAAGTAGTAATAGGCGCTAAAATTCTGATGGTTCGTGATCTTCTGATCAAAGCGCACTGTGAACTGATCTTCATTATCAGTGCTCACCGGCACGGATTGGTTCAGACCCGCTCCGACGTTTTGGGAGGGAACGAACTGCTGCATCAGATTGGCGGCAACTGGATCCTGGCACGCGGTAGGAATCACACCCGTCGGAAAGATCGACGACCAAGCCATACCTGCTGCCGGCGTCGTGCCGCCAAGCGCAGTGATTGCGTTGGGGCAACTGGTGCCGCCATTGGCTCGACCGTTGAGAACACTGGCCAGGAAAGCATCCGAACTGCTGATGCCTCCGCCGTTAGCGAAGCCGCCTACTCCGGAGAAATCTCCGCCCCTTTGCGCCGCGGTAGGAACATTCAGCACTTCGCCGGGAATCCCCTCTCGGATACGACGCCCTTCATAGGAAACGAAGAAAAAACTGTTGTCTTTCCTGACAGGCCCACCGATCGTCCCGCCGAACTGGTTCTGATTCCATTGCGGTCGAGTCGAATTGAAGTAGCCTTGCGCGTCCAGGATCGTATTGCGGAAGTACTCGAAGAGGTCGCCGTGAAAGTTATTGGTTCCGGATTTCGTAATCACGTTGACCACTGAACCTGAATTCCGGCCATATTCTGCGTCGAACGTGTTGGTGATGACGCGGAACTCTTCGACGCTATCCGGAGACGGCTGTATGGTCGGAAGGTTCACGAACTGATCGTTGGCATCGCCACCGTTCACGCTGAAGTTGTTGGCGCGGGTGCGGCCGCCGTTGACCGAAACCGAGCCAGTATCCTGCGATCCGTAGAACAGGCTGCCGTTGCCGTTTCCGAGCTGGGCTTGCACACCGGGCTGCAGTTGCAGGAATTGATAAGTATCGCGCGTGTTCAAGGGCAGCTCATTGACTGACCGGTTATTGATGACCGCTCCCAGTTGCGTGCTGGTCGTGTCAACCTGAGGGGCCTCGGAGGTAACTTCGACCACTTCTTGCGAGGCACCGATCTGCAAAACCGAGTTTAGTGTGACCACCTGGTTGACGTTGACGAGCACGCTGGTCTGCACATTCTTCTTGAAACCAGTGAGCTCGTATTCGACCCGATAGCTGCCGGGGGTGACCTCTACGAAGTTGTAATCGCCGCTGGCATTGGTCTGAGTGTTGCGGCTTGCGCCGGTCGCCTCATTGGTCAGCGTGATCTTGACGCCCGCCAGAACAGCGCCCGTTGGATCAGCGACTCGCCCGAGAATCCGGCCGCTGGTGCTCTGCGAGATCGCAGGAAGGGTAAGTAAGCCAAGTGCCAGCAAGAAAGCCAGCGCACGATGCGTCAGCGACGGATGCATTCAGCACCTCCCGATTCAGGGTCGACGATTGCCAACTAACAATGCTTGCGTGAAAATCAAACCTTGCTATAATCGCGCAAGGTTAGAGAACCTACAGCACAACTGTCAAGTAAAAAATGGCGCTGTGGGCAAGCCGCACGAGACATGGGAGCGTAGTCTTAGAAATGAAGGCTGCCGATCCAAAACCTTACTTGAAAATCGGCGACGTGGCCCGCCTGGTGGGCGTTTCTCCCTCGGTCATACGCTCCTGGGAAAGCCTAGGCCTTACCCGACCCCACCGCACCAGCAGCAAGTACCGTCTCTATACGCCCGAAGATATAAAGCTGCTCAAGCGTGCGCGATTCCTGCGAAAGGTGCGTGGGCTGAACGCGCCTGCCATTGCGCAATTGCTCAAGCGCGAAGGCCTGGTGCGACCGACATCCAATGGTAGCGGGGCGATTGGCGTGCATCTGCGCCAAATGCGCGTACAACGGGAATTGTCCTTGGCACAAGTGGCAAAACGGGTCGGCATCTCCGTGGGTTTTCTGAGTGCGCTCGAGCGTTCCCACATGAGCGCATCCGTGAGCACTCTACGAAAGCTGGCGCGATTCTACAAGACGAACATCCTTGATTTTTTCGATGCGGCGGAATCCAATAGCCGATTGGTTCCCTCGCACAAGCGCAAAGTCCTCGAGGCTGGGCCGGGTGTCCGCATGGAGTTGCTGGCGTGGGGAAACACGGTCATGGAGCCGCATCTGTTTCGCATTGCTCCCCGCGCGGGGAGCGGCGAGTCTTACACTCATGAAGGCGAAGAATTTTTGCACGTCCTGCAGGGGCGGCTGCATATTTCTGTAGCGGAAGAGGAGTATCGGCTGAAGCCGGGCGACAGTTTTTATTTTGAGAGCGCCACGCCGCATCGGTGGTTTAACCCGGGCCGCACCGAAACCCGGGTGTTATGGGTGAACACTCCGCCAACGTTCTAGAACCGAGCTGTCGCGAAAGCGGGAACTGTGGAGGCTTATTGATAACCCGACGCTTTCTGATCATGCTGCTGGCGGCATCCGTTCTTTTGCTGGGCGCCTGCTCCAAGAAGGCTCCTACGCTCAACCTGCTGGTCTGGGAAGGCTATGCCGATCCTTCCTTCGTGCGTGGATTTGAGGAGCAAAATCACTGCAAAGTTACCGTCTCTTATATGGGTTCGAGCGACGAACTGGTCGCCAAACTGCGCGGCGGGAGCGCTGGCAACTACGATGTCATTTCACCTTCGAGCGACGTCGCCACATCGATCGCCAAAGCTGGATTGGCCGCTCCGCTTGATCTTTCGAAGTTCCCTGCTTACAGCCAACTCTCGCCGCAGCTCACTTCCCTGCCCTTGGTGCGGATCAAAGAACAGGTCTATGGTGTGCCTTTTACGTGGGGGCCAAATCCGATGCTCTATGACACCACGGCGTTTCCACAACCGCCCGATAGCTGGAAAATGTTGTGGGATCCGAAATATCGCGGCAAGGTTTCCGTCTGGGACGAACTCTCCACGGTCTACATGGCGGCTCAGGTTCTGGGCTTTGACAAACCCGATCCCACTCACCTTTACAACCTTAGCGACGCAGAACTGGAAGCGGTCAAGAAAAAGCTGCTGGAGTTGAAGCCCAATATCCGCAAGATGTGGTCAACCGGAGGTGAGCTAACAAATCTGTTTCAGAACCACGAAGTTCTTTTGGCCATGGGATGGCCCCTGATGACCAACCAGCTTCGCAAGCTCAACTTTCCTATCGGCGAAACCATTCCGAAAGAAAATACCACCGGCTGGATCGACCACTTGATGGTAACCGCGGACAGCGAAAACAAGGATCTTGCCTATAAGTTTCTCGAGTACATGATTGAGGCGCCGACGCAGAAGAAAGTCGCGGACGTAACCGGTTACACTCCGGCGAATCCGCAGGCGGCTCAGTTTATGACTCCAGAGCAAGTCAAGAGCTTGCATCTTGACGATGTGGACAGTTATCAGAGGCACATCTATTTTTGGCAGGACGTGCTATGTAGGCCGAAGTACGTTGAGATTTGGAATGAAGTAAAAGCAGCACAATAAATAAGTAAATGGAGGCCGGGTGTGCTCGCCCGGCTTGCGAAGGGACTGGGACGAACGTTCTCCACCGCAGTTGCACTTATTGAACATGGCTACCACCACCGAACCCGTCGTTCGTTCTGAAAAGTCCGGACTGCAGCCACTGCTTGCCATCCGAAATGTCGCCAAGTCCTTCGGGAAAAACCCCGTGCTCCGTGACATCTCGCTGCAGATTGCGGAAGGCGAGTTTCTCACCATTCTTGGAGAAAGCGGTTCGGGGAAGACGACGCTCTTGCGTATCATCGCCGGTTTCGAAAGTGCCGATTCTGGTGAAATGTTAATGGAAGGCAAACGGCTTGATGTTTTGCCACCGTATCGCCGCCCAGTGAACACGGTGTTTCAACACTACGCTCTCTTCCCGCATTTGACCGTCGAAGAAAACGTGGGCTATGGACTGCGCGTGGCGAGGTTGCCGAGAAACGAGATTGCGGCCCGCGTCGCGGAAGCACTAGCCATGGTTAAGATGACCGCCTTCGCCAGATCGAAACCGGGAAAAATCAGCGGTGGACAGCAGCAGCGAATTGCTTTGGCTCGCGCCCTGGTAAACCAGCCACGACTATTGCTGCTGGACGAACCGCTTTCCGCGCTGGACGCTAACCTTCGCCGGCAAATGCAGGTCGAACTGAAATCGCTACAGCGGGAGGTCGGGATTTCGTTCGTGTTTGTAACCCATGACCAGGAAGAAGCCATGGTCATGTCGGACCGCATTGCGCTGTTGCGCATGGGCGAATTGGAGCAAGTAGCTTCGCCGCGCGAAATCTATAGCCATCCTGCGACCGCGTACACGGCGCAGTTCATCGGCCATACGAATCTGCTGCGTGGAGAAATAAAATCCGGCGTCGCTCGCTGCAAGTCGCTCTCTTGGAGAGTCGGCCTGCCGGAGGGTCCCGCGTTGTTTTCCCTGCGTCCGGAGAATATTCGAATCGTAAATCCGGCAGCAGATTCTGATGCAAATGTAGTCACTCTTCAAGCCAAGATTCAGCACCAGGCTTTTCACGGCGCGACAGAGTTACTACAGGTTGTCTGTGCAGATGGACTCGCGCTTTCGGTGAGAACTGCGACTCGCGAGAGCCGGCAAGGGGACGTGCAGTTGGAATTCTTCCCGGCTGATGCGGTGCCAGTCCGCGAGTCTCCGGAGAAAGGTTAACAGGAAGATGTTTTCCCGCGCATATCGGACTGCCATCACATTGCCGCCGCTGATCTGGGTGACAGTGTTTCTGCTCGTCCCGTATACGCTGCTTCTGTGTTACAGCTTCTGGTCGGTCTCCCCGTCACAAACGATCATCCACTCCTGGACGCTGGATAACTACCGTGAACTCTTACGGGTGAATGTTTATCTGCAAACTCTTTTTCGTTCGATGTGGATTGCTGCCAGGGTCACGATTTTTTCCCTGCTGCTGGGCTATCCGCTTGCGTACTATCTCTCGTTCTACGCGGGTGCGAGAAAAGATCTCTTCTATCAGTTGGTGATTATTCCTTTGTGGGTGAGCTACCTGGTGCGCGCGTATGCGTGGAAGACCATTCTGGGCAGCGACGGCGTACTCAACACTCTGTTGCAATACGTGCACCTGACGAAACATCCGCTTGAATTTCTACTTTACAGCCCGTTCGCGGTGGTGCTCACGCTTACCCACATCTACACGCCATTTGCGGTTTTGCCGATCTATGCCGCGCTTGAGCACATTCCACGCAACCTGGTGGAAGCATCGCATGATTTAGGCGCTTCTCCGCTGCAAACTTTCTGGAGGGTGATTTTTCCTCTCTCGATCCCCGGAGTGCTAGCGGGAGCTACTTTCGCGTTTGTCTTGAGCCTCGGCGATTTTCTCGCGCCGCTGCTGCTTGGTGGACCGAGCGGGATTATGATTTCGAACATTGTGGTCAGCCTGTTTGGCGCGGCCTACAACTGGCCGTTGGGAGCGGCAATATCGCTGTGCATGCTGCTGCTGGTCGTTACGCTGCTCTTTCTGTCGGAAAAGCTGGAAAAGAAACGGAGCTTCCGATGAGCGCCGGGCGCAGAGGTTCCCGTTGGTTGCCCTGGCACGCCGTCGCGGTCTTCGGGTTTCTATATCTGCCGATTGTGACTTTGATCATTTACTCTTTCAACGGATCAGGAGTTGGTGGATTTCCGCCGCGCAACCTGACCCTCGATTGGTATCGCATGCTTTTCGCCGATGACGCCATCTGGGAATCGGTTCTGAACAGCCTGATCGTCGCAGTCGCAGCCATGGCCATTTCGCTGGTCTTTGGCATCCCCGCTGCGCTGGCCCTTGATCGGGCAAACTTCCCGGGAAAAGCTATTTTTCGCCGCCTTGTACTTTTGCCGCTGATTCTTCCCGGAATCATTACCGGACTTTCGCTTTTGATGTTGTTCCGCGAAGCCAACGTAAAGCTGAGTCTGATCACTATTATTCTTGGCCACGGCACAGCTTTGATCTCTGTCGCTACCACTGAGGTTTTTGCGGGCTTGCAGAAACTGGATCGCGCGCAAGAAGAAGCTTCTCTTGATCTCGGTGCGAACTATTGGCAGACGTTCTGGCGCGTGACCATCCCCAATCTGCGCTTATCGATCATTGGTGCGGCGTTGTTGATTTTCACGCTGTCCATGGACGAGATCGCAGTCAGTTTTTTTCTGATCGGGCGCGACAATACCCTGCCCCTGGAAATCTGGGGCCGGCTGCGCCGAGGGATCACGCCGGAGATTAATGCCATATCCACAATTATTTTCGTTTTTTCTTTCGTCGCGATCGTGAGTTGGTACCGGCTGCGAGCAGGTTCGGAAGGTAGAGCGGAGATTGTCACCGAGGTGGCGACCGTTGCCCAGGGGGTGTAGCGGCGGATCTCGTCCGTTATTCCAAGGGCATCTTGCCCTCGGGTGGGCGAGCGACGCGCTGATTCGAGCCGCCGAAACGGCGGCGCTATAAGAGGAAACTCTCATATGACTACAAATCGCAGGGACTTCATTAAATTCGTGGTTGCGGGATCGGTTGCCGCGGGCTGTCCGGTTGATCTTTCTTTATTGGCGGCCGAGACGCCGCAACCGGAAGTGAACGGCGAAGACAATCGCATTTGCCATCAAGTCCGAGACGGCAAGATCTTCACCCGGCCGGCAGTTTCCGCGCGCCACGATGTCGTGATTGTCGGTGGCGGTGTCAGCGGGCTCACGGCAGCATATTTATTGCGTGGCCGCGATTTTCTTTTGCTCGAAAAAGAGCCTCACTGGGGCGGCAACGCTTATTTGATGGAGTATCAGGGAAACGCATATGCCACCGGGTCCGCGTTCCTCGGCAAGAGCGAATACGCGTATAGCTTCGCGAAAGAAATCGGGCTCGAACCTCTGCCCATCAACGATCGAGACAGCACCATTATCAAAGGCGAATGGATCGCCAACACCTGGGCCGAAGGCCTCGATAAATTACCGTACTCTGCGCCGGTGCGTGAGGGCTTCAAGAGATTTAGGAAAGACATTCTGGCGATCAACCTTGAGAAACGCGCCGCCGAACTCTATAACGTTCCATTTTCCGATTTCATGAAAGGCTACCCGATCGAGGTGAAGCAGTGGTGGGATAACTACGGCCCTTCCAACTGGGGCGCCGTTACAGAAGACACGGCCGCCGCGCTCGGCATTAACGAAATGCAAGAAATCGGCGGAGACACTGTGCCGGACTTCTACACCTGGCCCGGAGGGCTGGGCGCGATTACCAAGAAATTGGCCGAAATTCTGCGGGCCAAATTCGCAGACCACATGCAATTGGGCGCGACGACGGTCGCCGTCGTCCCCGACAACAACGAAGTGCAAATCACCTACATGCGCGAAGGAGAATTGACGACGGTGGCCTCGAAGACGGTCATCATGGCCAGTCCGAAGTTCATTACCCGTCGCATCGTGCAAGGTCTCTCGGAAAAACAAAGCGACGCCATGCATCAGATCCGCTACATTCCTTACGCGGTGGTGAACCTGATTTTCGACAAGCCCGTATTCAACAAGAGTTACGACACGTGGTGTCCCGGAAGCGCCTTTACCGATTTCATTGTGGCGGATTGGACTATTCGCAATCAGCCAGGCTATAAGCAGAAATACAACATCCTCACTTGTTACACGCCGATGAGCGAAGACGATCGTGGCTACCTGCTCACCGAATCCGGCGCGCGGAAAAAAGCCGTCAGCGTGCTGGACGATTTTCAGAAGCTCTTCCCTGGCTCCAACGTCGATCCCATTGAAGTTCACATTTATCGCCGGGGCCATCCTCTTTATATGTCTACGCCCGGCCTCTACACGAAAATACAGCCCTTGGCGAGACAATCGATGGACCGCGTGTTTTTCGCCAATACCGATTCCGAAGGCCCCGAATCCACCACTAGTAAGGCAATCGTCTCAGCCCGCCGCGCAGTAAAGGAAGCCGAGGGTCGCCTGGCAGGAAAGTGATTTGCAAATAGCATCGCCGCATCCCGTCCGACCGGGCGAAGGCGCCCGGTCTCCACAATCTCGCCCGGCTTCCTCTCGCACATAGTAAAGTGGTAGTAGGTCGTTATAGACGGTCATCGGGAAGGAAGTCTCATCTTGAGTTCCAGTATTCGCAACATCGCTATTATTGCCCACGTCGATCATGGCAAGACCACGCTGGTCGACGCCATGCTGCAGCAGAGCGGCACATTTCGCTCCAACGAGCACATTATCGAACGCGTAATGGATTCAAACGATCTCGAACGAGAGCGGGGCATCACGATTCTGGCCAAAAACACAGCCATCTTTTATCACGATGTAAAGATCAACATCGTGGACACACCCGGTCATAGTGATTTTGGGGGAGAAGTAGAACGCGCCCTGAAGATGGTCGACGGTGTCATGTTGCTGGTCGACGCCAGCGAAGGCCCGCTGCCGCAAACCCGCTACGTTCTCAGCAAGGCGCTTGAGGCACACCTTTCCCCGATTCTCGTAATCAATAAGATTGATCGATCGGACGCGCGACCGCAGGAAGTCCTGAATGAGGTCTACGACCTTTTCATTGATCTCGATGCGAAAGAAGAGCAACTCGACTTTCCAGTTCTTTACACCAATGCAAAAGCTGGAACAGCCTCGCGAGACATAAAGGGAGGAGGCGTAAATCTGCAGCCTCTGTTCGAGACCATCGTCAAAACGATTCCCGTGCCTACGGGTGATGCGACGGGACCGCTGCAAATCCTGGTAGCAAACCTCGATTACAGCGACTACCTGGGGCGATTGGCAATCGCGCGCGTATTCAACGGAACTATGCACACTGGCGAAGATGTGGCCATCGCCAAACTGGACGGCACTCTTCACAAAACGAAAATCACCAAGCTGTTTTCGTTCTCTGGCCTGAAGCGGACCGACATTACAGAGACGACCCTAGGCGACATTATCGCCGTGGCTGGCGTCGAAGGCATCACGATTGGGGAAACTATCACGGACGTCGAGAACCCGGCACCGCTTCCCCACATCACAATCGACGAGCCCACGATTGCCATGCTGTTCACGGTGAACACTTCGCCGTTCGCGGGACGCGAGGGAACATATGTGACCTCGCGAAATCTGCGGGAACGTCTGCAGAAAGAACTGCTCACCAACGTTTCCTTGCGCGTAGAGGATACCGCCACCACGGATTCCTTCGTCGTGATGGGCCGGGGCGAACTGCAGCTTTCGATTCTCATCGAGATGATGCGCCGCGAAGGCTTCGAACTCATGGTTGGAAAACCGGAGATCGTTACCAAGCGGATGGATGGAAAGCTGATGGAACCGGTCGAGAAACTTTCCGTCGACGTGCCCGAAGAATTCGTTGGCGTGGTAATGGAGCAACTTGGCGCGCGCAAAGGCGAAGTGCTGAACATGCACAATCACGGATATGGGCGAGTGCGCATCGAGTTTCGCGTGCCCAGCCGTGGATTGATTGGCTTGCGCAGCCAGTTACTCACAGACACACGGGGCACGATCGTGATGAATTCGCTCTTCGACGGGTACATCGAATGGCAGGGCGAGATTCCTCACCGGCTCACGGGGGCACTCGTTTCCGACCGCGCGGGAGTGACCACGCCCTACTCCCTGTACAACCTGCAGGAGCGCGGCGAATTATTTGTCGGCCCAACGATCGACGTCTACGAAGGCATGATCGTCGGCGAAAATGCCAAGGACAACGACCTGGACGTGAACGTGGTGCGCGAAAAGAAGCTGACGAACATGCGGTCTTCTACTTCTGATATTGCGGTGCGCCTGGTGCCATTTCGCAATCTGAATCTGGAGCAGGCGATCGAATTCATCGCCGACGATGAGTTTGTCGAGGTCACGCCGAAGTCGCTGCGACTCCGCAAGAAGGTCCTGCAGGCTAACAAACGAAAGAGAACTTTGGCGATGGCAGAAGAAGAGCGCTGATGGGTCGTCGCAAGCCCGATTCAAAAACCGATACCCACTTTAAACTGTTTCTGGTGCCGTGTAGTTGCGGAAGAACCTTCGCAGTTTCTGAAAACTATGATCGTCAGGGAACGGCGTGGGGACGCTATCTGACGTGTCCCAACTGCGGCAAGCGTCACGATCCCAAGAACCGCCTTCTGCAACTCGGCTTTCAGCGCGATGGATATTGGAAGGTGGATAGGTGCTAGCAAGACAAAACCATCGTCTTGAGCATCATGTTCCGTGCAGCAGCACGGAACATACGAGACGAAAGACCCGTCTGCAGGACATTCTCCTAGCCGTCGTGCGTTCTCGCCATGAAAGCCTCGTCGTATAGGCCTATTGGCGGAATACCCTCCCGCAGGTTGCAGACCTGCTATACTTCCTGCGCATTTGACTGTTCGTCAACTTTGGCTTTCGGCTTGGCCAACCAGCCTCCCAGTTGCGCCGAAGTCGCCCACGCTCAAATAGCTCACTCAGAGGCAATTCGCGTGAAGAACATTTTCGTTGGGAACCTCGACTTCAACACTTCGGAAGATGAACTGCGAAAGCTCTTCGAGGTACACGGACAGGTGGACCGGGTCAGCATCATGACGGACCGGGATACCGGGCGCTCTCGCGGATTCGGTTTCGTGGAGATGACGAGCGCGGAGGACGGAGAAAAAGCCATTGCGGCGCTGAACGGCAATCAGATCGGCGGGCGGACTTTGAACGTGAATGAAGCGCGTCCTAAGGTCGAGCGTGGCGGAGGAGGAGGCGGCGGAGGCCGCGATCGCGGTGGGCGCGGGGGCGGGCACGGGGGCGGCGGCGGGCGGAACCGCTATTAGATCGTCTCGCGCGCCGGCTTTCGATCCAACCAATTGATAGGCCCAAGCTCCGCATGTACACTGGAAATACTGGTG
>Ga0070762_10000210_pt1 | contig 22673 bp, 19 predicted proteins | sample HubBroMetageREF2_FD_66726 | JGI IMG/M metagenome (GOLD analysis project Ga0070762, IMG submission 66726) | Reference soil microbial communities from the Hubbard Brook experimental Forest, New Hampshire, USA - Hubbard Brook CCASE Soil... | ecosystem: Environmental > Terrestrial > Soil >...
AAACTGATTCGGCCAAGTCTCAATCTCAGGAAACTTGGCGTCCAGGCCTGCCTGGGCGTGTTCGGGCGTATAGCGTGGCGATTTGGGCATGTCACATTGTAACCAGTGAGCCGATGAATCAGCCAAATTCTGCAAGGATTTACGGTTCATCCGCCAAGCCTCGAGCATCTAATTGAGCAGCTTCCTCCTAAAGCTTTCAGGGGCAGCAGGTGGTACAGTTATTGCGTTCAGCAATGCGAACGTCGTTGATAACGAATGGCGAATAATGGCTCCAGTTTTGTGACCCGGCACCGCTGGCTCGCGGCAACGCTCGCGATTGTCGCGGCCGTGGTGTTGTTCGCGTCTTTGTCGAGGGATCCCGCTGTGGCCGTACGCGCGGTAACCGCGCAGCGCGCCGTAATTCGGAGCGTCGTTTCCACCAACGGAAGAGTCGAACCGCTGCAGAACTTCGAGGCCCATACCCCGATGGGCACCACGGTGAAGAGACTTCTGGTGCGAGAGGGCGATCAGGTCAAGAAAGGCCAACTGCTCGTCCAATTGGACGATGCGAAAGCCCACAGCCTGGCCGCCCAAGCCAAGGCTCAGGTTCTTGGAGCGGAGGCCGATCTTAGTGCCATCCAAAAGGGCGGGAATCACGAGGAGATTTTGACTCTCGATTCGCAAATCACGAAAGCCCGTACTGATAGCGACACCGCTCAGCGCAACCTGGATGCGCTGCGGCGTCTGCGCGAGCAGGGTGCGGCTTCTCCGGGCGAGATCAAGAACGCGGAGGATCACGTCAAAAGTGCCAACGCAGATCTCAATCTTCTTCTTCAAAAGCAGAAGAGTCGCTACTCGCAGCCGGAGATCGTGCGGGTCGAAGCTCAGAAATCGGAGGCGCAGGCCGCCTACGATGCCGCTGAAGATGTGCTCGATCAGTTGAATATTCGGGCTCCGTTTGACGGGATCGTCTATTCGCTGCCGGCCTTACAAGGCGCATACCTCAATCCTGGTGACCTGGTTTTGCAGGCAGCCGATCTTTCGAAGGTTCGCGTGCGAGCTTTCGTGGACGAACCTGACATCGGACGTCTCGCTCCGGGGGACAAGATCGAGGTTACCTGGGATGCGTTGCCGGAGCGAACCTGGCAGGGCACAGTCAGCGTGATCCCGGCCGTCATAAAACTGCATGGCACGCGCAATGTCGGCGAAACCACGTGTGTGGTCGACAATAAGGATTTCAAATTATTGCCCAACGTCAATGTCGGCGTGACGATAATCACAGCGGAGCATCGCGACGTACTCACCGTGCCGCGCGAGTCGGTTCATCAGGACGACGACAGCAAGGCCTACGTATACGAGATCGTAAACAACGAGTTGCTGCGCCGGTACGTACAAACGTCGATCTCGAATCTGACCAAGGTAGAAGTGACCGGGGGACTAGCTGAAAAGGCTTTGATTGCTCTGGGGCCTACCAATCCCAATTCCAAACCATTGCGCAACGGTCTGGCGGTAAAGGTGGTTCACTAACAAATGGTTTCGGTTCAGAGACTCTCGATCATGGTTTTGCTTCTCTCCTCGCTGTCTGCTGCGAACTCGGCAGACAGTCAGCTACTTGCTGAAGGCCGTGTCGACGATGCTGTGGTATCGCTGCACAACAGAATCAACGGGGCTCCAAACGACGCCGAATCATACAATCTGCTCTGCCGCGCGTATTTTGCCCTGGCTGATTGGGACAAGGGCATTGCGGCGTGCGAGAAAGCGGTTTCATTGGATCCTGGCAACTCGCAATATCATCTTTGGCTGGGACGCGTTTACGGCGAAAAGGCGGACCACTCGCATTTCGTAACTGCGGCGGGTTTCGCCAAGAAAGTACATGCTGAATTTGAAACGGCGGTGCGCCTGAACCCAAACAGCGCCGAAGCGCGCACTGATCTGGCGGAGTTCTATCTGGAGGCCCCCGGGATTGTGGGCGGCGGACGGGACAAGGCCGAAGCGCAAGCAGAAAAAATAGCGGCGTTGGATCCTGTCCGAGCCGGATGGGTTAAGGCGCGCCTTGCCGAAAAGAGCACCGATCTCGTCGCCGCCGAGAACGACTATCGAGCCGCAATTCTAGCCAGCCACGGTGCCGCGCTCGCCTGGCGGAATTTAGCCTCGTTTTATCGGCAAACCGGGCGCCTGGACGAGATGGAAGACGCCATCCGCCACGCCAGCGCGGCTCCGATGGATCAGCCGGAAGTGCTGATGGAGTGTGCAAATATGCTCCTCCGCAGCAAACGCGATTTGCCGCAAGCTACCCAGTTGCTTAAGCGGTATCTGTCTTCCAGCCTCACCGTGGAAGCCGGGCCCGCCTTCAGAGCGCACTACCTGCTGGGAACGGCGCTCGAGCAACAGGGCAATAAGCCAGCGGCGGCCCAGGAGTACCGCGCGTCGCTTGCGCTGGCCAAGAGTTACACCCCGGCTCAGACCGCTTTAGATCGGCTGAACGGGCAGGTGGCCGACGCCGTGAATTCAAATTAGTCCGTGTTGCACGGGCTCCTGTCCGCGACCTCAGGCGCTCAACCCTGGAAATTCTCTGTGGTGTAACAGAAGTTTTCAACCACAGAGTCACAGAGAACTGCTGAAATTCAGAAGCCGTGGTCTTCGCTCAAATTGTCTTTCAGTTGATCGCTGCAGAGGGACGACGAGCGCTGCTATCGCGGCACGAGATGGAAGGGTTGTCTGCTGCGGGAGCGATAAACCAAGAAGTCACGTCGGTCGAGGGTAAAGATCGTGTCGATGCCTTCCCGGCCAGCAAGGTAAACCAGCGCGGCGTGCGCAAGCTGAGGCTGAATGTCCTCGTAAGTTTTCATCACGTCGGCGAGCCCCTTGGCCTCTGACCCCGCTAGCGGCAACAGCTCCAGGAAACCGTTGTGCGCGCTTCGCAGAAGCTGCTGCACTGCTTTCGGATAGGCGCGCAGCAGCCACGCCGCCTCCGTAATGACCGGCCAGCATGAAAACAGCGGGCCCGGTAGATGGCGAAGCGTTTCAACGCATATCTCGTGATGCTGATCCGCGCTGGAAAGAATGGCAACCAGCGGGCCAGTATCCACGAGAACCCGCTTCATTGCTCCTCGCCGAAGCCTTTAAAGTATTGGGGATTCGTGCTCAAGTCCTTGGCCGGAGGTCTACGCCCGCCGCGTCGCACAGAACCAATCAGACCGGATTCTTTTGCTAGTTCAAAAGCCGAACGCTCACGGTTAGAGCGGCCAAGATAGGTCTCGATCGCCTCGCGGACGAGGTCGGATTCAGTCTGGCCGTTGATCTGGGAACGTTGGCGCAGACGCCCGCCCAGTTCCGGAGGAATTCGGACTGTGATGCGTTCGGAGGCCATGTCAGACATCGTAACATAATTGTCAGACACAATACCAGGCGCGAATGTGGCATGCCAGCGACCTAGGAACTGGCGGCATGCATTTGCGAACTAGAAAAAGGTTTTCGCACTTTCATAACTCCCGGCGGACGGGGCGCCATCGCGCTGCCACAATACACCCTGATCTGGCCTAGTCTAGTAAGAGAGTCCCCGTTCCCAGCGCAGACGTCACCAGGCAAGCCTTTACGAAAATACGTTGAACGGAATTCATTGCTTGCGTGCGGACTGGCGCCGCCTGTCCAAGCGAAGCAACTCTCCGCCGGCGGAACTCGACAAATCGCTATCGGGCCTTAGAAAAAAATTCGAGGTAGACCAGGACACAGACAACCCACGCCACCACGACAATCGCGACCTTTTTCAATAGTGACATGAAACAGAGTTTACTAGTTTTCTGGCTTTGCAGCACAACGTCGACGGAACTCCGCCTCATTTACAATCAAATTTCCGAGTCCTGCAACTTCTTTTGAGGATGAAGACATGAAACTTGCTTGCCATAGTGCATCGCGCCCGTCTGTTTTGCTATTTCTTGGTGTCCTACTAATCTCTTCCTGCGGAATGCTTGTTGCCGAGCAACTTCCGCTAAAGCATGCCGTGGAGTTGGCCCTGGTCCACAGCACCACGATGGAGGCTTCCCATATCGACGAGCAGCGTGCCTTTGCCTCTTACCATGAAGCCCGCAATCAGTATTTGCCGCAATTGACTCTCGGCTCGGGCCTGGGTAAGTCGTATGGTTATCCGCTGACCCTGGAGGGTTCAGCGCCTTCGATCGTCAACACGACTGCGCAGTCGGCTTTGATCAATCCCGCGTTGCGCGATTTTGTCCGCGCCGCTAAAACTGAGTGGCAGGAGAGCACGGTCCACACAAAAGACCAGCGCCAACAGGTGATTCAGGACACCGTCTTGAGTTATGCCGAACTCAGTAAGTGGGAAAATCTCATGACTCACCTGAGTCACCAATACGAGGATGCCCTCAAGATGGAGGAACTCGTCAATAAACGCGTTCTAGCGGGTGTGGACACTCCTTTGATCCGAAACCAGGCGCGTCTGAATGCGGCCCGAGTTTACTTGCACATCTCGCAGGCGCAAGGTGCAATCGATGTGCTGCGCAACCGACTTTCGCAATTGACCGGCCTTCCCGCAACCGCCATCGAGACAGTTCCTGATTCGATTCCCGAGTTGCCGGAGGTCAAGCAGGAAGACAACTTCGCTGCCAAGGCCGCGCAAGAAAGCCCATTGATCCAGATTGCCGATATCCACGCGACCGCTCTCGGTTTCCGCGCCCGCGGCGAACATCGTGCCATGTGGCCGAGCGTCGATTTTGCCGCTCAGTACGCGTTGCTCGCCACCTTCAACAATTATCAGCAGTTTTTTCAGCCGCACAGCTTTCAGGAGAACAATGCCACGGTCGGAGTAGAAATCCGATTTCCGTTCTTGAATCCTTCACAGCATGCCCACGCCCAAGCTGCCGACGCAGCCGCTCTCCATGCGCGAAAAGATGTAGAGGCGACCAGGAACCAGGTTTCGGAACAGACTTTGAAGCTGCAACGTTCGGTCGAGCAACTCTCTGCCGCGCAACAAGTGGTCGATCTGGAATATCAAATCGCGAAGTCCAATCTCGACGCTACACAGACCAGGGTAGATTCGGGCAGCGCAACTCTTCACGATTTGGACGACGCCCGCAACCAAGCTAACGAGCGCTACGACGCGCTGCAGGATACGAATTTCGAACTTCAACGAGCGCGTATCAGCCTGCTCCGAGTCACCGGAGAACTGGAGGCTTGGGTGGGAGTCGGCAAATAGGTCGGCGGATCAAAAGCGCCGACCGCAAAGGACACGAAGTTCACAGTGCCCGCCGTGTGCCGCCGGTCGTGGACCGCGCATTTTTCTTACAAGAAGCCGGCGCGGCCCACGAGCACATGGAGAAGAGCCAGATATTCGGCAAAATTGTGCTAAACCCCTAAAGATCTATTTCTTCGTTCCTTTCTTCGGGGGCGCCGGCTTTGGTTTATTGCCTCCGCCGCTGGGAGCGTGAGTTCCTGACAATATCTGTGCTTGAGTCAGATCTACATTCACCGAATCCCTCGCCGTTACCACGCCTTTGCTGGCCGTCTTGAATGTAACGGAGAGCGTCTTGGCATCGGTCGTAATCGTCAGATAACCAAATTCCACAATAGGGTCAACTTCGAGAGTTGTATCGCCAATCGTGTATGGCGCTTTGGGCGTCGCCCCTTGTGGTGGGGTCGCTGCAAATCCTCCCGATCCGGAGACGATGTAGGGAGTCTGCTTGCCATTCACCACGCGAGTGAAGCGCTGGTACAGGTGCGCGTGTCCTGAAAGGACCACATCCGGCCATACGCCTGCCGCCTTACAGCAAGTATCGAGATCTTTCTCAACCCCCAACGAGCCGCCGTGCTTGGCGTCCACCGAGGCTGGCGGATGGTGAACAGCGACAATAATGGCGCGCTTTCCCGCCTGACGATCTGGCTTTAAGCGCTTGAGTTCGCTCTGCAGAAAAGCCAGTTGGACGTCTCCTACTGCGGGGAACTTGCCGCCCTGCGAGGAAATAACGCCCGCGCCCGAATCAAGCACATTGCTGTAGAGCCCGATGATCGATACGTAAGGAGCATCCAGCGTGAAATAAACTCCCGGCTGCGTCATGACCGTGCGCACCAGGCCGCCGGAATCCGGGGATGGCCCGGCAGCGTCCGCGCAGAAATTTCGCAGGAACGCCTCGAGTGTTGGAACCTGCGCAGTCGCCGACGTTGCGCCAAAAACCATGCCATCGTGATTGCCGGGAATGGCAAAGATCGGACGGTCGTAATCGCGGAATGGCTCGTAGAACTGGTCGTAATAATATTGCGCTTCGCCGAAGTTGTAGATCACGTCGCCCAGGTGGAAAAAGAATGCGGGCCCACTCACGCCTCCAGATTGCACATCGGCGGCCATGGCGTCGGCAACGCCAGCCTCATTCGCAATCGCGGTCGCGGGTACTCCCTTGGCCGCGCCCGTGTCGCCTACAGCGTGAAAAGTAATTCGCCCAGCGGCGTTAATGGCCCCGAGAACTTCGGTAGGGATGAAATCCTGCAGATCAAGATATGTTGATACGCCACTCCGTGGCGCGGGAAAGGGTTGCACCTGGTTCATGTGGGCCAGATAATAAGGCGATTTGTAGTATTGGGCGCTGGTGTTGTCGATTTGAAAAGAAGTTTCGTCCGGGCTGGGCTTCGGTTCGGCGTAGAGTCGAGTGCCGGGACCAGCAAGAGTCGCTCTCGTTTTGGGTAGCTTTATCCGCACTATGTACCTCCTTAAGAGTCGATGCCCGCAATGGTTGTCCAACGTGATGCGGCGCGGGCATTCCCGGCGCTCACGGTACGCTGTAAGACGTGCAAGGGCTCACAATCGGAGGGAAGATGGCGGAATCTTACCGCAGGGAATCGCATTGTCAAGCAGATTTTCGAAAGAATCCGACCGCCTCGCATTCTTTGATTGTCATTCCGAACAAGCGTTCTTTGCGCCGCGAGGAATCTGCGCGAGCCGCGAAGATCGCGTTCTTTGCGATCCGAGGCCCCCTTGTCGAACTGCACCACTACCGCCTCATCTCGCATTTGGACACCACCGACGCCGACAGGTAAAATAAAAACAATGTCGAATGATCTCAACTTCGGCTCCTATGTCACCACGGAAAACGGCAAGCGGGTAGTCAAAGACCTGACTTACGGGAACCCAACGCCTGAAGGCGTTGTTCTTACCACGATGGACAACGCAGTCAACTGGATGCGCAAGAATTCCATTTGGCCCATGACTTTCGGCTTGGCTTGCTGCGCGATCGAGATGATGAGCATGGGAGCATCTCGCTTCGACATCGCGCGATTCGGCGCTGAGGTCTTTCGTCCGTCACCGCGGCAGTCCGACCTCATCATCATCGCCGGACGCGTCGCCCATAAGATGGCTCCAGTCATTCGCCAGCTCTGGGAGCAGATGCCCGAGCCCAAGTGGGTGATCTCGATGGGTGCCTGCGCAACCTCGGGCGGCGTATTCAACAATTACGCTCTGGTGCAAAGCGTGAATCAGGTGATTCCGGTTGATGTGTACGTTCCGGGATGCCCACCGAGGCCTGAGCAGTTGATCTACGCCATCACCCTGCTACAGGAGAAGATTCAGAAAGAGCGCGGCACCATCAAGCGCGCCCTGAACATCACCTAAACTCACCTGGGGACGGCTGCCCTCAGCTGTCCAATCGCGCGACAGCTAGGCTCCTTCTCAGACCATACATCCGCACCTATATTTTTGGCTCACCGGTACGCGCGAGGGCCTCCGCGCCACATATATACACTTTTAAAATACAATCGTTCCTCATGAGATCACTGGAGATTTCTCCGGATGAATTCCAGCGCCTGGCCGAAAGAGTCACAGCGCTCACCGCAGACTACCTGCGCGAATTGGATTCGCTGCCCATATCTCCGCCAACGACGGGCGAAGAGACAGAGCGCCTGTTCCGCACGCCGCTGAGTGAAAACGGTGTGGGTGCGGAAGCGCTCGCTGGGCTGCAGGATGTCATCGAGCATTCGCGTGCGCAGAATGGCCGTTTCTTCGGATACGTGCTGGGCTCAGGTGAGCCGGTAGGCGCGGTTGCTGATCTGTTGGCAGGCGTCCTCAACCAGAACGTGACGGCGTGGCGCTCCGGTCCGGCGGCAGTTACCGTAGAACGCACCGTAGTCGGCTGGCTCGCCGAGGCAATCGGTTGCAGCGGATTTCTCGGCAGCCTGACCGGCGGTGGCTCCTCGGCCAACTTGATGGCTCTTGCGATGGCGCGCGAAACCAAGATGCCGGCGAATGAGGTGGGCGTGCGCGGCATGCCGCGCGGCGTTGTCTATGCCTCGGAAGAGGTTCATATGTCGATCCCGAAGAGCGTCGCCCTCTTGGGAATCGGCAGACAAAACCTGCGCCTCATTGCCACGGACGAAAAGTTTCGAGTGATCCCGGACGAACTAGAAGACGCGATTCAACGGGACAAAAGGGAAGGGAAGATCCCGGTTGCCGTTGTTGCATCCGCCGGAACAGTCAACACCGGCGCGATCGATCCGCTGCCCGAGATTGCTGCGATCGCTCGCCGTCACGGCCTCTGGATGCACATCGACGGCGCTTATGGCGCTCTCGCTGCAATCGCCGCGCCCGAGAAGTTCGTGGGCATGGATCTTGCCGACTCGCTGTCCCTCGACCCCCATAAATGGCTCTATCAACCTCTGGACTGCGGCTGCCTCCTGTACCGCGATGTGAACGCCGCCCACGCCGCGTTCTCGCACACCGGCGACTATGCTAAGGCGCTGACCAACGACCCAATCGAGAGTTTCGCGTTCTTTGAGGAATCTCTGGAACTTTCGCGCCGTTTCCGCGCCCTCAGACTTTGGTTCTCACTGCGCTATCACGGGCTGCAGGCTTTCCGCGCCGCAATCCAAAAGGATCTGGATATGGCGCAATGCCTGGCGATAGCTCTCGCCGAGCACCCTCACCTCGAACTGCTCGCACCGGTTGAACTTAGCGCGGTCTGCTTCCGCCATATAGGGAACGAAACCCCGCCTGAAGACGAACTCAATCGGCACAACGCCGCAATCCTGAAGCGCGTCGTCCAGCGCGGCCGGGTCTATCTGTCCAACGCAACCTTGCGCGGCAAGTTCTGCTTGCGGGCATGCATTGTCAATCACCGCACCACAGAGGGGGACGTTGACAGCGTGATACCCGAGGTCCTGGCGGCCACACGGGCGTGAGTTATAAGCCATATCTCTGTGATACAAACACTGCATGCAAAGACCAACCGACGTAGTGGGTGGCCCGACCATCGTTTCTCAGGCACCCTGCCGCGCTGACCTGGCAGGAGGAACTCTCGACCTGTGGCCGCTCTACCTGTTCCATCCCGGTGCGATGACTCTGAATTTTGCCGTCAATATTCAGACCACCTGCCGCATCACTCCGCTGAAAGGAAAGCGCATTCACCTGCGTTCACTCGACACAAAGAAAGAAGAATTCTTCCCCAACTTCGACGCCATCCGTGCCGCACGCCGCTTTCGCCTTCCCTTGGCCGCGCGCCTGTTGCAGTTTTTCGCCCCGAGAGAAGGCTTGCTGATTGAAACCGATTCCGAGTCTCCCGCCGGTGCCGGCATTTCGGGATCGTCCGCCCTCATGATCGCTGCGACTGCGGCGCTGGCTCGCTTCACCGAACGCAATCTGACGCTTGAACAAATGCGCGTGATCGCGCAGAACGTCGAAGCGCAGATTATCGCCGTGCCCACCGGTTGTCAGGACTACTACCCGGCCCTTTACGGCGGAGTGAGTGCAATTCATCTCGACGCCGACGGCATTCACCGCGAGGCCGTCCCGGTCATGCCGGAGGAGATCGAGTCCCGTTTCGTGCTGGCATACACCGGGGTACCAAGGAAGTCGGGAATCAACAATTGGGAAGTCTTCAAAGCACATATTAACGGAGATCGGCGCGTGTTCCGCAACTTCGAACGCATCTCTGAAATTGCTCGCGCCATGCACCACTCTCTCTCCAGGGGCCAGTGGGCGGAAGTAGCCCAGCTCCTCCGCGAAGAATGGAAGCTGCGCCGCACCAACGCCCCCGGCATCACAACACCGCTGATCGACAAATTGATCTCGGTGGCGTCGCGCCACGGAGGCAAAGCAGCCAAGGCTTGCGGCGCAGGAGGTGGAGGCTGCGCGATCTTCCTGGTAGAAAAGGGTGCAGCTAGCCGCGTCGCAACCGCGATTGGGGACAGCGGCGGGCACGTTCTACCGCTACAGGTGGCGACGGGTGGCGTCCGTTTATGGGTCGAGGATTAAGGTCGGAACCCTACGGCGACCAGGACCAAACTAAATATGCGTTTTGCCCAAAAACTTTCCTTCCGATTCCGCCAGACAGCGCTATAATCAGGCTATTAGTGCCTGGGGGCCCCGTGAAGTTTTACTCTGTCTCGGCTCTGGTCTTGCTACTTTTCACGCACCTGATTGCGATTGCTTCCGACCAGAAGTCTTCCAGCCAGACGCCGGATTCTTCCATCCCTCATCTTTCCAAGCAAACCCGCATGGACTTGATTCACGGGTTTGCCGATGAACTCATCTACATTCGCACTTCTTTCCCAATGGGGAAGATCGGTCTGACGCTGAAGAACGGCCTCGTCTCACCCAACGGAGCGGACCTGCAGCAACTAATGGCTTTGTGGGGGCCCGCGGTGAAGCCGGGGGACGAAGCGCGCATAACCAGTGTGGAGATCAAATCCGACCGAATCCGCTTCGAAATCAACGGTGGCCCGATCAAGAAGCAGAAATGGTATCAGCGCATCGAATTCGGCACCGGAGCGGGCACGTCCCCGGTGGCGCCCGGCGATCAGAATGCGAATCCGCGCGGCACCTACGTGGATCTTGCATTCGATCATTACGTTCCCGACCTGACTGCACAGAAGTTCAAAGACCTGCTCCGTCCGGTTTTTGATTTCGACGCCAAATCCGCCATGGAAGCATATCTCGACACTGTTGCACCCAAAGTCAAAGAGGCCATTCAGAATCATCGCGTCCTGGTGGGAATGAATCGCGAGATGTTGATCTACGCCAAGGGTCGTCCACCCAAAAAGATTCGCGAGAAAGATGGAGAGATCGAGTACGAAGACTGGATCTACGGCGAACCGCCCCAGGACGTGGACTTCGTGCGCCTGGTGGGCGATGAAGTGGTGCGCGTCGAAACCATGAAAGTTGACGGCAGCAAAACTCTGCGCACCGCGAAAGAGGTCAATCTTGAGCGGCCGCCCAGCGTGGCCAAGGCATCGGAGCAAAAGCCGCCGAATGCTCCCAGCCTGCGGCGTCCGGGAGAACCGCAGCAAGATCCGAATGTGCCGACCAACGGCCAGATGCCACCGGTATATCAGGCCCCGCCGCCACCCACACCCCCCGGTCCATCTGGCGGCCCGAACTACGCCATGCGCTGATCAGGGATGATCGCTTGAAAGATCCAGTTCCTCCGATTCTCAGTTTTCTTTGTCATTTCGAGGAGCGAAGCGACAAGGAATCTGGATTTTTGCCGTCTCCGCGAAGAATGTGGATCCCAAGCTGCGCTCGAAATAACGTCGACATAACAACGAGACTGGCTTGGCTGTCACGCCGCCTGCCTTTAGACTAATAGTGTGAAGATTGCGTTGGGCCAGATCAATCCCACCGTGGGGGATTTCGCGGGGAACGCCGCGAAGATCGTTGAATTTTCCCATCAAGCTCAGGCCAATAGCGCGGGCTTGATCCTTTTTCCCGAACTCTCGGTCTGTGGCTATCCGCCGCGGGATCTGGTGGAACGTGTCTCTTTTGTTCAACACAACCGCCAAACAGTCGATCGCATTGCGTCCGAAACTCGCGGCATCGCGGTGATTTGCGGAGTGGTGACTCCAGCCCACGCGCAAAGTGGCAAGTCGGTGATGAACTCCGCTGCGTTGCTTAAAGATGGCCGAGTAGCTTTCCTGCAATCCAAGATGCTTTTGCCCACTTACGACGTTTTCGACGAGATGCGCAACTTCGCCCCGGGAAAAAGCCAGCTGCTGTTTCCGTTCTGCGGCAAGCAGATGGCGCTCACCATTTGCGAAGATGCCTGGAACGATAAGCATTTCTGGAACAAGCGTCTTTACACTTTCGATCCGGTTGAAGCTTTGGTCCATGCCGGAGGCAACTTCCTGCTGAATATTTCGGCCTCGCCATTCTGGTTGGGCAAACGCGAATTGCGCCGCGATATGCTGGCCACAATCGCTCGCAGTTACAAAGTTCCAGTCGCCATGGTGAATCAGGTTGGAGGCAACGACAGCCTCGTCTTCGACGGTTCGAGCGCGGTATTCAACCCAGCAGGCGAAGTGATCGCGCAGGGGAAGTCCTTCGAAGAAGACATCGTCTACTTTGACTCCGATCAACTGACCGGCGAGATGCATGCTCAGATCGAAGGAGAAGAGGCGAGCGCCTATTCCGCGCTGGTGTTGGGAACGCGCGATTACGTACGGAAATGCGGCTTTCGCCAAGTGATTGTCGGGCTCAGCGGAGGAATCGATTCCGCTCTTACTGCGGCCATCGCGGCCGACGCAGTTGGACCCGAGAATGTGATCGGCGTCGGCATGCCGGGGCCGTACTCGTCGACCGGTTCGATCGATGACGCACGTACGCTTGCACAGAACCTTGCCATCCGTTTTGAGCTGCTGTGTATTGGCGACATATTTGAAAGCTACAAGGAGACGTTGGCTAAGGTCTTCGCTGGACGCAAAGAAGATGAGACCGAAGAGAACATTCAGTCCCGAGCCCGAGGGATGCTTCTCATGGCGCTCTCCAATAAGTTCGGAGCGATTGTGCTGAGCACTGGCAACAAAAGCGAGTTGGCTGTGGGCTATTGCACCCTCTACGGCGACATGGCGGGGGGGCTGGCGATCATTTCTGATGTGCCCAAGACCATGATCTATCGTCTGAGCCACTACGTGAATTCGCGTCGCGCAGTGATTCCTCAGGCCAGCCTGGAGAAGCCGCCGTCAGCCGAGCTGCGTCCCGGCCAGATGGATAGCGATACGCTTCCGCCATACGAGATCCTGGACGCGATTCTCGAAGACTACGTCGAGGATTCTCACACCGCCGATCAAATTGCCTCGGATCGCGGCTTCGATGTTAGTCTGGTCCGGCGCGTCATCCGCATGGTGGAACGCAGCGAGTACAAACGGCAACAGGCGGCACCGGGCCTCAAGATTTCCGCGAAAGCCTTTGGCTACGGCCGCCGTTTTCCAATCGCGGCCAAGTCGGATGTTTAGTAAGTCTCCCGTTGGCTCGAGACGGAGCGAGCTCCGTGTGCACACACGCTGCTTGCAACGACTTCGTCGCGAAGGTTAATCTTGCTGTCATACTGAAAGGAACGCATGCATCGTCTATTGAATTATCTTTTTATTCTGCTCCTGCTGTCGACCTTCGTTGGCGCCCAACAACAGCCTGTCGCGTCGCACGCCGCTAAAACCACCATCACGACCAATCTTCCTTCCGAAGAGACGGTCAATGGATTTCTCCATGAGTGGTTCGGATACGACTCGTCGTTGACGTGGAAGATCGCGAGCATCAAGCCGTCTGAAATAGAAGGGTTGTCGGACGTGAACGTATTACTGAGCGGCGCTCAAGGCCAGCAGGCGCTTAAGCTGTACATCACGCCAGACGGCAAGCACGCCATCACCGGAGATATTATGCCGTTCGGCGCTCATCCCTTCGCAGATGCGCAGAGGACGCTGGAAAAGGGCATAACCGGACCTCCGCATGGCCCCGCAACTGCGCCGGTGACCGTGGTCGAGTTCAGCGATCTGCAATGCCCCCACTGCAAAGACGCTCAGCCCACGCTCGATAAGCTTATGTCTGAAGACAAGAATGTCCGCGTGGTGTTCCAGAGCTTTCCCCTTCCCATGCACGATTGGGCCGCTAAGGGGGCAGCGTACGCCGACTGCGTCAGCCGCAGTTCCAATGAGGCGTTCTGGAAGTTCATTTCAAGTGTTTACTCCTCGCAAAGCGACATTACAGCTGCCAATGCGGATGAAAAATTAAGCGCATTGGCCGATAGCGCCGGCGTGAAAGGCGCTGACATTGCCGCTTGCGCCGCTAAACCCGAAACCACGTCGCGAGTGGAAAAATCCGTGGCTTTGGGCAAGGAGCTTAATGTCGACAGCACCCCGACCTTTTACATCAACGGGCGCAAAATCCCCGCCGTTCCATACGAGGTTCTGAAAAAACTCGTCGACTTCGCCGCACAGGAAAATACTCAGGCTAAGAAATAGACAGGAGACTATTTCGTGAGTAATCGTTTCCTTCTTGCCTTACCAGTGCTGTGGGCATGTGTTTCTGTGGCTCAGGTTTGCCGCACTCCAGCGGGCGCTGGGAATCCCGCCCCCAGGGGCGGAATCAAAATCCCTGTCACCATTCACGGAGGAGGCGTCTTCGTGCCTGTTGTCATGAACAACGGGCAAACGTATAACTTCCTCCTCGACAGCGGATTTGAAGATTCGGTGCTGGCCCCCGCTACGATTCGCGCTCTTGACCTCAAATCAGGGGACAAGCACACCGAAGCTGCTCCGGGCGGAAAGGTCGAGACATCTTCTGTGAGCGGTGTTAGCCGCAGCGTCGGAGGTGTAGCGCTGCTCAACCGCTCACTCTCGTCTCTTGATCTTTCCGGTTTTGACCCACTGTTCGGTCGACGTTTGGACGGCGTCCTCGGATACGATTTCTTCGAGCAATTCGTAGTTGTCCTCGACTATGAGCACCGGCAATTGACGCTGTGCGATCCTGCAGCCTTTCAAGCAAGCGGCGAGCAGCCGGTTCCACTCAATCTCCAAACCCGTCAGCCTTACATCGATATTGATTTGGAAGTGGCGAACGGAAAGTCAATCAAGACTTCCATCGAGATTGACACAGGAAAGCTCGACGCGTTTTCCTTAAGCGCCGCGTTCGCGCGCCGGAACGGTTTCCTGACAAATGCTTCTACGTTCTTAGCCATGAAGGGAGTAAGCCTGGGTGGAGACACGCAGGCGTGGGTGACTCGAGCCAAGTCATTCAAGTTCGCCAATTTCACTATTAAGGAACCGGTCATGGGTATAGCCGAAGAGGAAGCGGACCGAGCTGGCCAACTGGGTTACGAGACACTGAGGAGGTTCACAATTACGTTTGATTACTCCACGAAACGGGCCTACTTCGAAGCGAATCCTAGCTTTGATGAACCTTACCAATTCGATCATGCTGGTTTCATCCTCGGGGCTGGAGGGGCCGATTTTTCCACCCTTACAGCGTTCATGGTCATCGCGGACACTCCAGCATCGGCAGCAGGGCTCAGGGAAGGCGACGAGATCCTGACCGTCAACAGCCGTGCGGCGAACAGTTTCACACTAGACGAGGCTCGAAAGTATTTCGAGCATGCCATGGGACCCCAAAGGCTTACCGTTCGCCGCAATGGATCGACCATGACGCTGACGGTGGAATGCCATCCAATCGTTTAGTTTCTCGTCAGCGTTATACAAAGTCATTTCTAATAAAGCTCTCGTCCAGCGGATCATTTCGGATTGCCAAATATAACGATTGACCACGAGCTTTTGCGAAACGCGTCGCGCAATTGAGCGAGCGGCGACCGCTGATTACTGGCCGATCCGGGGCAGCCAGACTTCCACACTCTGGCCCCGGCTCGCGTCGATGATATGCGGGGTAATCACTAGCAGTAATTCGTCAATTTCCTCCATCTTGCTATTGGTGGTCATGATTCTATTGATCCCCGGAACATCTCCCAACCCCGGAATTCCGGTCATACTGAGTTGCTCGCTTTGGCTGAGTGAGCCGACTACGACCGCTGGCTCTCCGTCCACCAGTGTAATGCTGCCTTTGTATTCGCGGTTCGCAATCACGGGCACGCCATTCAGACTTTGTCCCGCCAAAGTGCGAAAGTCCATCTCGAACGCGAGGCCCACATCCGAGCTCGTATATACGGACGGTTTTACTTTGAAGGTCAGACCGAGATCCTCGTAGGTAAACGAAGGAAACGGCGCTTGGAAGCTGCCATTTTGCAGCACGGACGAAATGGCCGGCGTATTGAAGACCGGGGCAAAACTCGCGTTAAGAATGGGATAACGCGAGCCCATCCGAAATGTCGCTTCATTCCCCTGACCTGCGCGTAGGGTCGAGTGCTCCAGCGTCTTCACCCAACTCTCATTGAGCGAGAGCTGAGCGCTCAGCGTGTCCAAACTCAATCCCATCAGAGTGAGGCCGCCGCCAAAAGTAGCGTACGGCTGGCTAAAAATAGAACCTGGACCGGTACCTGACTGCCCGGTCAGTTGCGCGATCAATCCAGCGATGCCCTGCGAATTGGCCTGGTTGATTCCGCCGCTCGAAATCAATTGATTGATTAAGGTTTGAATGTTTTGCCCGCCCAGTCCGCCAGCCAGTCCCGCCAAGGCCGCTACCGCTCCGGCCGGAATGTTGATCAGTGTGAAATTGTTAGGAATGTGGATACCCATGTCTCGCGTCAACTGGTGGTCGATCTCGAACACCTGAATGTCGAGCATGACTTGCGGCCGCGAGACTCCGAAGCTCTCGAATAACTTGGTAACCGCATCCAGCACGAGAGACGGCGCGCGCACCGCCATCATTCCATTTTGTGGCTGCTGCGAAACAAACCGGACGTCGAAGATCGTCCGCAAAAGAGTCGTCATCTCTGTCATCTCTTGCGGGGTCGAGACTCCGGGCATATAAAAAGTGCGCAGCGACATGTGGTCGAATTGCCGATGATTTTCGCTGTTGTCGCGTGCCAGGTAGATCTGTTTCTCCGACAATGGGACCCAGAAAGCTCCGGTCACGCCGGACGCCGTTCGCATGGCGGTGTAGAAGTCAACGCTTTCAATGTCGAAATGAACGCGGCGCGAAGGAACGGATTCGTCGAACTCGGCGGTCACGCCGTAGGCCGCAGCCACTTGCGTGAGCAGTGCATGAGAGTCTCCGCGAAAGTGGAACTCATGCAGAGCCGGATCGGGGACGACTCGCACCTCCGACGACTCCACTACTCGCGGGGTCTCGGTTATTTTCGGCGCCCACTCGGCCATCGAATCCTGAAGACGCTGCCTGGCAAAGTCGTTTTGCGGATCAAGGTTGGCGGCGCTGCGAAACTCAGCCTGCGCTTCCACCAGTTTTCCCTTCGCCAAATCGTCATTTCCGTGCTGCAGGTGATCGAAGACCAATTGCTGTCGAACCATGGCAAGCGCGGTCACATACTCAACGTTCTTGGGGACCAGTCGTGCGGCAGTGTCAAATTCTTCGTAGGCTTCGTCGAACTGCTCAGCTTTCTGCAGCTTCAGCGCCTTCAAAAAAGCGGTTTTCGATTTCTTAAGATCCGTCTTTGAAGGATTGCACGCGTCGCTGGCCGCGGCTTGCGGACACGAAAGCAGCGTAAGATTTTGCGGCTCATCGGCGGCAAGAGCCGACACCGCCACTGCAATGGCCATCGCAGACCATCCCCAACGCATGCGCATGCTCCGATTGTAACCGGGAATCGAAGGTCCAAGCCTATATCCAGCAGGACCCTGTACCTTCGGGTGAACTCTTTGGAACGGGGGAGATGGTCGCGCTTGCGCGAAAAAGTGCATTCCGCAGTTACCACTTAGCCGCGCCGACTGTCCACTGACGTCTGAGCACCGATTGCTGAGTGCTATGTCCAAATCGTTGTCCCGCGCTGGGTCTTAATACCAAAGGTCGGGGCGCCCGGTTGGAAAGTTAAGAATTTTGGCGTATAAAAGTTAGTTGAGACACGCACGCCTCTGCTCCTTCCGTGCGGCCCCAACGCATCTCATAGCTCGAGCGAGGAAGTATGTCCAGTGTGACTGCGGCGCAAGTCCCCAAGGGTTTGGAAGGAATAGTCGCCACCACCTCCAGCATCTGTTTCATCGATGGCGACCGCGGCGTTCTGGCCTACCGCGGCATCGATGTCCACGAACTGGCCGACCATTCCACGTTCGAGGAAACCTGTTATCTGCTGTGGTACGGCCGGCTGCCTACGCGGAATGAACTCAAGGAAATCCGTGACCACCTCGCCGAAGAACGCAAACTGGACGCTGCGATCATCAGCCTGTTGCGGACGGCGCCTAAGCACGTGGTGCCGATGGATGTATTGCGCACAGCCGTATCCGCGCTCGCCTTCTACGATGCTGAGGAAAGAAAGAACGACCACGATGCCAACGTCCATAAGTCGATTCGGCTGACCTCGCAGATTCCCATGATCGTGGCCGCCTACGATCGTATTCGAAAAGGGAAGCCGGTGGTAGAGCCCGACCAATCGCTGTCTCACGCCGCGAATTTTCTACTGATGCTCAACGGCGCCAAGCCCACGCCGACGGCCGAGCGCGCTCTCGACATCGCCCTCATCCTGCACGCCGACCACGAACTCAATGCTTCGACCTTCGCTGCCCGTGTCACCGCGGCCACGCTTTCCGATATGCACTCCGCCGTCGTCTCTGCCATTGGTTGTCTGAAAGGCCCGTTGCATGGCGGAGCCAATGAGGCCGTGTTCAACATCTTGAAAGCGATCGACAAATCAGGCTCTGATCCAGTGGAATACGTCAAAGGAATGCTGGCACAGAAAAAGAAGATTCCGGGATTCGGCCATCGCGTATATCACACCGAAGACCCGCGAGCCACGCACCTGCGAAAGATGTCCGAAGATTTGGGGAAATCCAACGGTCAGCCGAAGTGGTTCGATTGGTCGCACGCCATCGAACTGTTCGTGAAGGCCGACAAAAAACTCAACGCCAACGTCGACTTCTATTCCGCCTCAACCTACCACACTCTCGGCATCGATGTGGATCTGTTCACTCCCGTATTCGCGGTATCGCGAATCAGCGGATGGACCGCCCACGTCATCGAACAACTCGACGACAATCGCCTCATCCGGCCCCGCGCCGACTACGTCGGCCCGGCCTATCCACAACACTGGGTCCCATTCGAAAAAAGGTAGAGATTGGAAGGGCACGAGTTTACTCGTGCCCCAAAGCGCTGATATAGGTCCGGGCTTCAGCCGCTGAGGCAAGACCCACCTACCGCTTGGGCAGAACGATGATGTTCAGCGGCTGCTCGATCGTATATGGCGAACCGCCTGCCTGGCTTACGCTCGTCGGAGTAATCGTAAATACGAACAACTTTCCAGACTTCGAACTAATGGCATACAGGTGATTGTCGTTGTCCCAAAAAAACTGATCAATCTCGTCCTTTGCCAGCAGCCCCGTATAGTGTGTAATCGGATCGCTCGCGTTGAAGTGAAACACCTGCAACCCCGCCGTTCCTCCCACCGCTAGAAGTTTTCCCGAAGGCGCCATATCGATATCAAGAACACTCTTAACCGCTGTCGAGGGCATGTTCGTATAGGTGCTCTTGGTGGTCAGGTTCCCCGAGTTGTCAGCCGTATAAGTCGCGAGCTGCGGAGGACCATCCGGCTGCCAGGAATTTGCATTGAGCGGCTGCAGCGAAATGGCTACGTGATTGGTTGGATCGCCGGTCGCCAGGTAGGGACAGTAAAACGATCCCTTCTTCGCCGCGGGAATTTCCGGATGGATATTCAACGCAGCGAGCGCTCCGTTGTCGCTTCTCTGAAACCCAAAAATGTCCGCATCAAAGTGATAGCAGTTCGATCCGTATGCGTATATGTTGTTCCCGATAAAGCTGAGCGGTTCCCAGAACTGCGTGGTCGCAGCTTTGGTCATTCCTAGATAATCTAGCTGTCCCGTAGGCTTTTCAATGTCGAAAAACTGGTAAGTGTTGTTCGCGCCGTCGTTCCCGTAAATATCCTCGTCATAGAGCGTCACGCCGGTATGGTCGAGAAACAAGGCGCCCGGGCCGCCGGCAACCGGCTGGTTGAATTGCTGCGCGTTGATCGAGGCAACCTGCTTGAGCGCGCCGTCGGAGGCGATGGAAAAAGAGTAAATTTCGATCCCGTTTGTGCCGAAGAGATACTTTCCATTCACCGCCATATTCTGCACGTCCGCCGAAAACGGTGAACCTGAAACCCGTGTGAGCTTTCCGTTGGGACCAGCGGCGAAAGCGCTGATCTCGTAATTGTTGTCCCCTACGGCGCTGGATACATAAACAAACGCGACCGGCGAACTGGCAGGCCCGCTCTGGGCAAATGCCACTGCCGCGTAGAAGGTGGCGACCAAGCAAACGAATTTGATGTATCGCGTCATAATCTTTTTTCGCCTTCTCTCTTTGTCCTTTGTCTAAGTTCGGGAAATCAGATGCCCGTTGAGGATGGTAGGTTGGCCTTCCTTCGCAGACGAAATCGGGCGGACGAGGGTTGTTCAATTGAACGAAAGCACCATGGGCGGTGCCTTTCGCGTGGCGCGGGCGCCCTCGCCGCATGTTCGGCCGACCTTAATGAATTGACCGGAAACCTGTGGTCACGTCGCGATCTCGAGAACGGCGCCAAACACCGCCGCGCTGTGGGCGTAAAATAAGACTATGGGTTCCATGCGCCGAGTCTATCTCGACAATAACGCCACCACCCCAGTGCTGCCCGAAGTTCTAGAGGCCATGCGACCCTACTTCGCTGAGCAGTTTGGGAACGCATCCTCCATCCACCATCATGGACAGGAGACGCGAGCGGCGGTCGAGCGCGCACGAGAATCGCTGGCAGCTCTGATTGGATGCCGGGCATCAGAAATCGTCTTCACCAGCGGCGGCACAGAGGGTGACAATCTCGCCATCTCCGGCGTGACCCGCGCCGGAGATCACGTAATCACTTCGACTATCGAACATCATGCAGTGTTGAACTCATGCAAGCATCTGGAAGCGATGGGATGCGAAGTCACCTACGTTCCCGTGGATGGCCGAGGCCTTGTCGATCCCGACGACGTTCGCCGTGCACTGCGTCCGAACACGAAGCTGATCACCATCATGATGGCGAACAACGAGACTGGAGTCCTGCAAACGGTCGAGGAGATTGGCAAGATCGCGGCCGAAGCCGACGTATATTTCCATACCGACGCAGTACAAGCGGCAGGGAAGACGCCGATAGAAGTAAAGCGCATCGGATGTGATCTACTTTCGATCTCCGGCCACAAGCTGCACGCACCGCAAGGAGTCGGCGCGCTCTATGTGGGGAAGGGAACTATTCTCCAGCCAATGTTTTACGGCGGAAGTCACGAGCGCTCGCGGCGCGCAGGAACGGAAAACGTTCCCGGAATCATTGGTCTCGGCAAGGCCGCGGAGATCGCCAGGGAAGCATTGGACCGAGGCGGTCTCGAACGAATGTCTGCGATGCGCGATCGCATCGAACAAACAATTCTTTCCCAGGTTGAAGCGACAGGGGTAAACGGGGAAGGCGCACCGCGCGTTCCAAACACGACGAACATTCATTTCGACTACATCGAAGGCGAAGCCTTGGTTATTGCGCTGGATTTGAAAGGACTGGCAGTTTCGACCGGAGCCGCGTGCTCTTCCGGAGCAATCGAACCATCCCACGTGCTAACAGCCATGGGATTACCGCCAGAAATCGCCCGAGCCAGCCTTCGCTTCAGCCTGGGCAAACAGAACACGCCCGAAGATGTTCAATTCGCCTTGGACCTCGTGCCGCGAACCGTAGCCCGCCTCCGCGAGCTGTCGCCGGTTTACAATAGAACAGCGGTTAGCAATTAGCACTCCGGCATTTGGCCCGTCGGAATCGTGGGCAACGCCGAGTTCTCTCAGGATTTTCCTGACCTCCTAGAAAATGTTAGGGGCTAAGTGCTAACTACCAAGTGCCAAATGCTGCCTCCTAAGACCATCGCCGTAGCCATGTCAGGCGGAGTCGACTCGTCGACCGTCGCGGCCATGCTGCGCGCGGAGGGACACGACGTCGTCGGCCTGACCATGCAACTGTGGAACCAGCGCCGTCTGGCCGGACACGAAGGCATGCCGGAAGCGGTGCAGGGACGTTGCTGCTCGCTTGACGATGTGTACGACGCGCGACGCGTCGCCGAGACACTCGGCATCCCTTATTACGTGGTCAATCATGAAGACCGCTTCGAGCGCGACGTAGTGCGGCCCTTCGTCGAGGAATATTTGTCAGGACGCACCCCCATCCCCTGCAGCCTGTGCAACAACCATCTGAAGTTCGATCAACTGTTAATCGTGGCTCAGCAGATTGGCGCGGACGCATTGGCCACGGGTCACTACGCGCGAGTTGAATTCGATGAGAGGCGTGGCCGCTGGCTGCTCAAGCGTCCGGCAGATTCTTCGAAGGACCAAACCTATTTTCTGTTTGGTTTAACGCAAGATCAGCTCAGCCGGACCCTGTTTCCTCTAGGAGACATGACCAAGCCGCAGGTTCGCGACCTGGCCCGCCATCACGGCCTCGCACTTGCCGCGAAGCCAGATTCGCAGGAGATCTGCTTCGTCCCTGGCGGCGATTACAAGAAGTTTCTGGATGCCTATTTGGCCGAGCAGGGCGAGGCTCTGCCCGACACGGCCGGCGAGCTCGTGACCACCAGCGGCGAAGTAATCGGAGAACACAACGGCATCCACAACTTCACCGTCGGCCAGCGCAAGGGATTGGGTGTGGCAACGGGTTCGCCGCTGTATGTGATCCAGATTAAGGGCGACCGCCATCAAGTGGTAGTCGGCAATCAGGAAGATTTGTACTCGCGCACCCTGCGTGCCCGCCGCGTGAATCTGGTCGCCGTAGACGATCTGCGCGAGCCGATGCGGGTTCGTGTAAAGATCCGGCATCGCCACGAAGGAGCGCCCGCCC
>Ga0070762_10000211_pt1 | contig 22666 bp, 26 predicted proteins | sample HubBroMetageREF2_FD_66726 | JGI IMG/M metagenome (GOLD analysis project Ga0070762, IMG submission 66726) | Reference soil microbial communities from the Hubbard Brook experimental Forest, New Hampshire, USA - Hubbard Brook CCASE Soil... | ecosystem: Environmental > Terrestrial > Soil >...
TACGCGATCCAATTCTCGAACAGTGCGCTCGAAAAACTCAGGCGTCGCCGCTTGCGCCTGCATTCGCCTGGACGTCAGTATCGCCGCCGCGCGATCCGTCTGCATTTCCGCCGCGGTGATATTGCCGCCAGTTCCTTGGGCTACGGCTTGCTCCAGAGCGTCCGACAAAGCCGTCTGCCACGCCGCAGCTCCGGCCCTGTCACTCGGCGGCCTCGCTAAAAAATGAGGCGCGTCGCTTCCGGCCATCTTCGCTGGATTCAACAAGTGCTGCACGCCCTGCCACGCCAGTGTCGCCGTCAACGCCATCGCCAGCGACACCACCGCCACGCGCGCATAAATCGGCGCCGGTGGAAATCCACTCTTGCGTCTCAGCCAGCGGCGATCCCGCCCGCTAGGCGTATCCCAAATCGTCAAACTCATCCTCACTTCGCAACGATTGCCTGCTGGTCTTCATTCTAGCCCAGCCCGACTGCCGACGCGAATTCCGCATCACACCCACCGTCGATGGCACAAATTCCACTGCGGCGTCCTCAGCTCGGGCTCGTCAATCACGCCCACATGATTTCGAGAACTCATCACGCAGAAAGCTGGGCAGATCCCGGTGATCGGCAAACACATGCGCCTCCGGACGCGCCGCATTCCCAGCCGTCGGCACCTGACCGGCTCGCGGCGATCTCCATGACGCGAATCGCGCCTGCGGCCCATCACTTGACCCGATGGAATTCCCGCTCGCCGCGCTCGGGTTGAGCCGCCTCCCGGTGCACGTGCGCACAGGTCTCGGCACGTTGTGAATGAATCGAACGAACGGCGGTGTGTCGGTCGAATCGCTGTTAGCCGCAGCCTTCTGCGGTTCCAGCACATGCATGCTTTCCTTCAACACATGCAAAAAGAGCTTGGCAGTGGCCAAGCCTACCGCTCCGACTTGCGTATTCTGGCTCAGCTTTGCGCCAAGCGCATGGAGCGACTCCGCCACCGTGGCTTCATCCAAACCGCATTCCCGCAACGCTTCGGCCCGCTTCAATCGCTTCTTGCGGTTGTCCGGATCCCGACGAATCACGACCGCCAGCTCCGCTACCGACCGCACACCGTCGGACGGTTGTGCAACACCAACCGGTAAGGCCTTCCCAGTCGAAGTGCGCCCAGAAGATTTGCTGACCGCCCCAGCTGCAGCGCTCTGATGCGTGCGATCCTTGGTCAGCCCAGGATCTGTTTTTGTCACCGCAGAAACCTTTGCCCCCGCGCGTGTGTCTTCGCACGCGCTTGTTCCGCAATCACCCGCGGCGCTCCACCCGGCTCACGCTCCAAGGCACGGTTTTCCGCACCGCATGTCTGTTGGGTGAAATGCACTTCGCTCATGATTGCGCCGCTGGTATTTCCACAATGCTTTCGCTCTTCAATGTGGGAGCGGGACACGCGCGTGCCGGGTCCGGTTCGAACCGCTCGGGCGTCGTTGTAGCCGCCGCGACCTTGCGCGTGTCCCACGCAGGCGAACTTTTCTTGTGCTTCTTGCGACGCTTTTTCTTGGGTGAGCGCTCCATTTCCTCCAGCTTCATCGGCAGAATCTCTTCAACTCTCAGCATCCCCATCAACGCGCCATCTAGCGCGTCCCGATGTTCCGCGCATCGTCGTCCGCGCCGCACCGCTGGCCGCGCACACCGCGTCCAGGCACTCGTGGATCATTGCGAGCGCACGAATCCTACGCACACTGCCATGGGGCGAACCAGAAAACTTCACGCGGAAAACATCTGCTCACGACTGGCTGCAGTCAGAACGCTCGCTTCAATGAGAAGCGGTTGGACTAGGCGGATTGTCCGCCTTTATTTCGATGATTACCTTGCAATCCCGCGGCGGCGATTTCTCGCCATTCGGCATCTGCGCCGAAACCCCGATCCGATGCTTTCCGATCGCGAATAGCATCCGCGGACTCGTAGCCGCGATTCCCTTCATCAGTCCTTGCGCATTCGCTGGCACGGGAATCGAAAACAGCAGATACGGTTTCTCGCCGGAAATATCGTACACATCAAAAGTCCTGATGCACGCAGTCGTCACTTTCGCCGTGCACGCCGGCGTCTTCGTGAAATCGTAATCGAATTGCACGGTAATGCTGTGCATCGCCGATCCAGCCGCTGGCGGATTCGCTCCGTGCTGCGTGCCAGACGCCCGCGCAGTGGCGCTCGATTGCCCCGCCGCTGGTTGCTGATGCCCGGCATCGTCGCCTGGCGCCGTACCACGCTTCACGCCGCCGCGCACAGCCTCTGCGCCAGCCGAAGGCCCCCGTGCCGGCAACACCAGCGCGATCGCAAGAATCGCGGCATACACCCGGCAATCGATCAACGCTGCTTCTCCTCGCTGGCGGCCGACCCGTCTTTTTCACGCGGCATACCCATCCTCGGAACTTACCACCACAAGTCCGCGTTCGGAAGCTTCGCGTAAAAAATCACCGCTGCTGCGAATCGGAGCGCAAGCCACCACAATCCTATCCGCGGGTCCGCACCGTCACGCCCGTGCCACCGGAAATCGCTATCACCTTCGCTCGCACGAAGTTCGCGCGCACGCCGGTAGCCACCAGATTGTCCCCCGTGGTCAATGCGGAACTCATATGCGCCGCGCCAGTGGGCACCACGTACTGTGCGTTCACGTCCTTGATCGCGGTTTGCAATTGAATGTTCACCGAAGTCGGAGCGGTGGCGAAACTGATCTGCCAACGGACCGTCCGGCCATTCTCCGGAAAACCGGCATAACTCGGCAGCGCAAACGGCTGGCTCGCCTGCCCCCTGCCGGAGATTCGTTGTTGAAGGCTAAAGCTACATCGCCAGGAAAAATCGAGTACGGAGGGACTTGCGTATTTTAGTTCGGCATAGTCGGGCGCCTCCAGAAGGATCTGCGTTTCTCACCGTCCCTAAAGCGGGTGTAACGTGGATAAAATCACCAACCGGCACGAACGACAAAAAACTGTATTCAGCGCTTACCCGCTTTCGCGCACACCTGCACGACAGCGCAGCCGCGCATCATCAGGCACGCCACTCGTAGTGCATGAATCTCGGAGAGAAAGGAGGGTTATGAATCACTTGCCGTTTAAAACCGCATCCGATTCGCTTACCGCGCTCTACACTGTTCGAGGTTAACGAATAGTTTCAGAAGCTTACTTCATAGCTTTGTCAAGTCGTTGTGTGTGTACACCAAAAGAACCCAAGGCGTGAAGGCGCGATCGAGGTTGTTTCAGAGGAGCAGCAGCATACGGATCGCGGTTGTCGGGACCAAACGATCCGGCGCCAATGCTAAAAGCCCTGCGCCCAGCCTGGTTACGGCTTCTGTGGTTCGGGCCTCTGCGGCTCGGCATTCTCCCGCAGCACAGTCGTCGATCCATCGCCAGTCGCTGCCGGCTGCGGCTTCAAACTGAAATCCACGCCCCGCGCAGCGTTCTCATTTACAGTGCGTTGCAGGTCAACCTGCGATTCATCCACAGCATTGTCGCCGCCATACGAAGTAACGTAGTGCAGCTTCCCGCCGGTCAACCAGTAATCGCTCACCGCAAAACTTGATCCGTCTTTCAGATACAACAAAACATATGTTGGTTGCTGCGTCGAATCGCCAGGCGTCGCTTGCGTTGTATCCGCAGCACCCACCGCTGCGCCACCCGTGCCAGGCGCAGCAACCACATACGAATTCGGGTTATCCGGAGACGTTACGTTCGCCGATCCTTCCGACGATGCATCCGTCCAACCCGGACCATAGCTCGAACCCCCGCCGAAGCCGCCGATTCCTCCGAAGTACCCTAAGCCTCCGCCGAAACCGTACCCGTAGCCGAATCCATACCCGTAGCATCCCCAGAACGGATCGCACGGCCCGAAGCCACCAAACCCAAATCCCAGCCCCCCGAAAAACGGGCTGTAACCGTAATATGGGTAATAAGGATAGAAAGGAGAACCTGGACGCACCGGCTGAAACGGATGCTGCGCCGCAGCAACCATCGCCGTGCTATGCGCTGAACCAACACTCCCGCGTGTCGTGCTCGAAAGTGGCACGAATGGCCGCGATGCATTTACATTCGCAGGTCCGTAGTAATTTACGTGTGCCGCTGCGCGCGCCGATGCGCCAGGCGGCTCCAACCAAGTATTGTTCCCTGCCGCAAAATGTTCTGGAGTCCCAGTTGAGTTCGACTCTGACTTGATGTTTCCCGCAGGCACGCCGCCTTTCGCAGGCGCCGCCGAAGCTGTGGATCCGCTGTGAAACGGATTCCACCAATGTCCACCGCTGCTGCTCGTGTTGCTGTGATTGCTGCCACCACTGTTGCCACCGCCGTTACTCGCAGCACTTCCGCCACCCGCACGAGATCCGCCGCCTGCAGAAGGCGCGGACGGACTTCCCCCACCGCCGCCGGATCCTCCATGTGACCCGCCGCCACCGCCGAACCCGCCACCGCCGCCGTGCGCACCGCCGCCGCCACCGCCTCCCCCATGTTGAGCGAACGCAGGCATAGGCGCCAATCCCATCGCGCAAAGAAAAACCAAGGCCGCCGCGGCCTTCACAATTGCTGAACCTTGCGGACGAGTGAGTACTGCAGTCTCTTCTGGGGGCACTGAAAACTGCTGACAGGTCTCGGTCATTTTGTTTCCCTCCACCCGACTGGGCGACTGAAGGGTGGTTCTACGCCTACCGCTTCTTCCACTGCATTCTACATCATTGGACGCACCCCTGCTCCGAATGGTTTCCTCAGCGTACTGCTTCGCTCAGACTGCGCGCCTTCCGACACCCGCCTGCCTGACCGCTCATTGACGTTATACTGTTTCGCGTGATTCCGTTCCTCCACATCGGCTCGTTCGCCGTACCCACCTTTGGCCTGATGGTCGCCTGCGCCATGATAGCCGCGTATTTCGTCCTTCGCGCCGACCTCGCTCGCCGTGGCATCGCCTCCAAGGATTCCGGCGAAGCCGAAGCTCTCATCTCATTTCCATGCGTCGCCGGCTTCGTCGGAGCCAAGTTGTACCATCTTCTGGAATCACCAGCCGAATTCTTCGCCGATCCCCTGCACTTGCTCTTCAGCCCCTACGGTTTCGCATGGTTCGGCGGTCTGCTCGCCGGGTTCGCCACCTTCGCGTTCGTAGCCTGGCGCATCACCAGGCACGACGGAGCCAGCGGTCGTCCCGTATCCCTCCTTGCAATTTTCGATGCAGGCTCTCCCGCCGCTGCCCTCGGATATGGCATCGGCCGCATCGGCTGCCTACTTTCGGGAGACGGTGACTACGGAATCCCCACCTCGCTGCCCTGGGGCATGAGCTTTCCCAACGGTCTCGTCCCCACCGTCGAGCGCGTTCACCCCACACCCATCTATGAATTCATCGCCGCCTGCGCCATTGCTTGGTGGCTCTGGAAGTTGAGTGCGCCTGATGCCGCAGTCGCGGCCAATATAAAACCCGCCTCTCAGCATACGGATCCCACCGCTTCCACCAGACGGCCCGGTGAAATTCTCGCAGCCTATTTGGTGCTCACCGGCGTCGCGCGATTCCTCGTCGAGTTTATCCGCATCAATCCGCGAACGTTCCTGGGAATGTCCAACGCGCAAACCGCCGCCGCGTTTTCGGTAATCGCAGGAGGCTCCTTATGGATGTGGGTGCGTCGAAAGACGTGAAGGTGCGCTAGTCGCTCTTCGATAGGCTGCGCAAGCAGTAATGAAGCCGCGTCTCAAGCGACGCACGGAACTGGCGTTTCCAGTCCTGCCTTACCCATCCGAATCGCCAGCAATCCATTGGACAGCACCGCGACACTTCGCCCCGGGTCTACCTTCGCCCGTAGCGCCAACACGCAAAACGGCCGCGGCGCGCGCAAGCTCGCAACTCGCCGCTTATCGTGATGCTGCGCCGCCACGTTTCCGCGCTGTCCATCGCGATCGCGCACTTCGCAGGATTCGTCTGAGCAGATCGCCTGAAAATCGTCAACGAAATAGTTGCCGCCGGCATCCGCGCTGGCGTCTCCACTCTCCCGCTCCGTATATCCGCAGATCAGCAGCCAAGACTCATCCACCGCCACCGTAATCTGCGTTCCCGCGCATCCCGGTAAACTCGCCATCGCGTACAAATTCCCGCCCGACTCTTCAAAGTCCACGGAAATTCTCGCGAACAAATCATGCTCCGCCGCTTTCCAGTCTTCCCGGTCGCTCCCCTCCCGCTCGCCGCGCACCACGCAGCGTTGAAACGCGCGTCGCGACACTTCCTCATACACCGCCAGCAGACAATCAGACATGTCGCGCAACGGTATCTGTTCGCGCAGCGTTTCGCCGCTGTCTTGATGGTTGGTTCGCGGGGCCACCTTCCTCATTTTGATAGGCTGTTTCATCGTGCTTGTCCTTAGAATCCCCGCCAACGTTTTGCCTGCGCCACTACCGCGTGCTTTAGTCTGTCGCGTTCCAGCGGCAAAGAATGCTCCACAGCTACACCCGGTGCTCGTAGCATTTGTCCTCTCGCCGCAATCGGCCGTCTCAGCTCCGCAACTTCTCCGTACTCGAATCTTTCGCGGACTTGTCGCCCGAATCGCTCTGTCTCGGTGAGTTGTGCTATCGCTCTCACTAGCGGCGCTTCCGCAAATACCACTGCACGAGGGGAAATCGCGCTGCCGTTTCGCTCACTCTGTGGCCGCGCAGCCGCTGTGTCGCATGTCCGCAAAGTCACCCCCGCCTCTTTTGCCAACGTTAGCAGATTCAGCGCGCGCTGGCCCAAGGACCTCGTCCCCTTCTCAACCGCTGGCAACCATAGACACGTCTCCGACAACGGCACCGAAATGAACAGATTGCCGGACTGCTGCGCAATCAGCGCCGCCAGCTCATATCCTGTTCCGTCGGCAAGCTTCTCAGTCGCCAAGGTCAAATCGAATCGGATCGTGCGTAGAACCGCGCCAGCCTCGCGCACGGTCTTCACCGAATGTGATTCCCATCCGGAGCGTGCGAGTGCCTTGAGTGTGGATTCGGTACTTGCGGTGGAATTTCCGACGACCAGAATGCGCACGGTAGCGGCGGACATATTTACCCCTTCTTGGAAGGGGATCTTGCGGTCCTGACCCGAAATCGACCGACCCGGACTCACCGCATCCGCGCGTTCTTACACTGCCTCGTCCGCGTGCCACGCACCCCACGTGCCCTCGGACGGTCCGTCTCCCTGCTCCTGTTGCAATTTAGCCTGACAAAATGAAAGGTCCCAAATTTCTTACGCTTTCCCCACCCCGCTGGAATCGCACACGGAGCTTTTCAGGGCGTGCGGTGTGACAGCTGCCGCGTGCGATCCTGGCGGGGCGAGCAACCAGTTCCGCGAAATCCCATTTACTTCATCGGGAGATGCGCCGCAGAACGTTATCTACCACTACCCCTTCCAGCTCGGCCAGAAATGTACTCCCGCCTCACAATTGTTACAATTGGGAATATTACTGCTTTTGCACTACGGGAGTTACTGACACCCAAAATCACCCCACCCCAACCTTCTCCTTTTATTCTTGACACGATAATACCGCAGGAGTAATTTTGCTTTCTACTCGGCCCTTTCGCGTCCCCGTCCTGGGAGCGGGCAGTTTGCACGGCAACAGATCGGCGCTTTTTAGCCACGACCTCCGATTCGTTCGGAGTGCTTCGCCGTCACACAAATGGACCGACATCGCTCAAAATCTTCGAAACGTCGCTCGCATGCAATTCCTGCGGCGGGCTCTCGCAACAATGATTCCCTCCCCGTCTCTCACTCCGATGATCCCAGTACCAAATCGGTCCTGGCCTTCCCACAAAGGGAATCGCGCAGCGCTCGCGGCGACCCTCTCCATCCTTTCGTCGCCCTTGTTAAAACCTTTAACGAATTCCTTTTCGAACTCGACGCTGATGGTAAATTCCTGAGCATCTGGACTTCCAACGAAGCCCTTCTCCGCGAACGCCGCGCCGAATTCCTCGGCCGCCGCGCTCTTGAGGTCTTAGGCGAAGAAATCTTCCGCCCCTTCTCCAAACTCTTCCGCAGAGTCATCAATCAAGGCGCTTGCGAAGATATCGAATTCCCCGTCGATTTCCCCGCCGGCCGCCGCTGGTTTCAAGCCCGCGTTTCGGCCGTCGGCCGCGGCGCCACAAAATCCCATTCCGTCTGCTTGCTTGCGCGCGACATCACCCAGCGCCGCCTCGCAGAAGACGCCCTGCGCCAACAAGAAGCCCTCCTGATGCACGCCGAGCAGGTGACTGGAACCGGCTGCTGGGAATACAACGTGGAAACCCGTCAACGCGTCTGGTCCAACCAGGTTTTCCGCCTCTACGGCTTCGATCCCAAAAACGGCGTCCCCAGCGAAGAAACCATGTTCGCCATGATCCATCCCGACGACCGTGAACGTGTTCGCGGCAGCCTTTATTCTGCCATCGAACGCTGCTCTCCGTTCGAATCCGAGGGTCGCTACAATCTCCCGGACGGACGCCAGCGCATTATATTTATTCGCGGCATTGCGCTGCCTGGCCACACCGGAAAAACCGCGCGCCTCCTCGCCGTTGTCCAGGACGTCACCGAAATACGCGGCGCCGAGGCTCAGGACCGCCAGCGCGAATCGATACTGGCGCAAGCCGAGCAACTCGCCAGCCTGGGCAGTTGGGAATTTGACGTCGCGCAGCAGAGTTTCACTTGGTCCGCCCAGATGTATCGCATGCTCGGTCTTGCACCAGACAATCAACCAATCCCGCTGGCCCGGGCCTGCGCCTGGTTTCATCCCGAAGATCGCGCTCGTGTTACTCAGGAAGTCGCTAATCTGATTCAGTACACGCGCTCGTTCGAAAACGAAGTCCGCTTCGTCTTACCCGACGGACAAGTCCGCGCCTTTCATTCGCGCGCCGTCCCCATCACCAACCAATCCGGCGACGTTGTCCGCATCGCCGGAATGTCCCAGGACATCACCGAACAGAAACTCTCACAGCACCGCGTGCGCAAAAGTGAATCGCTTCTCGCCCAAGCCGAAGAGATCGCCAAACTCGGGAGCTGGGAAATGGATATCGTCCATTCCACCGTTACCTGCTCCGCGGAATTCTTCCGTATGCTCGGCCTGCAGCCCCTCCTCGGCCCCATTCTGGTCGATGACGTGTGGTCACTAGTCCACCTGGAAGATCCCGATGCCGCCAAGCAAGCACTCCGTCACGCGCTCGCTACTAACACTCCCCTGGAGCATTTTTCCCGCTTCGCTATGCCCGATGGACACATGCGCGTACTGCACACCCGCGCCATCCCTGTCGCCGACGATTCCGGCCAGGTCACTCACTTCGTCGGTTTCAACCACGACATCACCGAACAGAAACGCATCGAAGACGACCTTCGCCGCCTTTCCCGTCAATTGCTGACCTTGCGCAGCGAAGAACAACGTCGCCTGGCGCGCGAGTTGCACGAAACAGCTTCGCAAACCTTGACCGCGCTCAAAATGACGCTCAGGCAGATTGAAGACTCACTTCCCTCGCAGGACTTGCGCACTCGTGAACTCGCGAAGTCCTGCCGCACGCTTGCCAGCGATGCCATGCGCGAAGTCCGCACCATCTCCTCCATCCTGCACCCTCCTCTGATGGACGAAGCTGGTCTCACCGCTGGTCTGGGATCTTACGTGCGTTTGTTCTCCGAACGCAGCGGCGTCGCCGTCAATTTCGCCATCCCTGATAATTTCCAGCGCCTTCCCAAGGAAGTGGAACTCACTCTCTTTTGCGTCGCCCAGGAATCCCTTGCCAACGTGCACCGCCACTCCAAGGCGCGCTCCGTAGAGATTTCCGTTGACCGTTCCGCAACGCACGTCAGCCTCACGGTCCGCGACGACGGCATTGGCATGGCCGCGCCTCTACACAGCGATCGCAGAGGCTCTCTGCTCGGCATTGGCATCGCCGGGATGCGCGCGCGTGTCAACGAATTGCAAGGCGAGTTCCGTATCCACAGTTCTCCCGGGAATGGCACGACCATTCATGTGATTCTGCCGTTGATCGTTGGAGGGAAGCCCGAATGACGTTCGGCGCGCCATCTCGCTCGCCCCAGCAGCGCGCTCTGCAGGCGCATTATTCGCCCACCCAATTCAATTTTCGCAGAAAGTTTCTGTCCAGCACACTTCGTTATCAAGGAGAGAACCATGATGACTAAAGAAGCGTCGGCTCCCAGACCCTATCGCATCCTCGTCGCCGACGACCACGCCCTCGTGCGCCGCGGCGTTCGCGCCTTGCTCGAAAATCAGCCGGGTCTCGAAGTCTGCTGTGAAGCCTCCACCGGCCTTGAGGCCCTCGAGTACGTCAAGAAAACCAAGCCCAACCTAGTCCTGCTCGATCTCACCATGCCCGAAATGAATGGCCTCGAAGCTGCCCGCGCCATCCACGACGAATCACCCGAAACTGACGTGCTAATCCTCACCATGCACTTCTCTGAAGACGTCGCCCGTGAAGTCCTCCGCAGCGGCGCGCGCGGCTACGTCCTCAAATCAGACGCGGACTCCGAACTGGTCGCCGCCGTGCGTCACGTTCAGCAGCACAAGCCCTTCTTCACCGGTCGCCTCGCCATGACCATGGTCGAAAGTTTCGTCAACGGACAACGCGAGGGCGAGCCCAGCACCGATCATCCCCTTCCCGGCTGTCCGCTCACCGCCCGCGAAATCGAAATTGTCCAGCTCCTGGCAACCGGAAAAATCAGCAAAGAAGTCGCGGCGACAGTGGGCATCTCTACCCGCACCGTGGAAAGCCACCGCAATCACATCATGAAAAAAATGAATTTCTCCAGCTTCAGCGAGCTAATGCGCTTCGCCATCCGCAATCACCTGGTCGAACCGTAGCCGTGGCTTCGCCGTCGGTTTTTGACTCGGCTCCTGACTCGGCCTTCGTAGCGGCGCACATTAGTGTGCCATCGGTGTCACGGCGACATTCGATGGCGCGCTAAAATCCGCCGTTAGCCGTCGCAAACCCTAATCCGTAGTATCTGGCTCAACTTCCGCCGCAGCCTCCGCGGCGGCCTCCGCATCCCCAGTAAAATTATCCGCCCGCCGCAACGCTGGAAACCACCAAGCCCACAAAGCCGTAACCACCAACGTTCCAATCCCTCCAATAACCACCGACGGCACCGTGCCAAACCAGTGTGCGGTTAGGCCAGACTCAAACTGCCCCAACTCATTCGACGCCCCAATGAAAATCATGTCCACCGCATTCACGCGCCCGCGCATCTGATCGGGAGTCGCCAACTGCACCAGCGTCACTCGAATCACAACGCTCACCATGTCCGACGCACCCACCAACACCAGCGCGATCAACGAAACGATCAGGCTGCGCGAAATCCCAAAAACAATCGTAAAAATTCCGAACCCCGTCACACACCACAACATCGTCGCGCCCACGCGGCCTTTTAGCGGCCGATAAGCGAGCAGAATCGCCATCGCTCCCGCGCCCACCCCTGGCGCGCTCCGCAGAATCCCCAGTCCCCACGGGCCCGTGTGCAAAATCTCGCGGGCATATGCCGGCAGCAGCGCCACAGCGCCACCCAACAGCACAGCAAACAAATCCAGCGAAATCGATCCAAACACTATTTTCTGCTTCCAAACGTATACAATGCCCGCCAGCACAGTCTTCAGATTGATCGGCTCGCGCGCTCGCACCTTAGCCTCAAAATGAATTCGCAAGGTGCACGAAATCGCGAGCACATAGCAAGCCAGCGCAATCGCATAAACCGACGAAGGTCCGCGGAACAACGCGTAAACCAATCCGCCCAGCGACGGCCCCAGAATCGTCCCCACCTGGAAAATCGTCGAGTGCCACGCCACCGCATTCTGAAAATGTTCTTCCGGCACCAACTGCGGCAGCAACGCCCGGCTCACCGGCCCATTCAACGACCGCACCACGCCCAGCAACACCAGCACCCCATAGATCGGCCCAACTGAGTGGTAATGGCTCAAAGACGCCACGAGTAGGAACGTCGAGCACACTCCGAAGCCGGCGTAGCAAACTATCAGAAGTTTTCGACGGTCAAAGCGGTCCGCGGCGTGCCCCGATACCAGAAATAGCAGAATGCCCGGCAGGAATTGCGCCAACCCCACGTAACCCAAGTCCAGAACGCTGTGCGTTATATCGTAAATCTGCCAACCGATTGCCACCGACTGCATTTCCATGGCGACCACGGTGAAAAATTTCGAAATCTCGTACAACACAAACGCCGGATGCGCAAACGCCACCCTCCCGGCCAACCTCCCTTCCCCGGATTCAGCCGTCGCCAAGCCCCTCACCCTCCCCAATCGCAGCACGCAAAAACGTCACAGTGCCGCGAGTCGAAGATTATAACTGAGTCGGTGTATCAGCTGCGGCGTTACAAATGTCTTGTTTCGGAAAGCTCTCGGTTGGATTTGGATTCGGCGTTGAATCTGATGTTGAGTTCGTAGCGGCGGTCCGCGCCGCGGAATCATTCCCTAACACCCGCGCGTCCGGATTTCCCGCGGCCTTCACGTCGTCGAACTGCTAGCAAGCGTGTAAACCAGCAGCGCCAAAACCAGCAAAGTAATCACCACATACATCCAATCGCGCTCCAAACCAAAACCCAGCACCGAAAACAAAACCCGCGCCACAGGAGTCGCAATCAGCAGCAGCAATCCAAACTGAATCACTCCCAGCGGACGCAGCTCGATCGCCTGACGCACGATCTCCGGCACCGATCGCAATTCCGCAGGCTCCCCACGAAATGTTTTGTAGTTCTGCGCCACGTCGTGCGACTCCACCAAAAACCACACCCCACCAACGAAAACCACCAGCGCCGCCAGCAGCACCCCCCAACGCAGAAGCTTTCCCAGAAATATCTCGACGCTCTTGTCGTCCACTTTTCCGCCAACAGCAGCGCCCGGTTCCCCGTTTGCCATCACATTTTCCCTCGCATGCCCTGATAGATCATCTCCACCGCCAGCGCCGCAATCACTACGCCAAACACAATCCGCAAAGTCCGCACCTTCGCTCCCGGCAAAATCTTCGCGCCCACCAACGCGCCAGCCAGCACGCCCAACATCACTGGCATCGCCAACCCCGGATCAATATAGCCGCGCCGCAAATAAATCCCCGCGCTCGCCGCCGCCGTCACTCCAATCATAAAATTGCTCGTCGTCGTCGATACCTTAAACGGAATCTTCATCGCCTGGTCCATCGCCAGCACTTTCACCGCGCCCGAACCGATCCCCAGCAATCCCGAAAGCACCCCAGCTACGTACATCAACCCAAAACCCAGCGGCACGTGCCGCACATGATAGGACTTGAAACCTTCCGCCGTGGGATACGATCCGTCCAGCCTTAGCATCGTCGCAATTCGGTCCGCCGCTATTCCCTCGGGCGGATTATTCAACGTGTGCGTCGAAGCGTAAGCCGAGTACAGCAGCACCACGCCAAACACAATCGCGATAATCGACGTGTGTAGATAACCGGCGAGAAACGCGCCACTAATCGCTCCAACGGTCGTGGCAATCTCCAAAAACATTCCCACGCGCATGTTCGAGTAGCCCTCTCGAAGATACGCCGCAGCCGCCCCCGACGAAGTCGCAATCACCGAAACCAGCGAAGCACCAATCGCGTAGCGAATATCCACGCCAAACACCAGCGTCAGCAGCGGCACAATCACCACGCCACCGCCCAGGCCGGTCAGCGACCCCAGCATCCCCGCCAGGAACGATCCCAGCGCGACCACCAGCGTGAATTCCAGCGCATTCAAATGATTGGGTTCTCGCTTCCGAACGCAGCACCACTTCGCAAGCAAGATTCTAGCACTTCACGGTTTCTTTACAGGAGGGTTGCTCTCTGATACGAGGTCATAAACAAAACGAATTTCCACCGGCCCGTTCGACCGTGTCCTTTCCAGACGCACAATTTCAACAAGCTGTTTCCCACCGGGTGCCGGCTCAAACGAACGCGTAATCTGCGGCCCGTGAACTCCGCCTTCGTCCGCCACCAGCCGATAGTCCTCCCAGTGCGCGTCGAATTCCTGATATTTGTCGTCCTTCGATTTCTGCACTTTTTTTCCATCGGTAAAGAACGCCCGCTGTCGGCCCGAATCATCCGTCAAAAGCACTTCGCCGTTCTTCGCGTCCGGCGTGTCCTTCATCGCCAGCGTGATGGATCCCGCCGGATTCATTAATTCCTGCAGCTGCTGCCGGTCATAATCGCTGTCCGCGTTCTTGCTCCCGCCGTTCCTGGGATTCCCGCCTCCACCACTGCCGCCATTGCTGCCTCCGCCGCCAGGATAAGGCGATCCGATCCCGCCCATGTGAATCCCCGTGCCGTTCCCGCTACCGCCCCTTGGATTGGCCGGGTTGTCAGCGTTGGTTCCGCGCGCTTCCCTCATCTTGTCTTGCGCATCGTCACTCTCGTCCACGTTGTACTTCCAAGACGCAAACAACTGCTTCTTGTCCGGCACCACCATCTCAGGCTGCGCTGCCGGCCCCGATGATCCCGCATGCGAATCACCGGAATCCCCGGCACCTGGCCGGATCGGCCCCGGAGGCGCCTGCGCCGCCGCACCAGCGGAAAATATCGCGAACGCGCCGCACAACATCGCGGCGACCGCAACGGTTCGCGCCAAAGTCCAGATTGGATTGCTCGCATGATTAAAAGTCGTATTAAATTCCCGTATTACTTTCATCGTCTTGCTCATCCTCGCGCTTTAAATCTTCGGCGCGCACAATCGCACCGCCGCAAACTCACCCACCTGCCAATACGGATGCAAAAAAAACCCGGCGGGATGCAACACCGAGCCCCCGCACAACGCCCTCTATTGCCCGCCTCCCACATTCGCACCGCGCGCCTGCACCTTCTGCAGCAAAGCCATGAACTCCGCGCGCCTGTTCCCGCCCAATCCCACGCCCGCGTAAGCCATGTGAATCAATTGCTGACTCGCCCGCCCACCGTCATAAACCCAGGGAAACGGATTCACCGCCCCAATCGCCCAATAAAATTCCGCCTGCGCGCCCTGCAGATTCGCCGGCAAATTAAAATGCGCCGACGTCCCCGGATTCACTGGATTCACCCGCTGCGCCGAAAACACATACCACGTCATCCCCGACGACGTGACCCGCTCCATCGGCGCCAGATAAAACTGCGCCGTCATTCCATAAGCCCGCGGCCCTTCGTTCGTTTGCACAAACGTGATCCCGGAGCTCACCTGCGCCCCGAAAAATCCCTCCAGCGTCACGTCATGCCGGCAAGCGTAGGAAACCTGCAAAACCGGCGGCGCATCGCTCGAACCACTATTCGGCGAAGGCGCGAAACTCGCGCGCGCATTGTTCGCCATCGCGTCATTGATGCAAGTCGCCGACGGCGGAAAGAGGTAATAGAACAGAAAATCAATCATACTCATCCCCGAACCGCTGGGCATGTGCAATTGTCCGTCCAGCCAGTTGGCGTCGTGCCCCAGCAGCGGATTGTCGGACGTCGCAAATTCCACGATCGCGTTCGCTTGCGAATTCTGCAGCGCCAGAATTCCACTCATGTGAAATGGCGGCGAATAAGGAGCCAGTGCCGCCGGCGCGTCGCCCGGCTTGAATTCGCTCCACGCCGCTGGTAGCTGCGCCGATACTCCGTTCGTGATTCCATGCTCAATCATCCGCGCCGCGCTGTCACCAGCCGCCGCCCCAGCCGTAGTCTGCGCCCCAGCCGTCCCCGCCAGAGTTGCCCACGCCAGCAACGCCGCCGTCGCCACCACAAACCACTTCCGCCCGTCTCGCCCAGTCTTCATTTCGCCGCAGCTCCGCAACCCTCGTCTCTAATCGAGTGTGCCAGCATCGCGCCCCAAAAAAAAGCCCTTACGAATATGCAACCGGCTTTGAGTTCGCCTTTCGCTTGGTATGGCTTATCGCGAGTTCATTCAGCAGACCCAACTCGCAACAAGTGTAAGCGCGGTGGCATTCGTTACATGTACTTTTACATCGAGCAGGAAGGGCAGATTTTCCTGCTCCTGATTTACAATAAGGACGAACAGGATGATCTGACCAACGAGCAAAAGAAATGGTTGAGGGATAATTGGGAGAGACTATGAGAGAGGCACTGTTCGCAGAATTACAGGAAAGCGTTCGCGACGCGGTCGAGGACCGCAAGGGCGCGAGGGTGTTGCGCGTAGATCGGTTTAGACGACCGAAGAAACTCACACCCGCCAAGATGCGCAGTATCCGAATCAAGTGGGGTGTCAACCAACTGGTTTTCGCCATACGATTGGGCGCGAGTGTCCGTGCAGTGCGGGGTTGGGAGCAAGGAAAGCGTCGTCCTCGCGGCATTGCCCTCCAACTACTCAGCATCGCGAAGCACAGTCCGGCAGCGTTTCTGCGGAAGGGTTGACACCTCACAAAATTCACCAATCCCTAGCCTCGCAGCAGCGAACGAAAACACCACCGCCCCCAGGCCTTTCGGCGCGGAAGCGATGTTCTGTAATTTCTGACTTGTCTTATGCCTTCTTGGCGGACTTGCGGCGTCCCCGTCGCTTCGTCGGCGGCGTGGCGGGTGGCTCACCCACCAGCTCTGCGGACCAAATTGCAGTTACAAACTTCTTCACACCATGATCGTCAAAATCAATCGTGGTGCGCTCGGTATTCGACTCCGTCACCACTCCCATCCCGTACTGCTCGTGCCGTATGGACTGCCCTTCGATCAGTGTCTGCACAGCTCCCTCCGTGGATGATTATGACTTCAGCTCTAGAAAGCCCGCATCGTCGCGACACGCTTCCGCCCGCCGCTACGTCCTACCAGAAGTTTGTCCAGCTACACCACGCCCATCTAGGCAAAAAAAACGAAACACATCCAGCGACCGCGCGGGACTTGCGCTTCCCAGGCCCTGCACCAGCTCGCATCGAGTGCGCTCAGCAACCAACCCACTCAGCGCATCACCCACTCACCGCTTCAGGACCGCCCAAACTCACACTTCACTCTGAAGATTTCGGCAGACTTACAGGCCGACCACGTTCTCCGCCTGCAGACCTTTAGGTCCCTGCTTCACTTCAAATTCCACCGCCTGACCCTCGTTGAGGGACTTGTAACCCTCGGACTGGATCGCGGAGAAATGCACGAATACATCCTCGCCCGACTGGCGCTGGATGAACCCATAACCCTTGGCCGCATTAAACCACTTCACTGTTCCTTGCTCTCTGCTCACGGAAACTGCTCCTAAATTATTCATAAGGTGGCTCTTAGCCACCCGGAAAGCTGCCTGTCGCCCAGCTCGCATTGCCACGCGCAAAAAAAAAGCCGTCGGACGTTTGCCCGGCAGCCATTCCCAGTGCGCGTCAAAAACGAACCACAAAGCAACAAACGCACCCTCACTCTACCACGTTTCCCCCGTCGCCGCAATCCCCTAGCTGCCGCCCTGCCGGCGCACCCTCCGCTAAAATTGCAAATTAAGCGTTCCGGTCAGCACGCGTGTCTTATCCGAATCAAACAGCAGCGCCGTGTTCGCATCAATAATGTAATACGTCACGTTATACGTCACGTTCGGATTCATTCCCTGAATCACCGCCGTGCCTCGCCCGCTGGTCGTATCCGGTGCGGCAATCGTCGTATTCGTCGTGAATACAGGATCGCCCAGGAAAACCGCGCTGAAGTTATTAATGTCAATCGTTCCCGAAACCGCCTCCACTCCGCTCCAGGTTATCTGCCCCGACAAATTCTGCTGATAAAGGGCCGGAGCATTATGGAAAATTCCCTGCCCCGCCAGGCCAAATGAAAAATTCCCCGTCACAGTCGAGGGAATTGCCGTCTGCGCAAAAGCCGCTCCCGTGCTAACCGCGGTCGCGTCCAGTTCCAACATCACCGCGGGTCCCGCCGCCGACTGATACATCGCAAATTCCTGCGTCGTCGAACCGGCCCCCGCCGCACACGTTCCGCTCGCCGTACTCAGTCGCAGATCAATTCGCCCGCTCGTCGGGTCCACCGTATAAGTACAAGTACCCAACGTCGTATCGGGCGTAACAGTCCCGGCATTATTGCTGTCGATTACCCCGCTCGTCCCGCCACTCCCGCTTGATATGAACACTCCGCCGGCCGCGTACGCGCCGGTCGGCGACGTGCCGCCTGCGGTAAACGGATAATTGCCGCTCGGAAGGCTCGCAGCATTGAACGAACTTCCTGTCGGCGCAGCATACGCATCGCCGCCCAAGTAGTTATTCGTATCGAGTTCCACCAAGTGCAGTTGCGTGCTCTGTTCCGATGCCGTCGTATTCACGATGTAAAATGCGTACTGCATCGAACCCGTCGTCGTGCTCGTAAGCGTCAGCGTTCCGCGCCCGCTTCCCGGAAAAGTCGCGTCCATCGTGTACGATCCTGCCAGGCTCCGGTCCTCCGTCGAAACTCCGCCCGCGGGATTCAGACTGTTGTTCACGTCGAGAATTGGACTGCCGCCCGTAATCTGCCCCGCGCCATTCGCAGAAAATTTCCCCGCCATCCCCTGCGGAAAGAACGCCGCATCCCCCCCGGCAACGCTAAATACATAAGGACCGCTAAGCGCCGTCAACGCAGTCGTCAGCCCATTCAAATTCTGCTGATCCACCGTTCCGCTTCCTGAGTTGTTGGCATCAAAGCGCGTCAGCGCGCCGTGCTGGAAATTCGCCATCGCTAACTGCCAGGTCTGCGGTGTTCCCTGTCCGGCACCCGAGCCAGTCCCCACATTAATCTTCACCGACGTCCGCCCGTCCGGTCCCACCTTGTACGTTCCAGTGATCGGCACCTGCTTGGCCACGCCCGTCGAAAAAGAGTTGCTGTCTTCGACGCCAGTCAGGATCTTGCCATTTCCATCAGCCTGAAAACTTCCCGCCACCGCTACAAAACCCGAATTGTCGTTGCCGGAATAAGAAAATGTGAATGGACCGGATAAAGAAGCATCCGAAAAGAGAATCGTCGCGGTAGCCGTCGCGGTTGTTGTTCCGTCGTTCGCAGTGATCGTGACCGTGTTACCCGGCGGCGGTGATGGCGGCGCCGTGTAAAATCCTGTGGGGCTGATCGTGCCGATGTTTCCGCCCGCAGTCGAGGACACCGACCAGGCAATGCCCTGGGTGGTGGCCACGTTATTCAGAATCGCGGCAAATGGGACAGTCTGGCCGGCAAAAACCGTTGCCGTCAGCGGACTCACTGACAGCCCCGTCCCGATGCCAACCGTTGCAATCGCCGTATTCGACGTGATCAAGTTGGTGTTTGTGGTCGAACCAGGAATCTGCGGAGTTGTCGCAGTAATGTTTACCTGCCCGCTGTTGATGTTCGGCACCACCGCGGGCGCGGTATAAACTCCCACTAGCGCATCCAGCGTCGAAGTCGCGATCGTTCCTATGCTCGTATTCCCGCCCGCCACTCCGTTCACATACCACGTCACGATCGTCGTCGTAGTAGAGGTCGAAGAACTCGTTACCGCCACTTGCGCAGTGAACTCTGCCTGTTCGTTAATTTGCACCGTCGCCGCGGCCGGTGAAATCGTTACCGCTGTCACAGTGCCCACGGCGGGGCCGCCGCAAGACGAAATCCCCATCAGGCACGCCAGCGCCACCGCCAGCAGCAATACTCCCCGAATCCCGTTCCGCATCGAGCAACCTTCCCTTCCTGCCTTAGTCGCCTCTCGACCAGCCCGGCGCGCCATTTCGTTTTCTGTCCGTGCTGCCTCGACTCGCGCCGCTATTCCCGTCATCTGATTTCTGCTCTGCTGCCTGGTCATTTGCCTCGGCCCGCTCTTCCGCCATGTTGCTTCCGGCGCATCGCTCCCGGACACACACGTCGATTCCAGTATTCCCGTTCAGAAAGAAAAAGTTCCAATGCTTAGAGGTAAGCGCGCAAGATTCGGTTGCACGTCAATTACTAATTCCGCGAGCCCCGCACCCCGTAAAGCGGCATTCATCTTACATCAATCGCTTCCGCCGTCACACCCGCAATCGGGGCCTTAAGCCCCAATCGTCCCACCCTGCTCGCTCCTCGAACCGGCCGCTTTTTTCCACGCGCCGCTACTGCGGCAGCGCCGAGCTGCCGTAAAACGCTTTAAGCAGGATCACTCCGCCAACCGTCGCTGCCGAAATGCTCAAAAGAGTGCCAATCAGAAAATACTCCGCGAACTGCTCGCGCTTGAACTCCGGATACCGCGCAATGGACTTCGCCGCCAGAATCAATCCCGCCGTTGCCGGCGAATGCAGAAATAAAGCCGTCATCACCAGGAAGCGTTCCAACCACCCGATGTACATTCCCGCATTACTCAATTCCGCCCGCGACTCTCCCGTTTGCAAATGCTTCAGCAGCGGCCTGGTCATGAACCGGATCAGGTATCCCCCGCCAAAAATAACCCCTACATACACCACCAGCGCCAACAGAACGCGATCACTCGGCGTCTGCAGCCGCTTCAATCCACGCAGCAGAATTCCTCCCGGCTCCACTCCCGCGATCCAGCACGCCGCCACCACGATCGTCACGAAATGCATCGTCTGATCCACTACGAATGCCACGCTGCCTTCCGCCAGCGTGGTGCGCCGCGCCAATCCTATTTTGATCCCGTCAATCGCCAGGTGTACCAGCGTCAATCCCACCACCAGCGCCGCGAATCTCAGCGAATACGCCACCGCCGGCACGAAAAATCCCGTCAACGCCGCTGCGCACGCGAAATAAATCGCCCCGTGTTTCAAATACCCCATCGCGCGCCCGCTCTTCTTCTGCTGCACCAGCGCACTCGTCTGAAAAACAAAATCCGTCAGCAAATGCCCCAGCAAAAGCGCCAGTACCGTTCTCATCATGTTTTCCATCTCATTCCGCCACTTGCACGTTTGTGTACAACTTTCCATTCTTGTACGTTTTCGTACAACCTATCCCCATCTCTCCTCTACCAGCGCTTTCATCCCCTTCATCGTCTCTTCCACTTGCCAGAAATATCCTCTCTTCAAATTCCGCGACACTGTCGAAACATCCAGCCGCATCGCCTTGGCAGCCGCCTGCAGCCTGCGCCTCTTCCTGAACACTGCAATCGTTTCCCACTGCTTCTCCGTAACCTTCATCAACAGCGTATCCTGCAAAGCATAAATCAGATTCGCAGTGGAATCGAACGCTGCATCCTTCGTTTTAAATCCCGTCAAAACCCTGAATTTATTTCCCTCGCCTTCCTTCACTCTCTCCAGCGCCATGCGTGCGAATTGAAATGCCTCGCCCCCCAGCCTATTGACCGGCCCGCGCACTTTCCCCGGCACTTTTCCGATGCCAATTCCCATCCGCAGCCGCAACGGCCTCAGCATCTCCCGCAAATCGAAAATCAGTTCCGGCAACCGTGCATACGAACTCACGATCGTTTGGAACTCATCTCCCGCCGTCACCGCATAGGGCAGCCTAATGTACTTCCCGCGCAAATGCGCGCGCGAGGCCATCTCCAGCCTCTGCCCCAGCAGCGCTCGCAAATCTTCCCGCGTCCTAGATCCCACCACATCCGCGATCAGCACCGCATACCCTTTTTCCTTCATTCTCCTCACCTTGTACGATTTCGTACAATTCTACCAACTTGTACGATTTCGTACAACACCAAAAACCCACTCCATTTTCGCAATCAGCACCGCCTGTCTTTGCCTTTTTTCTAATTCCCATCATCCCTATCGCTCCCGGCGTCATCCGCAGCAGGCTCCCCGTCACCACCACGCGAAGCATCCATCTCCAGATCTCGTCACGCCGCATGAGGCCTCGCCGCGATCGCGCGCTCTGCGCCCGCATTCCCACAGCGTTCGCCGCGCCGCATTCTCTCCGCCACTATCTACCCTCTCAATCTTCAGGCGCGTTAGTCGGTTGCATCACCACACTCCCCACCGCCCAGCCTCGTGCGTCCCGTTGTCATTCCTCTTGAATTCGAATTTGTAGCGGCCGCCTGCTTTTTAGGCGGGCGTCTTTGACGTTGAACTCATATCCGCCTACTCAGTTTCATCCAACGCCACAGCCTGTTCCTTTCCTTTGGAGCCTTGCACAACCACTCCGAAATCAGCCCAACTGCATCCGCCGAACTCCAATTTCCGCACTTCCCAAAACGGCTCGCGCACCTCTACCAGCGCCTGTCCCTTCATAAAGCAACACGCTCATTATCAATACGTTACAAGAGGTCTAGCCTAGTACTAAAACCTGCTCCCGCCGGGAGTACTATAAGAATGTGACCTTTACCCTAGTGTGCCATTCTGCCCCAGACCCTATTATCAACCTGTCGGAGAAGCCTTCCGACCTGAGGCTCGCACTGCATGAGTAAGGCGTCCAGAATGTTTCGTTCCAGGTCGAACCGCGGGGCCAATCTCGCCGTCCGCCCGACCGCCGAACTGGACGTTCCAACATTCGCCGAAGCAGACCTCAGCTCCTGCCTCGCCGCGATGTACAACTCATCTACCACCGCCTTCCTCGACAAAGTCTATTCCGGAATAATTCCCGCAGCGCCTTTCGCCGACCAAGCCGATCCGACCTCCGGCAATCACTCGTTGCTCAGCTTCACTCCGAATTCCGCCGCTGATGCCGCGGAATCCGACGACGTCCTGGCCATCCTGCTCCAAACGATAGAAGACTCGGCAACGCACTGCGAGAATTTCAGCAGCGCCGCCGCCGTCATCGCCTCCACTTTTCACGATGATGCCACCATCATCACTGCCGACTCCACCGATTCACGTCGCGCCGAACTCTTCATCGTAGAAAAGCCTGTCGCGGCCGTTCGCCCTGCCGCTCCATTTCTCACCG
>Ga0070762_10000212_pt1 | contig 22613 bp, 20 predicted proteins | sample HubBroMetageREF2_FD_66726 | JGI IMG/M metagenome (GOLD analysis project Ga0070762, IMG submission 66726) | Reference soil microbial communities from the Hubbard Brook experimental Forest, New Hampshire, USA - Hubbard Brook CCASE Soil... | ecosystem: Environmental > Terrestrial > Soil >...
GAATCTCGACGGTCCCGCAGCCAACCGAAGCCATCTCCGCCCCGATCGTGGACATGAAATGCTGCCGCCCAAAATTGTCTCGCACTTTTTTCTCAAACGCTTCCACGTTTTCCTCACGATATGCCGCCGCTTAAAGCCTGCCATGGAAGCCTACCACTCGTCATTGCTCTTTTGTCAGTAACCCCACCTAGTCGACACCAGCTTCCCGGGCGATATCAATGACGTCGGCCACGTACTCGAAGTCAACATCATCGTCGCCTCGCACAAATGCTATTCGCTCTGCACGAATTTTGAAGATGTCGTGCAGTCGACTTTGCAGATCATCCCACTTCACCTCTTCCTGATTGATCTTGAGCGCCGGATCCTGGCCCTGCGCACTCCACGCCACTTGGATCACAATCGTCCTGTCGATGGGGACAGGCTGACGTTTGTCGTCCTGCGCAGGCTGAGGGATCTGAGCGTCCAGGCCTTTTGTCTTCGACATTGAAACCACGACCATGAACACAATAATCAGCACCAGCAACACATCAATCAACGGAGTAACGTTGATTTGTGGATTGGACGGACCACCGCCTGCCATTGAGAATGCCATGGAAATTTTCTCCTCTTGGGCACGCGTGTCTGAGAACATTTGACACCCACGTTGGCGAGTAAGTTCCACGGGAAACCAAATGCGTGGAGGCTTGCACACCTTTGTTCAGGCCGTGCATCATTAGAGAATCGAATCGCGGCCGAAAACTAAAGCATGAATACTCGACGACACTTAATTTTCGCGCTGATCGCCTTCGGAGTAGTTTTGCCCCTTGCCACAGCCGTTCCCGCATGGGCGCAGGGGAACTACGAAATCCAGGTCTACGGCTCGGATCTGGTTGCTCCTGATCACACTATGGTGGAACTGCATTCGAACTTCACGTTTGAAGGGACGAAGACGACGATGGACGGCGTCCTTCCGACCAACCACGCTGAGCACGAAACGGTCGAAATCACGCAGGGCATCACCGACTGGTTCGAAACCGGCTTTTACATTTTCACCAGCATTCAGTCCGATGGCGGCTGGCAATGGGTGGGCGATCACATCCGGCCACGTTTCAGCGTTCCGGAGTCGTGGCACTGGCCGGTCGGAGTTAGCTTGTCGAACGAAATCGGCTATCAGCGTGCCGCGTTTTCACGCGACACCTGGACTTGGGAAATCCGTCCCATCGTGGACAAGAAAATCGGCCGCTGGTACCTGGCGTTCAATCCGGCGCTCGACCGCTCGTTTCATGGCCCCAGCGTGAACCAGGGCGTGGTCTTTTCTCCCAATTTCAAGTTCAGCTACGACTTCACGAAGAGAATCGCGGGTGGCCTTGAATATTACGCTTCGTACGGACCGATCACGGATTTCAGTCCGCTTCGGGATCAGCAACAGGAGTTCGTTCCTGCCATTGATCTCGATCTGGGGCCAGAGTGGGAGTTCAACTTTGGAGTGGGCGTGGGCGCGACCGGATCGACCGATCACCTGATTGTCAAGTGCATCATCGGCCGCCGTTTCTCATGGACGCGCGACCACAGCAAGCACTGAACTGCGCCAATGGAGGCGCGGGCAGGCGCGCCCGTGCGGTGCCTCACCATTTCCAAAACTGCATCCTTATTCCAATTTTTCAGCCGTCGCTAGCCGATCGGCTCCGGAGGCAAGAACGACAGCGAGGCCATTGCCGGTGGTGCCGGACGCAACAGGACGTCGAGCGGCGGATAGCGCGATGCGAAGAAATAAACGGAGTAAGCCGGAAAGAACACAATCGCTGGCACCGAGATCAACGACATCACAAAGAAAAGTACTGCGAGCACGACGCATCCCACGACGACTGCCAGCGTAATTGTGTAGAGGTTCCAGCTAAGACCGGCGGTTTTTCCAAGCATTACCGCGACCACGCCGAAGCCTCCTGCCGGAATCAGCAAAACGAGAATCACAATGAAGGTAGCAATCCCGACAATCACTGCGGCCCCAAAGGCCATAACGATCTTCAGACCGAGGTAGCCAGCGTAGCTACCCTTCTCTGATTGCAACCGGGGCAAAAGGCGCCGCCAACCTTCAATGGCACTGATATTTTCCAGGGCCATTTCCGGCACTACGAAATCCTTGGTCAGGACATGAACCATCAGGGAAAGCAAAATGAAGACCACGACGACAAAGAACAAGAGCATTCCGCCGAGGATCAGTGGCAGCAAATGCTGCCGGGGCTCTTTGAGCCAACCTGCGGCGAGAGCAAAGGCCGCGGGAATTCCAACCAACACCGTCATACTGACAGTCATAGCCAGAGTAAACAGGAGTTGCCAAACGAAATACCGCAGGCCAGCTCCATGTCGCTGGGACCAGTAGCGCCGGATTTCGCAGCGCTTCGCGATTATGCTATCGAACAAGACGAAGCGCATAACGCTGCTCACATAGAGGAGCACTATCCACAAAATCACGGCCAGCACGATCAACAGTGCGATCAAAGAGGCGTACAGCAGGAGATTGACGTGGGGAAACGAAAAATGCTGTCCGCTAGTGGGACGCGTCGGGGATCGGAAGCTGCTGCCGTTGCACCCTCCGGAACTGAGTTCACCGGCAAGAAAACCCACGAACGCAAGCTTCACCCATTCAGCCCCGCGAAATGGGTGCAAGAGTTGTTCCTTGGTGTGCTGGAGGGCGGGACCAACGGCATCGATCGCGGAAATCGGCAAAGCAAGCACCTCGCGGAGTTCGCAGGAACTGGCAGCAAGGTATCGTTAACCGGGAATCGGGTCAACTAATATTTGGCCTGATTTCCGCTCCCTAGCTTTCTTCCGCAAGAGCTCTGGCATCTCTCCGTATCTGTTTGGACCATTGCACAACTTCGACCGCATCTTCAGAATCGGTTCAAAAATGCGCACTGCCTACCGGGTCAAACGCGTAGGCGGGGTTACGATGCTGGAGCCATACGGTCCGTCGAGCCGGCCGTCGCGAGCGAAGTCGCGCATCATAGCGAAATAGCCATCAGCGTTACGCGTATCGTCGCGCTCGCCTTCTGGCTTGGTCTCGAACTCATAGATGCCGTGTTCGGCACGAGGAAAAATTGCCAGGGTGATCGGCCGACCTTGAGCGATCAGCTCCTTGAGCCGGTGGGCTGTGGGGGCGCATGGCGCTTCAAGATCGTCTTCGCCAATATCCAAAGCTGCTGGGCCTTGACCGCGCGAAGCGTTGGCAGTGGGTCATAGCGGAACGGCGTGCCGAAAACATATGCCTTGCCTTTCTCCCGCAGTTCGGCCTCGTTGTACGGCAAAATAAGGTAGGTGTAATTGCCGTGGAGGTCCTTATACCAGGGTTCACTGCGGTATTTTGCTCGCACCGTGTCGAAGCGTTTGAAACCTTCGGTAAAGCCACTCTCGAAGACCGCTTCAGCGGCGGCGGCCACCTCCTGTGCCTTGGCGATCTGCTCGGGGCTATGACCTTTCAAGTGCATCTCGAGCGCCACCTCCTGCTGATCCTCGTCAATTACTGAGAAGGCCAGACCGTATCCAACAATGACGAAATCGACGGGAGCTCGGGTTGCCGCCAGCGGCGCGACCCATCCGCCTTCGCTGGTACCCTGATAGCCAATCCGACCCGCTCGCGCACCTGCCAGCTGCCGAGCCTCGCGCATAGCTGCCACGGCGTCATTGGCCAGCAGACTGAAATCCTGAGTGTACTTGCCGCCGGAGCCGCCGGTGCCGCGCTTGTCGTAGACGAAAGCGCCAACTCCTTCCGCAGGAAGCAGCCGCTGTAGAGGGTAGAAATCGCGGGCGGAATCAGTTTCGGAGCCGTGGACCAGCACTACAATTGGCGTCCGGTCGCTGTTCTTCGGCAGCACCAGCCGGCCAACCAGCTTTACGCCATCGACGTCGAATGCCGTGTCGATCATGTCAAAGGTTATGCGATGGCCAGTGATGCCGTCGAAAGAGATTTCGCCTTTTGCGCAGTCAGAGAAGGTTATCCTCTTGCCATCCGTTTTGTCGGTAAAGCCCAGAGTGCTGCTCCAGTTCCCGTCGGCGCTCAGGTGCAGCGCTCCAGTGGTTCCGTCGAAACGGCGCCACCGCAGAGCGTCGTCATCCGACGCGCCAATGTCGACCACGCTTCCGTCGGTCAGGCGGTAGGCGCCGATCCGGCAGTTGCCAACTGTATCAGCGGCGCGGACCGAGGTGGGAAGAAACGCGGCCAATAGGGCGACTGCGAGGAGGGGGTAGAGCAGCGCATTTTCTTGTCTGATCGGCCCACAGGTGTGCCAACTTCCAAACACCGATAAAATCGCCGCGAAATCATTTCAAACATGAGAAGCTCCTGGGAAAATCCTTGAAACGGTTCTTGGGTGCTCTAGGCTCTGGGTATCGTGTAATTCTTGGCCTCGGTTCTATTCGTAGCGTAGCGCTTCTACTGGGTCTAGCTTCGAAGCGCGTAGCGCCGGCACCAACCCGCTTATCACGCCGACGACCAGCAGCACCAGCGTGGACAGCGTTACCGTCATTAGTGAGATTTGCAGATGGATGTCGGCCTTGCCGGAGGTGTCTTCAAACAGCGGCCCCATCAATGGCAACGTGCCCACGGCAGCGGCAATGGCGTATGACAGGAGCACGCCGATCGCGCCGCCGAGCACCATGATCAGCAATGTCTCGGCCAGGAACTGGAACTTGATGTGACGCTTCCTCGCGCCCAGGGCGCGGCGCAGGCCAATTTCGCGGATGCGTTCATCGACTGACACCAACATGATGTTCATGACTCCGACGCCGCCAATGCCAAGGGTCAAAGCTCCGATAAACGTGAGCAGCACTTGTAAGCCGATGGTCAGCGCATCAATCACGGGACGGAACTCATCGCGGCCGAACATCTGAATTGCCTTCGGATCGGTCGGCGAGAATTGCTGCCGCGTCGCCACCGCCGCCAGCACCTGCGCCATGGCTTTCTTTTCGAACTGTGGCGCAATGGGTGCAAAGATGAGGACATCGGCGTTCCGCGTATTCCAGAGATCGCCCGCCGTGGAAAAGGGAATCCACACCGAGTCGTCGTCGCTACTGAAGTAATTGCTGAGCTGAATCTTGCGCGCCATCACGCCAATCACGGTGAAACGCACGCCGCCGATCGTCACTGTCTCGCCGACTGCGGGACGCCCGCTGAACAATTGCTCTCGAACCCGTCCACCAAGAAAAGCCACGCGTCGCCGTTCCAGTTCGTCACTGGCGTTAATCCAGCGTCCCTGCGCAGGGACTTCATTGCGCATTTCTCCATATTCAGGACATACGCCACGGATGGCTGCGGTCCCGACCAACCTGTCACCGTAGGCGATTCCGGGGCGGGAGTGGGTTTCGCGGCAAACATGCCTCACTAGAGGCGCGGTTTCCTTGACCATGTCCACATCGGCCTGCTCGAAAACCACTTTCTTGCCTGCTCGCTGTCCGCCAGGCTGTTCGCTGGTCTGCTGAGGCCAGCAGATGACCACGCTCTTGCCGAAGGCGTCAAAGCTGCCCGCGAGAATTTTTCGAAAGCTGCTGCCATAGGCGATAAGCAGTGTGACCGTCGTGATCCCCCAAACGATCCCCAGCATGGTCAGCAAGCTGCGTGTGAGGTTGCGCTTGAGCGCGATCCAAGCTTCGCGAATGATTTCGATCAACATAGCTTCTGCTACCCGCCGGCCTCGAACCTCAAAGCCTCGATCGGATCCACAGATGCGGCTTTGCGCGCCGGATACAAGGCGGAAAGCACCGCGACGCCTCCCAGCAGCCCACAAGCCAGCAACCCCGTCTTCCATGTCGGAAGCAGTCCCGCGAAGAAATCCGGCATGGGCAGCAAGTCGACCAGCGAGCAAATTCCGTAAGCCACGCCCAACCCAATTCCGCCGCTCAAAAAGGCGATCAGCAGCGCTTCGATAAAGAACTGCCGCAAAATGGTATGAGCTGGCGCTCCCAAGGCCTTGCGAACGCCGATCTCCCGCGTGCGCTCGCGAACTGCCACCATCATCACATTCATGACTCCTAGCCCGCCCAGAAACAGAGTCACCACGCCGACGGCGCCGAGAAAGTACTTCATGCCGTCGGTCATCTGGCGGAACGCCTGCGCCTCCTGGACCGTATCCCAGATGGGACAAGCTTCTTTGTCTCGCGGATCGAAGTTGTGCATGCGTCCCAGCGCCGCGCGCACTTCGTGTTTGCAGCTCTCGTGTTGCTCTACAGATTTAGGGGTCACCAGCAGCTCGTCGAAAGTCGTCGGAGTGCCCGGAGGTTTATCGGGGAAATCGCGCCGCATTGCGCCGAAGGGAATGAAAATTTTGTTCACATCCCAACCGTCGTAGCTCGAATCCTGCTTCTTGGTCTCCATCACTCCGATCACGACGAAGGGGAAGTCATTGAGATAAACGTTCTCGCCCACCGGATTCCGCCCCGGAAATAGCTGCTTGGAGGCGTCACTGCCAAGGAACGCTACCCGGCGGCCTTCGCGAGTATCTTCCCAGTCGTAAAATCGCCCTTGTCCAACAGTGAGGCTGCGAATTTCCTGGAACGGCGGCAGCGAACCAGTCACGAGGAAGGCGGCATTGTTGTAATTGCTGTGGGCGCGGACGTCTTCCTGCTCAAGTTCGGGAATGGCATATTGGCAATCCGGCGCGTCAGCCTGGACCGCAGCCACATCAGGGTCCTCCCAATGCACGGCTCGCCCTGCCCGCGTTCCTCCGGCCTGCAAGCTGGTCCGGCCGTGAAAAACGATCATCACGTCCTTGCCTAGAGTCTTAGCTTGATCCTCCTGACCCTTGCGCAAACCTTCCCCGGCCGCCACCATCAGAACAATAGAAACGATTCCCCAGGCAATGCCAAACATGGTGAGAAAGGTGCGAAGCTTGTGCGACCACAACGTACGCAGTACATCGCCAATAAGATCGCTAAGGACCATCCTGATTCCTTGGACGCGCTGGTCGGCCGAACGTGAGCCGTAGAACCCGTCCCAATAGCTGATACGAGGCGGGCTTGGGATTTGTTCAGGGAGTCTGTGGGAACGCAGCTACTGCGTGTGACTAGCAGGTGGGAGACGTAGCAAGCTACATTTCTACCGGGCTACAGCCAACGCTTTTAACCCAAGTCTCAAACTGTTTCCTCGCCAATTCGCATTGCAGGCGGTGGCGCTCCTGGCGGTCTCGGACTTTCCGATCGAGCGGCGGAAGAAGGTCAAATGTTATGTTAGCCGGCTGAAATTTCCTGGGGTCTGCCTGGGTGATGTAATTCATTAGCGATCCAAACGCGGTCACCCGAGGAGGCGGAACAGGGGCGCAGCCTGTTTCGAGTGCTGCCGCATGAATGCCTGCCATGAGCCCGGCCGCGATCGATTCGACGTATCCCTCGACCCCACAAATCTGCCCAGCAAACAACACGCGCGGGTGTTCTTTCATCTGCAGAGTTTGCGAAAGCAGCGACGGCGCGTTGATGTAGGTGTTGCGATGGATCTGGCCGTAACGCAGGAAGCGCGCATTCTCCAGCCCTGGAATCAATCGCAACACACGCGCCTGTTCTCCGAATTTCAGGTGGTTCTGGAATCCGACCAGATTGTAGGAGTCGGCCCGCAGATTCTCCTGCCGTAATTGCACGGCGGCGTACGGAATTCGCCCCGTGCGCGGATCTTTCAATCCGACCGGTTTCATGGGGCCGAAACGCAGTGTGTCGCGGCCGCGTCTTGCAATCTCTTCGATGGGCAGGCAACTCTCGAAATAATTCAGCTTCTCCCACTCACGCTCTTCGACTGACTGAGCCGCCAGCAAGGCATCGTAGAAGCGGTCGTAATCTTCGCGCGACATTGGGCAATTGATGTAGTCAGCTGAGCCCTTGTCGTAGCGTGCCGCCAGATACACTTTCGCCATGTCAATGGAATCGGCCTCGACGATGGGGCTGATCGAGTCGTAGAAGAATAAATGCGATACCCCGCTCAGCCGTCCGATTTCCCGCGAAAGCGCATCCGAAGTCAAAGGGCCGGTGGCGACAATCGTGATCTGATCTTCGTCGATTCGCTCAACTTCTTCACGACGAATCGTGATCAGCGGCTCGCGTGAAATGGATTCGGTTACGCGAGCGGCAAACGTCTCTCGATCCACCGCCAGCGCATGTCCGGCAGGTACGGAGCATTCCCGCGCAGTTTCCATCAGCACCGATCCCACGCGCCTCATTTCTTCTTTCAAAAGCCACGGCGCAGTGTTCTCCGTGTCAGACTTCAAGGAGTTCGAACAGACCAGTTCGGCGAAATCCCCAGTTCGATGCGCCGCAGTCGAACGCCCCGGACGCATCTCGAAGAGTTCGACGGAAACGCCCCGGCGCGCACACTGCCACGCCGCTTCGGAACCCGCCAACCCCGCGCCGATGATTTTGACGCGCTGGCTCACGGAGCATTCTCCGCCAGCCGCCGCAACTCCGCATCCTGAAGCCACACCAAATGCCAGTCGTCCAGAAACTCAGCTCCGAGCGATTTATAGAATTCCACGGCCGAGTGGTTCCAATCGAGGACTTCCCAACGCAACCCATGGCAGCCCTCGCTTTGCGCGATGCGAGCCACCGCCGTCAGTAGGCCTTTGCCGACTTTGTGTCCGCGAAACGCTTCGCGGACAAACAAATCCTCCAGAAACATCTGCCGCCCTCTCCAACTGCTGTAAAAATCAAAAAACAAAGCATAGCCAGCTTGCTGCTCATCCCACTCTGCGATCAGAGCGCGGAACTTCGGCTCCGGACCGAATCCGTCGCGCGCCAGCTCGGCCTCCGTGATGAGAACCATATCCAGTTCATTCTCAAACTCAGCCAATTCGCGGATCAATGCGCGAAGAAGAGGCACGTCGTCAATCGTCGCAGGACGGATTGAAAGCATCAGGGTTCACTCCAAATCCTTATCCCGAGCAAAGCGAGGGAATCCCGGTTCTCACGCGCCAGGACGGCGAAGATCCAGCTTCCTCGTCGCGCCCGTTGCTCAGAAAAGGTTGATGGTCGGGCCGACGTGGACAAAACCGAGTGTCCTCAAGCCCCGTGCCTTATTATACGGACTGCAAATTCTCAGATCTCTGCGAGGTTCTCATGGCACGCATATCTTTAGTTGAACCTGACAACGCGACTCCCGAAGTAAAAGAGATTTATGAAAAAGCACTGCGCGGCAAACCAGGCAACGCGCAAAAAGTGTTAGCGCATCGCCCGGACATGCTGAAGAATTTTCTGCCGTTCTACGCCAGCGTAGGCAAATCGCTCGACCGCAAGCTCTACGAAATGATTTACCTCCGCGTCTCGTTCATCAACGACTGCCATTATTGCCAACAGCATCACGTAGCGTCGTCAAAGCGTGTCGGATTGACAGCAGAGGATTGGAAAGCGCTGAAAGACGGCAACTACGCCCGCTTCACTGAGAAAGAGCAGACGGCTCTGGCTTACGCAGAAGAGCTAACCCGCGCACCTCACGACATTACGGATGCCGAGGTCGAAAAGTTGAAGAAGCATTTCTCCGACGCGGAGATTGTGGATTTGCATCTGCTGATCGGCTTGGCGAATCTGACCAACCGGTTTACCGATCCCCTTGGCCTCGAGTTAGAGTTCCCTGAAGAAAAGATTTAGAGCTGGCTACTTCGTCACCGGATAGTCTTTACCCGCTGCCCCAACGACGAACCCCTTCGCGTCTGGACGATCTACCACCTTCTTGAGACTTGCGGTGGGCGCGACTTCGTGCTGAAGCGCGGTCATAGTCGCCCAGAATTCTTGATGGTCACCTGAAACCGAGTAGTAGATCACGGCGGGGCGCTCTGACAGGTTGTCGATCCGTGGACCGTTTGCATTTGTGACGACAACGATCTCATAAGGCAATCGCGCGCCACTTCTGCCATAACAACTGTCCGCCGGAGGTGCCTGTACTCGATACTGCCATGCCGCCGGCCCCCTCGCCAGCGCTTCCCTGAACTCAGTTTCGTTTGCCGGGAAGCTGTGATGTGCCTCGTACCAAATTCGTAAGAATGAATTCACGCTGGACAGGTAGTTAAAATCGGCTATCCCGCTACGCGTGTCGTGTGGATAGGCGTCTGGGATGAGCACCATCGAAGCCATGCCGACCAGAAGTGGGAAGCAAAACAAGAGTCCATAAAAACTCCTGCGCCAAGCCGCATACAACACGGAAGCAACGGACATCGCTGCGACACAAACCCAGATGAGCGCTGCGAGCAGGTATGGATATTCGACGTATTACACGGCAGCAGTGTGAATTCGGAACCAGCAGTTGAGCAGGTATAGGCCGAAAATAAGCTGGGGTAACGAAAACAACCCGAACAACACCGTCAGCACCACACCGATAGCAATGCGTCCGTTGCGCTTCATCTCTATTCTTGCGCTTTCCAGAAGCTCCTGAGACGTGAACGTCGATGCAATGCATCCTTGCAGTTCAGTCAGAATCGTGCCTGCTCCGCAGTCGACTCAGTCCACGGCTGCTGACCCGGTTCTAATATTTGTAGAAACCCCGCCCGCTTTTTCTTCCCAGCCAGCCCGCGTCTACCATCTTGATCAGCAGTGGGCATGGACGGTATTTGGGATCGCCCAGGCCATCGTGCAACACGCGCATGATGTCGAGGCAGACATCGAGGCCGATGAAATCCGCCAGGGTCAGCGGACCCATAGGATGGGCCATCCCCAGCTTGAACACTTCATCCACCGCCTCCGGTGTGGCCACGCCTTCCATCACCGCAAACATGGCTTCGTTCAGCAGCGGCATCAGCACCCGGTTGGAAACAAAGCCCGGAGCATCGTTCACCTCTACCGGAGTCTTCTCCAGTTTCAGCGCCAGGTCGCGTACGGTCTGGAAAGTTTCATTTGACGTGGCCAGCCCTCGGATCACTTCGACCAACTTCATCACCGGCACAGGGTTAAAGAAGTGCATTCCGATAACTTTGTCGGGCCGTTTGGTCAGAGCCGCCAGCTTGGTGATGGAAATCGACGAAGTGTTCGAGGCGAGAATGATTTCAGATCGGCAGAGCCGGTCGAGATCGCGAAAGATTTCTGTTTTGATGTCGAATTTTTCAGTAGCCGCTTCGACTACGAAGTCGCAAGCTGCAAGCTTTGCGCGGTCAACCACTGGCTCAATGCGTTTAAGCGTCGCAGCCTTGTCCTCGGCGGAAATCTTGCTCTTCGCGACTTCGCGGTCGAGGTTCTTGCCAATGGTGTCGAGACCTCGATCCAGGAAACGCTGCTCCACATCGCACAACACGACTGCGTAGCCACTGCGTGCGAAGACATGCGCAATGCCGTTGCCCATCGTTCCCGCGCCGACAACTCCGACTCGTTGAATATTCATGAGGGCTTCTCCTGCAAGCAATAGGAAAACCTCAGAGTCTAACACCTTCGGAGGCAGCGCTGTGGCGGCCGGGGGAGACGTTGCAAGCAACGTCTCTACAGCGCGTTGCTTAGGTCCGGACGGGCGGGGACGCCCGTCTTACATTATTTTGTTTGGGGTTATTCCCGGTCGAGGCTCTCATCGATCACGACTTTACCGCTCTTCTCCACCGTGATGATCCTATGAACGCTCTTGAATCCCGACAAGGTGATGTCGAGCACGTAGTTGCCGGGATCGAGGTAGAGGTCTACCGGCGAATTCTTGTCGAGAATGCGATTGTTGATCGCGACTTGCGCACCCTTGGGCGAGGTCTTGATGCTGACTGCGCCCATTCCGGTGGTGTCGCCGCCGCCGAAGAGCTTCTTGAACTTGCCACCAATCTTGATGTCATCGGTGTTGCCCAATGCCTTCAGGCTTTGCGCCAAGCGGAAGGTTTGCCCGATCTGAAGATTCGCAGTGGCGGTTTCATCCAGGTAACCTTGCTTCTTGAAGGCGAAGCTGTGATTACCCGCCTTGTCCACCGAAATCTGGGCGGGAGTCACTCGACCAGTATCTTTGCCATCCATCCAAATGGCGGCGCCGGCAGGATCGCTGGTCAACGAAACTGTAGCTGAGAGCTGTCCGAGTTGCACGCTGACAAACGATTTGCTTCCTGAGCCGACATCAATGGTGCGATTTTCAGACGCATAGCCGGGCTTGCTGATGGTCAAGGTATGCTGTCCGGGATTGAGTCCGGGAAGGTTAAAGGGCGTAACCCAGGAGGGATCACTTTGTCCGTCGATTTGGATTTGTGCGCCCGCGGGAGTTGAAGTGACGCTCAACTGTCCGGGAACAATCGCAGGAGCCACCGGTTTGAGCTTGGCTTTCTTTTTATTATTGTTATTGTATTTTGGTTGTACCGACACAGCGGGAGGCGTCACAGTTACGGGCTCTGGGGCGACCTGCACTGTAGCCTGATCTGTTACCGGCGCTTGAGCCGAATTAGTGGTCTGGGCCGGCGCGCTCGCAACTGGGGCGGGTGTTTGCACGGGAGTGGTGTCGTCATCAGCATTCTCCGAGTGGATATGCCATGCGATCCCAGCCACAACCACCACAATGATGAGTATCGCGCCCGTGATCGAAACCATGAAAAGTTGCGGCGGCGTCTTCTTAATCTCCGCCACTGCTTTTTTCGCAACCTCGCGAGGCTGCACCTTCGGTTTTTCCGGCGGAGCACTCTTAAACACGGTGGCATGCACAGCATCGGGCTGAGGCGCCTCCGCTACGGATGGCCGTGTTGGCGGAGCGATTCGTATCTCTTTGAGTGGCGGCAACTCGTCGATCTCGGAAAAGCTGCGGGTTGCGGCTGCGCCATTTTTCGGGCCTTCAGCCATCATCGGATCGACGTGGATTTTTGGAGCCTCTACCTCCGGCTCAATGATGGTGGCCGAAGACATGTTTGCAGAGGGAGCGGAAAACGATTCGACAGAGAATGTGTCACTGCTGGCCTCGGAATTGTTGATCACCGGCGCCGCTTGGTCGAGGTTTGGCGTAATCAGTCCGCTGGCGTTTCCGGCGTCCCATCCGGCTGCCGCTGCCTTGGTCGCGGGTGGTTGCGCGACTCGTTGGCTTCGAACTTGAGAAGGAGCTGATATTGCCGGCGACACGGGCGCGATGGGTTTGTACGCTGGCTTCGGTTGTGACGTCACGGGCGGCGAAGCGGGCTTCATCGCCGGTGGGGCCGGGATTGAGGCAGGTTTCTGCGCAACCGGCGCTTTCTGCCCAGGTTGCCCCGGTTTCGCCGCGGCGGCAGCCTTGCTCGCGCTTTCCTTGCACCGCTCCAGATCGTTCACCAGGTCTTGCCCAGACTGATATCGTTCTTCAGGCGCTTTGGCCAGCGCCTTCATGATGAGCTGGCTAAGCGCAGGATGAATCTTGCGGTTGATTTGGTCGGGGGTGACCGGCGTCATTTCTGAAATTGATTGCCGAACCTGGTCCGCATCTTGCCCGTCGAAAGCCTTGCGCTCGGTGACCATCTCATAAAAAATTGCGCCTAAGCTAAAGATATTGGACGGTGCGCCCAGCGGATCTCCGCGTAGTTGTTCCGGGGACATGTAATGCAGAACTCCGGGAGCATTGCCTGTCGCCTGAGCGGCGAAGGCGCTCATGGTGGAGATTCCAAACCCCAAAACCTTTACCGTGCCGTCCCACGACACCATAATCTTCGCCGGTTCAAGGCTGTAATGCACGAGGTTCTTGGCATGAGCATGATCGAGGCCCTGGCAGGTTTGTCGGGCGATGTCCTGCAGGTCCCAAATGGAAAATCCTTCTTTTCGAGCCAGCATGGTGGCGACGCTGTTGCCCTGCACGTACTCAAGCGAGGCGCAGAAAACGCCGCCCACTTCTTCGGCTCCGTAGAGCACGGCAATATTGTGACTGTTGAGAATCTTGCTGGCCGCTGCTTCTTCGAGAAGGTTCTTCACCAGAACAGGCGCCTGCTCGCCCAGCGCTTCCAGTTTGACGGTCTTGAGCGCCACCGTCTGTCCGCTCTCCGGATCGGTGGCCTTGTAGACGGAAATTATGTCCGAGTGCGCGATTTCGCTAAGTATTTCGAAGCGCCCGATTTTGTTCGACATTATCTTCGTAGCCTCATGAAGACAAACAGGGACTTTCCCTCGGTGGGGAAGACCTCGGGCATGTCCTTAGGGGGAAGTGACGTGATCAGGATAGTCCGGGAGCACGGCGAAAGTGGAGTTACGAAAGTGCTCGTAAATTCGATTGCGCGGCGAGCTCAAGAAACTTTAGTACCGTGAGGGATTCGCTCCGGACAAAAAAGGCAGCCCTGAGATTGGAGCACAGACGGACCGTAGGCTTATCCGGCGCTACCGAGTTATTGATGATTGACCGTGGTCGTGAACGCACCTGACTGATTCTGGGGGCGAGGATTGCGTTGGCTCACTACTCGATGGTTTGACCGTCAAAGCATCAGTTCCGTGCCGCTTTGTCCGAATCTTTTCGTGCGAGGTAGATGAGTGGACAAAATCCTTTCCCTGGCTCTGGGTGTTTTGTTTTCTTCTGTAGGGATGGCGCAGGGCCTGCCCGCTGCCGGCTTTCCGCATTTGCAGCGTGAGGTCCAAGGTCAAACCATCACATCCAAAGAATTACCGGCTGCTGAACTAACTTTCAGTAAGAACTTCCAGTACTTAGGTGGGCAGGTGGTCAATCTTTACGGAAACGCCGATGCTGAACAGCATCTGTTCGTTTCCGGCGCGAGTAGTGGAATGGTCCGAAGTTTCTACTGGGTTCAATTCGAGCATTTCTTGCCCACGAACAAGATGACATACGACTGTGCGCTTACTCGGACTACTGATATTGGCGGTCTGCGCTTCATCTATGACGTGAAGAGCTTCCCCAACTATGAGGCTGTCCAAACCGACTATCCCGCTTCGGATGGAGCTGCCATCGCCAAGCTACTGGCGCAGCACAATCTTTCGTTTCCGAAGAGGGCGGCACGGGTTCGCATGTTTCATCTGCCAACCGCCGATCGTCGCACGGAACTCATGATCATCTATGGAGAATTGTTACCAGAAGATTCCCGGGTGCCGGTTGGCAACAACGGCCTCGCCCTGGACGACGCTTCTCCTGATTCCGCGAGGATGCTTCTTGACCGCGCACGTGAAGGATTGACCATCCGAAAACGTTGAATGCCGCCGGCAAGGCGTGACAGAGTGCTGGTCTACTCGGACGGCCGAGACGGGATCGGCTCCAATCACGCATTAAGCAGTCGGGGTGACATTTGTCATTCCGCCCCGGTGACGATCTCCACTAGCATCTGCAGCCCGAGTCAGCGATGCTGGGGTTGAGAAGGCGTTGAGTTGTCCGGTTTCGCATTCATCGGCTATGCTTACAGGTATTGTTGGGGCTCTCGTAAGCAAACCAGGTTTTCTCCCGGAGTTTGAACATGACTCTGACCCGTTTCGTCACGAAGAACGCGTTCCGCAACAAGCGACGCAGCATCCTGACCGTCTTGAGTATTGGGGGTTCGCTGCTACTGCTAACGTTCCTGATCACCATCTGGCGGAGCTTCTACGACAGCAAGCCCAGCGAAGAGTCGGCGCAGCGCCTGATCGTGCGCCATAAGGTGTCGCTGGTGTTCAACTTGCCCAGCTATTACCGGCAAAAGATTCAGGCCGTTCCTCACGTGAAAGAGGTGGTGAATCAGCAATGGTTCGGCGGGCAATATATAGACGACAAGCCGGAACACTACTTTGCCCAGTTCGGCACCGACCCCACCGAATTTTTCAAGGTCTACCCAGAATTCAAGATACCTGCTGACCAACTCGAAGCCTGGCAGCACGATCGAGCTGGCGCCGTTGTGGATGCGGGCCTGGCTAATAAATTCCACTGGAAACTCGGCGACCGCTTGAACATTACTGGGAAGATTTTTCCCGTCAACCTGGAATTGACTATTCGTGGAATCTTCACGCCGCCAGATCCAACACAGTCGATTTATTTCAATAAAGATTACATTGATGAAGGCTTCCCCAGACTCAAAGGACAGGAAGGGTTCTTCGGGGTTCTGGCCGATTCGCCCGATTCCGTTCCTGGCGTGGCTGGAGCAATCGACGAAGAATTCCGCAACGCCGATCGCCCGACGAAAACCGAAAGCGAGCACGCTTTCCAGTTGGGCTTCATTGGAATGCTGGGCAACATCAAGGCCTTCATCATGAGCATTTGCCTGGCGGTGGTCTTTACCATTCTGCTGGTGTCGGCGAACACCATGGCGATGTCGATTCGCGAGCGGACGCGGGAAGTCGCCGTATTGAAAACGCTCGGATTTACGCGCGACAGCATTTTGGGATTATTCGTCGGAGAGGCGATATCGCTTGCGCTGGTGGGAGGGTTCATTGGCTCGATGCTCTGTTACTTCATCGTTACCGGGATGGCCGCCCAAGGCGGCTATTTCACGGGGATGAAGGTTACGCCGCTGACGATAGTGGCGGCGCTCTTGATCGCGGCGGTGGTGGGCTTTGTCAGCTCTTTCATCCCTTCCTACCATGCGGCGAAGGTCAATATTGTGGATGGTCTGCGTCACATCGGATGAACTAAGGACGAGAATCGAAATGGCAATCCCTCTCAGCTACAACGCGCGCAATCTGCGGCTACGCAAAAGCCTGACGGCAATGACCGCCCTGGGGATTGCGCTGACGGTGGCCACTGCGGTTTTTATCATGGCGCTGCTGGCGGGCCTGGGACGAGCGTTTGCCACGACTGGCGATCCGCTGAACGTGCTGATGTTGCGCAAGGGTTCGGACTCGGAACTGGCTGCGGGCGGAGTTTCGCGCGATGCAATGCAGGTGCTGAAGGACCTGCCTGGAGTCGCCAAGAATGCCCAGGGCGAGCCTCTGGTGTCTGGCGAAGACATCCTGGTAGTGGTGATGCCGCGCAAGGGCGGAACTGGTGAGACCAACGTCACTACTCGCTTTCTGGCTCCGCTCGGGATCGAAATGCGGCCAAAGATCCATTTGGTAGCCGGGCGCTGGTTTACGCCCGGACAGAGAGAGGTCGTAGTAAGCAGCTCAATCAACAAACGATTCGAGCATGCGAACATTGGCGATAGCGTTCACATCGGTAAGGGAGACTGGCCGATTGTGGGCATCTTTGACGGCAGCGGCACTGCGCATGATTCCGAAATCTGGGGCGACATCAATCAACTGGTGACAGATTTCGAGCGTACGGTGTACTCCTCGGTGCTGGTGCGTGCGACCGACCCAGTCGCGGCCCTGGCGCTGAAAAACCGTGCCAACGACGATCAGCGGTTGGAACTCAACGGCCTGCTCGAACCCGACTACTATGCCTCGCAAACCAAGTCGGGCGCGCCGATTAAAATCGTGGGCTGGATCGTCGCCTTCATCATGGCCGTCGGCTCCTGCTTCGCGGCAGCGAATACCATGTATGCGGCGGTGGCGTATCGCGGGCGCGAGATTGCCACGCTGCGCGTGATCGGATTTTCGCGTCCCAGCATTTTGACTTCATTCATGCTGGAGTCGTTGTTGCTGTCTTTGTTGGGGGCGACGCTCGGCATTCTCCTGATGCTGCCATTCAACGGGATGACTACGGGAACGCAAAATCAGGTGACGTTTAGTGAAGTCGTGTTCAGCCTGCAGATGACGCCTGTCGTGGTCGTCAGCGCCATCGTATTTGCTCTCATCATGGGTGTGGTGGGCGGGTTCGCTCCCGCCTGGCACGCTGCGCGCCGCGACATACTGAGCGCTCTGCGCGATTAGAAGTGGTCCCGGAATAGGAATTTGCATCAGCCCTACGAAACGAATGATCTGTACGCCCCATGCCAATTGACGCAAAACACGAGGACCTGAAAAGCCTGCGAATCGATCGTACCGCGCGAGCAGGCGGCGAAGGCGAGCCGCCCGTCTGGGCGCGGCGTTACATACTTGTCGGAATTGGCCTGCTGGTTGTGTTTGGCGTTGCTGCGACGGTCTACCGTCTGTTCTCTCGCGATGCTCCGGAAGTGGAAGTGGTTCGCGCTTCGGCCCACAGCAGCGATGTGGGCGGCGTGGTCCTTTCTGCCAGCGGTTACATTGTGGCGCACCACAAGATCAACCTGAATTCCAAGGTGACCGGCCGGGTGAAGTGGATTGGCGTAGAAAAGGGCGACCAGGTCAAAGAAGACCAGGTCCTGGTGCGCCTCGAAGACGATGAATTCCGCGCCCAGTACGAACAGGCGAAAGGTGCGGCCGAAAACGCGCGGGCTTACCTTGAGGAGTTGCAAAACGGATCTCGTCCCGAGGAAATCCAGCAGGCACAGCATAATTTGGACGAGGCGAAGGCTACTCTGGCAGATGATCAGCTGACTCTCGACCGCACGAAGGACTTGTGGGGGCAAGGCGTGGTCTCGAAACAAGCTCTTGACGACGCAACCGGCAAGTTCGGCGCGGATCAGCAGCGTGTCAATTCTCTAGACAAAGCGTTCCAGTTGGCCAAGCTGGGCCCTCGCAAGGAGGAGATTGCGCGGGCACGAGGCGCTCTAGAACAAGCCCAAGGGCAGGCGGACTATGCCAAGTCGTTGCTCGACGCTACCTTGATCCGCGCGCCAGTTACGGGAACAATCCTGGAGCGCGCCGCTGAAAAGGGTGAGCTCGTGACTTCCGGATTCGCCAGCACCGCCGAGGGCGGTCCGCAGGGTCTTGTCGTTTCTCTTGCTGACTTGAACGATCTTCAAGTGGAACTCGATATCGCGCAGGACGATTTCGCCAGACTCGGTCCCAGGCAGAAAGGCGTGGTCTCCGTGGACTCGTATCCTGATCTCAAGTGGGATGGAATAATCTCAGAAATCTCGCCTCAAGCCAACCGGGCTAAGGCGACAGTGCAGGTAAAAGTGCAAATTCTCAATCCAGATGCGCATTTGCGGCCTGACATGAACGCCACCGTAAAATTTCTGGCGGATGAGTCTAAGCACGCCAGTACTCAACCGCAAGGAGTTTTTGTCCCGACCCCCGCGATTCGCGATCGCAATGGCAAGAAGTTCGTCTTCGTAGCATTCGACGGTAAGGCGGTGTCTCGCGACGTGACTGTTCAGGCGCAGCGCAGCGGCGGCGTCATGGTGCAAGGCCTCAATGGCGGCGAAGATGTCATCACCTCGGCGCCACAAGATTTGAAGGACGGCGACAAAATCAAGATCAAGGGACAATCATGAGCACTGCTACTTCATCGAGTACGGCTACGCAAACCAAAGTTGTACAGGTGCGCAACGTCAGCAAAGTTTTCAAGCGCGACGCGTTTGAAGTGAAGGCGCTCGACGACGTTTCCATCGAGATCGCAGGCGGAGAGTTCCTGGCCCTGATGGGGCCATCGGGCTCGGGCAAGACTACGCTGCTGAATATGATTGCGGCGATCGACAGGCCTACCTCAGGAGAACTGCTGGTGCTCGGCGAAAACGTTTTCCGTTTCAACGATTCTCAATCGGCGCACTGGCGCAACGTGCATATCGGATACGTATTTCAAACGTTCAATCTGATCCCCGTACTCACCGCGTTCGAGAATGTTGAACTCCCGTTGCTGCTCACTAAACTCAATGCGCAGCAGCGACGCGACCACGTAATGACAGCGCTGAAACTCGTTGGCTTGGAGGAGCGCGTAAGCCATCTTCCAAAGCAGCTCTCCGGCGGTCAGGAACAAAGAGTGGCGATTGCACGCGCGATCGTCAGTGATCCCACACTGTTGCTTGCCGACGAGCCTACCGGCGATCTCGATAGTCACTCCGCCACGGAAGTGCTGGAGATTCTGAAGCGTCTGAATGAGGACTTTCACAAGACCGTAGTGATGGTCACGCACGATCCGCATGCAGCGTCGTACGCGCACGTAACCAGACATCTGGAAAAAGGAATGCTGCTGCCGGCCTAGGAAGATCGTCGGCTGTAGAGACATTGCTTGCAATGTCTGAGACGCGGCAACCTGCGTTTCTACAGTTGAGAAAGCGGTGCGCTGCGCTGCTCAGCCGGCACCGGATCCGATACCCACTGCCATGCCCGCCGTCCATTGTCTCGCACCACGCTTAAGGCTTCGCCGTATTCCACCAACCGGTTGAGTACCGTTGTCACCGATGCCAGCGGATCCTTGTGCCGAATTAAGATGGTTGGAAGACGCTGCTGAATCTGCTCGCAGACTTCCCGCACCGCCAGAGGCCGTCCGGCTTCCATCAGAACCATGCGACACGCTTTCGTGAAACCGGGTTGGCGCCCTCCCGTTTTGCGGTCGATCAACTCCAGCAAGTCTTCTCCCAGGATTTCGTCGCCGAACAAATTGGCGAGCCCTGAGATGGTCTGCTTCAGCGTGCCAATGCGTTTCATGATGTCAGCCCGTTGACGCATCAGCTGGCGAAGTTCTTCATGGGCTGTTTTGACCACTTCCTGGACATGCGGATCCCCGGTGTGTAGAAGAGTTCCATTGCCCGCCCCGTTGCTGCCGTTGGCTCCGTGCTGCATAACTCCACCCTCCGAACTTGCCTGACCAGTGTTCCTTCCGGTTCTCTAGCCTGGCACACCAGTCCTGCGCCTAGATACGCAGAGATGTGCCTCCGAGTTCCACGGTTCGCTTGGACACAAATCCGAGAAACAGATCTGATCACGGGCGTCCATCAAGCTCGTTTCCGGGACGAGAAGGACTCGTCCAAACTTAAACTGACTGATTAGTTTGACGTTGGGACTCGGGAAAGGTGAGGCGTTTTACAAGAATGTGACAAGTTGTCCAAAACTACGGACTAATACCGCTTTCGCGAGGACGAAGGAGGTGTTTAGCACTCGCACTTGGAATTTAGCCCTGCAGGTTTCTGACAATCGTAAAATGCAAGCTGCTAAGTACCAAATGCTAACGGCATCTCCACTTCGAAGAGTTTTTCCGCGCATCCAGACTCAGTGGGCCCGCTGCGAAAGAGTGGAAGAGTCGCGACGGATAAAAATGGCGGAAAACAAGAATCGTCCTGCCAGCGTGGTGAAAGATCCTGTCGATGCTCCTCTCGTGACCATGCAAACCCTCCTCATGAATTCTCAGAACCAAACCGCCCCCTGGTATCGCGGAATCGATGATGCACGCGGTTTTTTTATAGTTACGTAAAATAACTACTTGTATTTGTAAAGTAGTAGTCTTAAAGTAACTAGGCGAGGTAATGCCGTGCGCCGTTACGCCCAATCGCCTACACATTGCCCTATGAGTGGACTGCTCGATGTGCTTATCCGGCCTTGGACGATGCACATTCTGTGGGCTTTATCTACCAACGGTCCCACTCGGTTTGGGGTTCTGCGACGCCAGATCGGGGGGATTTCATCCCGCGTTTTGACGGAACGATTGCGGCTGTTGGAGCAAAAGGAATTTGTTTATCGCGACTACGAACCAAGCATCCCGCCCTCCGTCACCTATGGAATTACCAAACGCATGAAGGATATTCAGAAGGTGCTGGGGGAATTGGAGCAACTGGCGCGCAAATGGCAACAAGAAGATGTACCGACCCAGCACAAGGGAAAAGAGCCACGGGCGGAAGAAGCGCTCTCGTCAAGGTAAACACTGGTTTTCCACGTGTTCTTCCTTGACAAAAATAACATACCTGTTAGAGTGCGGCAAAATGCTTCTCCCAAGAGCGTTTGAAGAAGGGACCCTGGTATGAAGAATGTTTACGAGGTTCTGCGGCAGAAGGAACTTGAACTGGCGCGGCTGGAAAAGGAAGTTGAAGCGTTGCGTGTAGCCGCCCCCCTGCTGTCTGACGATAAAGAATCAATGCTGGAAGCGACCAGCAACAAACCCACATTAGCCAGTCCCACGACCACACAGCAGCCCATCCGTATCCCACAGGCGGCCGTTAATGCCAGCCCGCAACCGGCGCGCGCAGCCGGTTGGGAAGACACCGCCAAACGCTGGCCGTGAGGTTGGTACTTCATCAGATTCACTGCGTTAACTGCAAAGGACACAAGCACAGAAGGAAATCGGCCTTGCTCAAGGCTCCCGGTTTCCTCTGTTTCCTCTCTGGTTAATGGGTTAAGGTGCGCTGAGGAAATCCGCGAAGCGATGCTATACTCCACCCAATAACTCTGGCCGAATCATTTCTTCTTTTACGCCTTTAGCTCAAGGCGGCGGAGACGGCTGTGCCGGAACAGGCAGAGGTTAAGCCATGAGTACGGCGGCGACGCAGGCACACGTTCGAGTGTTTACCAACGCTCGCAGAGTACCTCGTTTTCCCTTGGCGGTTCCAGCGGATGTCACTGTCCTAAGATCGGGAATTCCCTATTCAATTCCAGGGCGGTCGGTAACCATAGGAGAACGCGGTGTCGGCTTGGTGCTAGCCGGGGAACTTCATCCCGGCGATTCTGTTGGCATTGAGTTTCGCTTGCCCAACGCCGGAGGGCCGTTTCGCCTTAAGGCGGTGGTGCGTTATCAGGCCCTCCTTCATTGTGGTCTTGAGTTTGTAAATCTGACCTCAGAACAACAGACGCTGATCGAGCACTGGACGCGAAGGAAATCCTTTGCCGATTCCACCGCGGCGGTTGCTACAACATTGGCGTCACAATCCGAAGTCGTACATGCACAATCTCTCGCCGCCCCCAGCCAAGTCATTCGGCAAAAGATCTCTGGTCGAAAAACTGTCCGGCCGATGTTGCGGAGCACCGCATGGTTTGCGGTCGTAGGAACGATTCTGCTAGCCACCATCGGGTGGTGGCATTGGCGCCAAGCATGGGGCGAACTGGAATCGCAGATTCCCCCCAGCCAGAAGGCT
>Ga0070762_10000213_pt1 | contig 22612 bp, 22 predicted proteins | sample HubBroMetageREF2_FD_66726 | JGI IMG/M metagenome (GOLD analysis project Ga0070762, IMG submission 66726) | Reference soil microbial communities from the Hubbard Brook experimental Forest, New Hampshire, USA - Hubbard Brook CCASE Soil... | ecosystem: Environmental > Terrestrial > Soil >...
GGGATGCCATGGAAGCCCTTTCTGTTCGACGCGCGTGGCGCGGAGGTTCTGGGCCGCATAGTATCTCCCGAAATTCGGGAAACGTTTCAACTGGCGATGCGCAACCAGCAAACAGAAATTGTGCATCACGGAAACCAGCGGTGGGTTGGCCAGTGGCTGATGTCAAATAGTGGTAAGGAGTACGTGCTGGTCCTGCAGTTGAAACCCTTTCCTGGACCGCAATCGTTGCTGCGCGCACCGTCGCTGGTGCAGCTGCTGCGCTTTGTGACCATCGCGCTGATTGTTGGTCTTATTTCCTTGTGGATCACGCGGCACATTACTTCGCCCATTTTCCAACTGCGCCAGGCTGCAAACCAGCTTGCTAAAGGGAATCTCACCGCGCGTGTTGGGCCTAATTCTCTGCAGCGCAACGATGAGTTGGCTGATCTTAGTAAAGATTTTGACTACATGGCCACGCAGATCGAGACGTTGATGGCTTCGCAACAGCGGCTGCTCGCGGATATTTCTCACGAGTTGCGTTCGCCGCTGGCGCGCTTGAGTGTTGCGCTCGGGCTGGCGCGGCGCAGTTCTACTCCAGAAAGTACCTCCGCTTTGGATCGCATCGAACGCGAGGCGCAGCGACTGAACGAGCTGATTGGCGGACTCTTGCAGCTGGCACGCATGGAAAGCGGCGACACCATTGCCCGCGAAGATTTCAGCTTGGATGCGCTGGTGAAGGAAGTTGCGGAGGACGCGGATTTTGAAGCGCGCAGCCGGAATCGCAGCGTGCGGATCACGGACATTGCGGCCTGCCGCGTTCATGGCAATTTGGATTTGCTGCGCAGCGCGATTGAAAATGTGGTGCGCAACGCGGTGAATTACACTGCGGAGAATACCGAGGTGCTGGTTTCGTTGAGGTGCGAAGAGGATAATCCCTTCGCGGACATTCGGGTGACGGATCATGGGCCCGGCGTGTCGGAATCGGCGCTAGCTAATATTTTTCAGCCTTTTTATCGAGTCGAAGCGGCGCGCGATCGCAATTCTGGCGGGACCGGCTTGGGCCTCTCCATCACGGAGCGGGCGATTCGCTCGCATGGCGGCTTGGTGCAAGCCCAGAATTCGCTGAACGCCGGGCTGCAGATTCTTTTGCGCCTGGCGCGCATTTAAGAGTAAAAACGGCAAGACCACTATTCGCGAATCACCAGGCGCGGTTGGCCCTGCTACACTATTCCCATCGTTCATCAGGAGAGTCTCATGGCTGATGCCACGCAATTCGCCAAGTCCGTTCCTACCCGCACTGAATCCGACAGCATGGGCAAGATGGAAGTGCCTGTGGACCGCTACTACGGAGCGCAAACGGCGCGCTCGCTGATCCACTTTGCTATTGGAAAAGACACCATGCCTCCGGAGCTGATTCGCGCCTTCGGCATTTTGAAAAAAGCCGCGGCGCTGGTGAATCGTGACCTGGGCAAGCTGACGGAAGAAAAATCCAATCTCATTTCGCAAGCTGCGGACGAAGTTATTTCTGGAAAACTGAATGAGCACTTCCCTCTGCGCATCTGGCAGACCGGTAGCGGCACGCAGACCAACATGAACGTCAACGAGGTCATTTCGAATCTCGCCATTCAGATTGCCGGCGGCGTGATGGGCAGCAAAAAGCCGATTCACCCCAACGATGACGTCAACATGTCGCAGTCTTCGAACGACACATTTCCTACCGCGATGCATATCGCTGCCGCTACGGAAACGGCCCGGCGGCTGATGCCGGCGACGCGGAAACTTCGCGACGCACTCGATGCGAAGGCGCGGGAATTTATGGGCGTGGTGAAAATTGGGCGCACCCACCTGCAGGACGCTACGCCGCTGACGGTTGGCCAGGAATTTTCCGGGTGGGTTAGCTTGCTGGATCGCGATGGCGAGCGTATTGGCGCGGCTCTGCAGGGACTTTTGGATCTGGCGATTGGAGGGACGGCAGTCGGTACCGGGCTGAACGCGCATCCGGAATTTGCGGAACGCGCTGCGAAGAAAATTGCTGAGCTTACGGGACTGCCGTTTCGTTCGCATCCTAATAAATTCGCCAGCCTTTCGGCGCATGACGAAATCGTGTTTGCCAGCGGAGCTTTGAAAACACTGGCCGCTTCGCTAATGAAGATCGCGAACGACATTCGCTGGCTGGCTTCCGGGCCGCGGTGCGGCTTAGGCGAATTAACGCTGCCGGAAAACGAGCCGGGATCTTCGATCATGCCGGGCAAAGTAAATCCCACGCAGTGCGAAGCGCTGACCATGGTGGCGGTGCAGGTGATGGGCAACGATGTGGCGATTGGGATTGCCGGGTCGCAAGGCAATTTCGAGCTCAACGTGTATAAGCCGGTGATGATTTTTAATTATCTGCACTCGGTGGAACTGCTCGCGGATTCGATGAACAGTTTCGTGGAACATTGCGTGCACGGGATCGAGCTAGATCTGAAGACCATCGATCATTACGTAAAGAATTCGCTGATGCTGGTCACCGCGCTGGCTCCGCGCATCGGGTACGACAACGCGGCGAAAGTCGCGCACACCGCGCACCACCAGCACATTAGCTTGAAAGAAGCTGCGATGCAGATGGGGCACCTGACCAGCGAAGAATTCGACGCGTTGGTTAATCCCGCAGACATGACCCACCCATGACCGGATGCGAGAACCATGAGTCCAGTTAGAAAAACAGTCGTACGACGCAATCAATGCCGCGAACGTGCGGGAGCAATTCTGCGCACTCTGAGCCAAGGTAGTGGTGACGTTTATCTTTGCTATCGAGAGCTCTACTCTCTCTGGACCTCCAACAATGCAGCAGTTTTGGAGTTGAAACCACTCTTTAGAATTCCGGGAATTGAACCGGACGGAGCGTTAAGCGTGCCCGATTCCTTCAAAGCCGAAGTTCGATCAATTGCCGCACAGATTATGTCCGAGATGTCCGTCTCCGACCGAGACGCAAAGTGATCCATCGAAGCGTTCTCGGACGAATTTCAACAATACCCCGAGTCGTGATTCGAGCAGGAATTCTCTGCGTCCTCTGCGCTCCGATCTCTATGTCCTCTGCGTTAAATCTTTCTGTTTCCTCGTCTATACAACAAGCCACGAAGCCGGATTGGTGCAAGCCGCTTCCTCGCCCTGAGTACAAGGCGCTGGAGCGGGTGAAGAATGCTGATCCGTGGTTCGAGGTGTATAAGGTGGCGCCCAACACCTTCGCGATTTACGAGCCGCATCAAGCGGAGGAGGTCATCTCCTATCTTATTGTGGGCAAACGGAAGGCGCTGCTCTTCGACACCGGCATGGGCATCAGCGATATCCGCAAAGTTGCGCGCGAGCTCACGCCGCTGCCGATCATCGTTTTGAATTCGCACACGCACGACGATCACGTTGGCGGCAACTGGCAATTCGACACCATCTACTCGATGGATACGGCGTTCACACGGCAGAACGCCAAAGGTTCCAGCGTAGACGCGCAGGCGGAAATCGCCGCAGGGCAAATCTGCGGCGAGCTGCCCAAATCGTTCGACGCGAAAAGCTATCGAACCAAGCCTTGGACCATCACAAAATTCGTTCACGATTTTGAGAGCATCGATCTTGGCGGACGCTCGCTGGAAATCATGGCCACTCCCGGCCACACTCCCGACGCCATTTCGCTGATCGACCACGCCAACGGTTTGCTGTTCACCGGCGACACCTACTATCCTGCGCCGATCTGGTTGTATCGTCCGGAAACTGATTTTGCCGCGTACGAAAGTTCCATCGAGCGGCTGGCCGCGCTGGCGCCGCAAATAAAACTGGCACTTGGCGCGCACAATATTCCGGTTGCCTCACCCGCGGTGCTGTCGAAGCTGGTGGCCGCGTTCGCGCAAGTGCGTGCGGGAAATGGCCGGTGCAAGCCGGAGGGGAGTACGCAAAAGTTGTGCGAGGCCTACAGCATTACTTTCCTTCTGTCTGCGTCGCCCGCGGAGGTACACTGATGGACGCCGAGGACAGCCATGCTTTGTCGCTCTCTCGCCCTGTCGCTCGCCCTTCTCTTTGCGCTCCCCGCGAGCCCGCAATTCGGCGCGCCCGCTCCCAATCATTCCGCCGCCACAGAGAAAAACGTTTGGAACTACGATGGCGGGCTGGTGATGATGACCGATGGCGCCATCCCGGATGGCCCGTGCTTTCGGCTGACGGGAAAACTGACTGCGCCGAATTTCTTCGACAATCTGAAACGCATCGACACCAAAACTGGCCCGGTGATTCACCGCGGCAACGATCTGGTCACTGAATTTCCAGAACACATGCAATTGCTTTTTGAAATGTACGACACGCCGTGCATGGAGCCAGGCACAGCGCCCATTGGGCCGCGCGTGTATCTGAATAAGGCGATTATGACTTCGCTGCACATTAATTTTTTCTGGAAGCGTGGCGTGGAATTGCGGCCGGCGAAAGGCATCGCGCTGAAAAGCGCGGAGGCGCGGCAGATTCCGCCGTATTCTTCGGAGGCGAAAGATCTGCCGGATAAATTTGAGTGGTGGTTTGATTTCGATGTGCCGAGTGGCGGCGTGCCGGTGACGGATAGCCTGGTGCTGATCCTGCACACACGGGATAATCGCGTGGCGGCGCGAGTGGCGGCGCGGTTGTAGGCGGCTTGTGGAATCGTGGTTGCTGGATTTCACAATCGAAGAGGGATTTCATCGCGCATAAGTCGCGCGATGGGGCAGAGATCTCGCTGCGCTCGGAATGACGGGTTAGTTGGTGCGTTTCGCGTCTTTACCGGCGAACAATAGTTACGAGAGCTTCATTTCCGAAACGTTACCGCGGGCGATTAGCTTTGCTTCTGTGCAGGCTTGCACTTCTTCTGCGGTCCAGCCGGGCGCCACTTCGCGCAGCACCAGGCCCTCTGGCGTGACGTCGATGACGGCCAAGTCGGTCACAACGGTGTTGGTGCATTCAATGCCGGTTAGAGGATAGGTGCACTTCTTCACGATTTTTGGCGCGCCATCCTTAGTATTGTGCTCCATACAGACAATCAGATTCTTTGCGCCAGCGGCGATATCCATGGCGCCGCCAATTCCGCCGCTTCCTTTGGAGCCGGGAATTTTCCAATTGGCGAGATCGCCCTTTTCTGAAACCTGGAAGCCGCCAAGTACAGCCACGTCCAGATGTCCACCGCGGCTCATCAAGTGGGCGTCGGCTTGATGAAAAAACGATGCGCCGGGGATCAGCGTCACCGGAACTTTCATAGCATCGATCAGGTCGAAATCTTCTTCGCCAGCTTTGGCGCGGCGGCCCATGCCGAGAATTCCATTTTCGCTGTGAAAATAAACGGTCAGATCTCTGGGCAGATAATCAGCGATTAAATTGGGAATGCCCCAGCCCAGATTGACGTAGGCGCCGTCGGTGAGTTCTCGCGCAGCGCGCTGGGCAATCTGTTCGCGGGTGAGTCGCGGCTTATCTGATGTGGGAACTTTGTCGGACATAGCTCTCTCCTGCTGCCGTTATCCTGCGAAGCGCATTCCTTTTGCCTGCACAATGCGATGCACAAAAATCGCCGGGGTGATGACGTTTTCCGGCTCGATGGAGCCGACCGGAACAATCTCATCCGCTTCCACGATGGTGACCTTCGCGGCCATGGCCATGATGGGATTGAAATTGCGCGCAGCCAAACGATACGTCAAGTTTCCGAGTTCGTCGGCCTTTTCCGCTTTGATCAAAGCGAAATCGGCATGAATCGGGCTTTCCAGAATGCAGCGCTTGCCGTCGATCACGCGCTCTTCCTTGCCGTTGGCCACTTCCGTTCCCACACCAACCGTGGTGTAAAAGCCCAGAAGACCAGCCGCCGCCGCGCGCATGCGTTCACACAAAATTCCCTGCGGCACCAGTTCGCAGGTGACTTCGCCTTTGGCAAAACGCTCTTGAAAATAATTGGAATGAGGGCCGGGGAAGGAAGCGATCACGTGAGCAACCTGGCCATTTCTAAACATGACGCCCAGCTCGCCCTCGCGCGTGCCGCAATTGTTACTGATGGCGGTGATGTTCTTGATTCCCTTGCGAGACAGCGCCTGAATCAAATTGTTGGGAAAGCCGGCGCCGCCGAAGCCGCCAAACATGATGCGCGCGCCATCGGGAATATCAGCGACAGCCTGGTCGAGGGAAGAAAGAACTTTTCGTATCATCCGTTGCCTAGTAAAGCTGGAATGGCGTTACCTATAGATTGTTCACAACCCACGAAAAATGTGCAACTACTTGGAAGTAGGAAAGAACAACGGGGCTGATGTTGCGAGTGACGCGTCAATGAGTGGCGAGCCACATCCACCTATTGGCCACCTGAAGGTGGCCGCTACATTTCAAAAAGAGAGGGCACCCGTTAGAGGCGCCCTCTGGTTGAATCGAACTGATTATCGCGAATGGAACTAGCGAGTGATATTCGCCGCTACGATTACTTCTCCGCTCGTTTCGTGGTTCTTGGCCATTTGGATTTCCAGCGGGCTCTGCGGAATGGTGATGCCGCGAGTGCTGCCTTCTACCCAGACTTCCGACAGGAAATATTGGTCGCCGAGGCGGTGAAACACCAGCACGGTCTTCTTGGCAGGGTTAAGTTTCTCGCAACGATGGGTCATCGTAAGGCCGGAAGCTCTTGCTTCCCTGTTGCGAATGGTCAAGGCCTCGGGTGCTTGTTCGACGGATTGCAAACTATATTGGCCGGCCGGAAGAACTTGCTTGCCGACCACGAAATCAAACGGGACATTGCTGCCGACGTTGATGGATTGCGCGTAAGCGCCGGAAACAGCCAACAACAGGGCCATTGCCACGATCGCGGAACGTAGAGTTTTCATAAATTCTCCTCGAATTCAGCAAGGGCGAAAGTCAACGGAGCGAACTAAGTTGACGCCTGTTGTGCTTCCTGCCGTGCTTACTTTCTATAAGTTTTAACTTCAACCGACGCCTGATGTAGAAGCAGGTAGGGGCCCAGTCTTCCAGGATTCGCGCAAGTTTCTTAAAATTTCATTACGTCATTGATTCGAGAGGCGTTGCAAAAAAGTCGGTCCGCTTTGAACTGCCGCTACTGATCCCCACCACGACAATCGCTAACCGTTCGGTTAACGCGCGCCATCTTTGTGGTTAGTGGCTCAATCAGGCGCTGCGCGAGGCACGAAATGTGGTACACCATTCGTGGACGACAAAAATGAATCCGCGAATCATCGGCGTAGCGGGACCCTTCCAAGACACGGCGCACTCGGTGCCTGAGGGCGAAGTGTCGCTGGGACGAGATCCATCGAATCAAGTGTGGTTTGCAGACGCAGCGCTTTCGCGACGGCACTGTGTTTTGATTCGCAGAGGCGCCAAGGTGGTGGTGCGCGATTTGGGCAGCCGCAACGGGACCCGCGTAAACGGCATTCCCGTGGATGAGCAAGAGTTACAGCACGGCGACCAGATAACTGTGGGCGCCTCTTTGCTACTTTTCGTGCACGACGATCAGGTTGCATCGACTGCAGAAAGCACTGACCAAAACCTGGAGACCATCGAGTTCAAAGGCATCGCCAGTTTGCTGGACGGAGCGCAGTTCTATGCCGCCGGCGCGGGAGTGGCCGCCGTGGCCGAGATGCCCGGCGATTCCCGACACCTCAATGCGCTGCTGCAATTTGCCGCGGCGATCGGACGAATTCGCGACCGGGAATCGATGCAATGGCAATTATTGGGATTTCTGTTCGATGTCGCACCGGCGGAACGCGGCGCGCTTCTATTCATAGATAGGCCAGGAGAAATCAGTTCGAGTGTGACTTGGGACCGCACGCATGGGCCAGAGCATCCCGTGCAGATTCCAGAGGAATTGGTGCGGCGCGCGGTGCAGGAACGTCGCGGTTTGTTAGTTCATGAAGGGACCAAAGACAAATCGTTGCTGAAGGGTGGCAGTTCACCCAGCGGCTCGTCGCTGTGTGTGCCACTCATGGTCTCCGAGAAAGTTTTAGGCGCGTTTTATCTGGACACCACGTCCACCAGCAAGCCGCTAGAGGGCAGGCATCTTCAGATACTGAAAGCGGTGGCGGATATAGCCGCGCTGGCAATAGAGAATCTGAGCTACTGGGAACAACTGGCGCAGGAAAACCAGACGCTGCGCGCCGAAATAAACCTGGACACGGACATGATTGGCAACAGTCCGGCCATGCGGCGCGTATTCGATTTCATTCGCCGCGTTGCGCCGACGACCTCTACCGTGCTGATCCAGGGTGAAAGCGGAACGGGGAAAGAGTTGGTGGCGCGCGCTATCCATCGCAATAGCGGACGGGCAGCCGCGCCGTTTGTGGCCATTAATTGCGCGGCGATTACCGAGAGTTTGCTGGAAAGCGAATTGTTTGGCCACGAAAAGGGCGCCTTCACCGGTGCGGTTGCGCAGAAGCGGGGCAAGGTGGAAGTAGCCGATGGCGGAACGTTGTTCCTGGACGAAATCGGCGAACTGGCCATGGGGCTGCAGGCGAAGTTGCTGCGAGTGCTACAAGAACGCGAGTTCCAACGGGTCGGTGGAACGCGCGCAATTCCATTGGATATTCGGCTGGTGGCGGCGTCGAATCGCGATCTGGCTGCTGCCGTGGAGTGTGGAGGATTCCGACGCGATCTGTTTTACCGGCTGAATGTGGTGACTGTAACGTTGCCGCCGTTGCGGGAACGCCGCGAGGATATCACAGCGATGGCCAATCACTTCGTGCTGAAAGCGAGCCGCAAGTGCAAATCAGCGCCCAAATCGTTTTCGTCGGAAGCTGTAGTCTGCATGAAGAATTACGATTGGCCGGGAAATGTGCGCGAGTTGGAGAACGCCGTAGAGCGTGCGTTGGTGCTAGGCGCGAGCGACGCGATTCAGCCTGAGGATTTGCCGGACAGCCTGGCGGAGGTCAGCGCGTCGGAAGCGGAATCTGCAAGCTTCCACGGCGCGATCAAGGAACTGAAAAAACGCCTGATCGTGCAAGCCTTTGAACAAGCCGGCGGCAACTATATTGATGCCGCAAAGGCGCTGAGCATTCATCCCAATTCCCTGTTGCGACTGATCCGGAATCTTGGCTTGAAGGGCCTGACCAAGGCGGCGGGACCGGGTTCGTAACATTATTATTGATACCTTCTGAGTACGTCACGCCTTTATACTAGACGGCGAACGAGCAGGAGGTCCCCGTGTTCACGAATCCACCAAAAACTGTTCCCTCCGCAGTGATCAATAAGTTTGCGCCAGGGCAGGAAGTGCAGGATCCGGTGTGCGGCGATTACTTGCTGACCCACGGAAATAGTTGGACCAGCAAGCTGATTCGCTTTGGACAGACGCTGCGGTACACCGGCGAGGACCGTGTTTTTACGCGCTTGAATCACGCGGCGATTTTCGTGGCGGAAAACGGCGACATTGTGGAGGCGCTGGGAGGCGGAGTGCAGCGGCGCAATGTGGCGGTGTATAAGGATACGGAATATCACGTAGTGCGTTTGCAAAATGTTTTGGACATTAACCGCCAACATGAGGCGGCGTTCGCGCTGGCCTGCCTAAACGATAGCTACGGATTCTTCACAATTTTGAGCATCGGCCTGTCGCTCTTGTCGGGCTCGAAGTTGGGATTCGGCGTAGATGGCCAGGAAATTTGCTCGGCATTGGTGGCACGGTGCCTGGAGCGCACCGGGGAAATATTCCAGAAGGATCCGTGGCACATGACGCCCACGGATCTGGCGAAGCATTACGATGTGCGGTCTGCGGATTTGAGCGCGCCGTGCGGAACAATCCCTGCGTCCGATGCGGCGGTGGAAGCTCGTTCGAAATAACTGACGGAGCACAGCCAGGAATGGCTGTGCCACAGTCGCTGAGATTGAAAGTGCGGTCCCTCGCGCCTTACGACCGGCGAATGCCCTGCAAAATCATGCGGAGAAAAACCTGCTTCACTTGCTCGGGATCGGAAATGTGGTCGGTGTCGTACCAGCGATACAGCCAATTACACATGCCGAGAATTCCGTTGACGATCAGCCACGGTTCGCCTTCGATGAGTCTGCCTGTCTCCTGGCCGCGACGCACCAGGTCGACGAAACGCGAATTGTAACGAGACATCACGGAAATTAATTTGTGCTGGCGCTTGCCGGACAGCGAATCGAATTCGTGCAGGAACAATCCAAAAGGCACACGGTTCTGAATGATGTAGTCGATCTGCGCGCGAACGGCGCGTTCGAGTTGTGCGACCGGCTCGCCGGCAGGATCGATGTGCTTCGCAATGTACGCGTCACCGTCTTCAATGCCGGCCATCAGCAACTGAAACAGCAGATCGTCTTTCGATTTAATGTAGTAGTAGAGCGAGCCTTTCAGCATGCCAACATCGCGCGCTACATCTTCGATGGAGGTGGCATGAAACCCTTTGGCAAAGAAAATATTCGCGGCGCTTTGCAGAACTTCTTCGAGGCGCGTTTCGGGCTTCGCTTTGGAAACGGTGCGCGGCGCTTTGCGGGCACGCAGCGGCTTGGGAGGAGTTTTACGCTTGGTGATTCTTGCGGGCACGGGACCTCACTAAATACGAATGCAATATTAGCAGAGGTGGGCACGGAAACCCCCGAATTGGGGAGTCGCGACAGTGAAAGATTGTTTGAATGTTGGGAAAAAACGCTGTGTTTTTCTAACGCGCGTGTTATTCTCAGGAAAATTCAAGGGGTTTCCTTTACTGCGAAAAAAGGGGTCGCTCACCCATGGTTTCGCCGCACCTGAAAGAATCGCTGGATCGCTATCGCGTAGGAGAAAAGCTCCGGCAGCTCCGGCTACGCCGCAAAATCGGTTTAGTGGAATTGAGCCGTCACACGGGATTATCTCCGGCGCTGCTCTCCAAACTGGAGCATGGCAAGTTGTATCCGACGCTGCCAACTCTTTCGCGGATTGCTCTGGTGTTCAGCGTGGGGCTGGAACATTTTTTTACCGACGACAAATTGAAACATGTGTTTGCGGTGACGCGGAAGAAGGACCGGCTGCGTTTTCCGGAGGCGCCGGGGCTGACCGAGGCGGCCTTTGATTTCGAATCGTTGGATTTTCTGGCGACCGATAAGAAATTCAGCGCGTATTTGGCGGATTTCAAGACGATTGCGGCAGAGAAAGTGCGTTTACACCAGCATCCCGGCGTGGAATTTATCTATGTGCTGAAGGGCAAGCTGGCGCTGAAGGTGGGAACGGAGCAGGAAATTCTGGATACCGGCGATTCGTTGTATTTCGATTCGCAAATGCCGCATGGGTATTCGCGGGCAGGGACCAAACCTTGCAGTGCGATTGTCATTACATCTGAGTAGGACTGCTGCCGCCTAGTTTCTGAAACGTTACGAATCCTCAACAATTTTGAAATGGAATTAGGCAACGAGACGGCAGGAGTGTGTTTTAAGCACCAGCCAAACTTGCTGCCCTGCGGCTAGGTGCAGAGAGCGAACTGCGCCCGGAGTGACGTGTACGGTGAAGACAAGGCCCGCGTCTACCTGAACGGTGAAAAGTGTTCCGCGCAATTCCAGAGAAAGAATGGTGCCGGGGAGAATGTTGCGGGCGCTAATGGATTTTGGCGGCTCGGTGGCGAGCAGAATGTCGCCGGCGCGAACGGCGATTTGCACCGAGGTTCCCTTTGGAGCGGGCCCAAGGGGAATTTCGAGTTCGCGATTGGATAAGGAGAACGCGACACGCATCACGCCGTCGGAGGGACGATGTTCAAGGACGATGCCGTGCAGAAGATTTTCAAAGCCGGCGGCCTGGGCAAGCGCCACGGAACGTGGCGTGTCAAGCACGGCGCCGGGGCGGCCGGAATCCTGGACGCGGCCTTGCGCGAGAGTCACGACGCGTTCGCCGATGGCGTCGACTTCGTCGCGATTGTGGGTGACGTACAGAATCGGAATGTTGTTGGCTCCGTTCCAGTCGCGCAGATCAACAAGGGTTTTGCGGCGCAGGCCGGCGTCCAGGCCGGTGAGCGGTTCGTCGAGCAGCAAGAGGCGCGGCTGAGTGACGAGAGAACGCGCAAGGGCGACGCGCTGTTGTTCGCCGCCGGAGAGCTGCGCAGGTTTCCGTTGGCGTAGCGGTTCGATATGGAAGGCAGAGAGTATCTGCTCGATGCGCGCGCGGCGATCGTCTGCCGGGATGTTAGCCAGGCCATAGGCGATATTTTTTTCGATGGAGAGATGCGGAAAGAGGGCGAGGCTCTGAAAAACGTACGCGACTCGGCGATTTTGCGGTGGAAGAGAAATGCGTTTGGCGCCGCTATCGAACAATACGTCGTCGCCAAGACTGATTCGACCTTCGTCGGGGGTGGCGAGGCCAGCGATGCAGTCGAGCAGCGTAGACTTCCCCGAGCCGGATGGGCCAAAGAGGATGGTGAAGCCTCTGGCGAACTGCAAATCGACATCGAGGAGAAATGGCGAAGAGTTGGCGGTGCGATATTCCTTGCGAATTTTCGCGATGAGGGTCATCGCGCGGGCCACGGCGACCAGACACGACGATTCACGCCGTAAACAATCGACAAGACGACGAAGGAAATGAGGAGCAGGAGCAAGGCCATTTGGTGCGCGCTGGCGTAATCGAGCGCCTGGACGCGATCGTAAATATCGATCGAGACGGTGCGGGTGACGCCGGGTAGATTGCCGCCGACCATCAGCACCACGCCGAATTCGCCGAGTGTATGCGCGAAACTGAGGACGACGGCAGTGAGTAATCCCGGCAACGAAAGCGGCACAATCACGGTGAAGAAAGTGCGAGTGCGATTCGCGCCAAGGACTGCGGCAGCGTCGAGTAGGCGGCGATCGAGAGATTCGAACGAAGCGATCAATGGTTGAACGGCGAACGGTAGGCTGTAAAGAAGCGAGGCGACGACTAATCCCGTGAATGTGAAGGCCAGGCTGTGACCAAAAAGTTTTTGCGAGACTTGGCCCAGGAAGCCGCGCGGGCCAAGCGCGATGAGCGCGTAGAAGCCGAGCACGGTGGGTGGTAAAACGAGTGGCAGAGCCACGATGGATTCGAGCAGAAATTTCCAGCGCCAGCGAGTGTAGGCCAGCCAGTAGGCCAGTGGTAGCGCGATGAGCAGCAACACGAGGGAAACGGTTGCGGCGAGGCGCAGAGAGAGGACGAGAGCCTGCCAGTTCATGATTTGGTCGACTTGGCTGCGACGCCAGCGGGCAACGTGAAGCCGTAGCGCGAGAGAGTGGATTGCGCGTCGGGAGTGCGCAGGAATTCGAGGAAGGCTTTGGCGGCGGATTTGTTTGCGGAAGATTTAAGAATCACTACAGATTGATCGAGCGGCGGGTAGAGATTTTCGGGGACCAGCCAGCGATGGCCGTCTTTCATGGCGGGGGAAAGCGCCAGGGAGAGCGCAACAATACCGGCTTGGGCGCTGCCGGATTGCACGAACTGCGCGGCTTGCGAAATATTTTCGCCGATCACCAGCTTGGCTTTCAGTTGGTCGTACAGGCCGGCTTGCTTCAAGGCGGCGACGGCGGCGCGTCCGTAGGGAGCATGCTCGGGATTGGCGATGGCGACTTTCTGAATTTTGGGATCGAGCAATGTCGAGAGACCATTCTTCTCGAAATCGAATGACGAACCTGGAGAAGTCCAGAGGGCGATGCGTCCCTTGGCGTAAATCGCGAGCGTGCCGGGTTCGGTGAGTCCAGCGGCTTCGAGTTTGCGAGGGTAGTCACTATCGGCGGAGAAGAAAACATCGAAGGGTGCGCCATTTTCGAGTTGCGCGAAGAAATTTCCGCTGGAGCCAAAGACGATCGAAACTTTGGTGCCGGACTGTTTTTCGTATTGCATGGCGAGACCTGTGAGCGCGAATTGCAGGTCGGCGGCAGCGGCGACGCGAATTTCCTGGGCGAGGCATGCGGGCACAACGGTCGATAAGAAAGTCGCCGCGAGCAGGAAATACGTTCGCATGAAGAGGGTCACGAAGCGCTCAGACGTGAAGAATCATAACTTCGGTGGATTTGATCAGGGCGGCAGCGCGTTCACCTGGTTTCAAGCGCATTTCCTTCGCGGCATCAGCGGTGATGATGGCGGTGATGTGCTGTTCGCCGATGGCCAGGGTGACTTGGGCAAGCAAGCCGCTGAATTTTATGGAGAGGACCCGGCCAATGAGTTGATTGCGGCCGGAGATTTTGCGGAAATTGATGCGACGCGAGGCGAGATCTCCGCGCTCGAGCTTTTTGGGAATCAGGCGATCGATTTCGGATTCCGGGACGCGGTGGTGGCCGCCGGGCGTCTTCATCGTTTTGATTTTGTTGCGGTAGATCCACTGTTTGAGCGTGGGATAGCTGATGCCGAGAATGTTGGCGGCTTCACGTGGCGGAAGGAGTTTTTGCATGAGAGGCTCCAACCGTTACGGTATACGACTCTAACCAGAATGGCAATACGATTTAATGCGGTTCAAAGGGAACACGGCGCCGATCATTCGTTGTGCGCGGCTCAAACGCGGGCTCAGTTGCGTAGCGGCTTGCCCGTCTTCAGCGTGTGTGCGATGCGCTCCTGGGTTTTCTTCTCGCCGCAGAGGGAGACGAAAGCTTCGCGCTCAAGATCAAGCACGTATTGTTCGCTGACCAGTTGCGGAGCGGAGAGCGCGCCACCAGCCAGAATGTTCGCCAACTTACGCGCGACGTGCGCGTCGTAATCGGAAGCATAGCCGCCACGCACCATCAGGTGGATGACCATCTTGGCCCCCGCCAGAAACGATTCGCCGAGTACTTTGATTTGCGTGCTCTGCGCGCCTTCCTGCCAATTCGCAGCGGCCGGTCTCCAACCAGAACGCGCCATGGCGAGTGCGGTCTGCTTGGCGTCGGCGACCAGGCGATCGCGATTCAGAGAAACGCGATCATCGCGGCGCAGGTAGCCGAGTTCGCGGCATTCTTCGGCACTGGTGCCGACCTTGGCCATAGCGATATTTTCGAACGCTGGCCTGAGGGTGTGGAACAAATCGAGATCTTCGCCGGACGCGGCGTTTTCATTGGCGCGAATCAGCATTTCTTTCGTGCCGCCACCACCGGGGATCAGGCCAACTCCAGTTTCGACCAGGCCGATATACGACTCGGCAGCCGCGTGAATCCTTGCGGAGTGCAAACTGATTTCGCAGCCTCCGCCCAGCGCCATGCCCTGGGGCGCAGCGACCACCGGCTTAGGCGCGTATTTAATGGCGAGATTGACGTTTTGAAATTGTTTGACCGCCATGTGCAGCTCGTCCCACTCCTGCTCCTGAGCGCCAACGAGCACAAGCATGAGGTTCGCGCCCACGGAGAAATTCGTAGCCTGATTGGCGATGACCATGGCGTCGAAGTCGGTATCGAGGCGCTTGATGCCTTTGTGAATCATGGCAATCAGATCGGCGCCAATGGCGTTCATCTTGGAGTGAAATTCACAGCAGACGACGCCATCACCGAGATCGATCAGGCTGGCGCCAGAATTCCGTTCCACTTCGCGCCCAGCGTCCTTGAGATTTTTTAGCATGACGATGCCGGCGGGCTCTTCGACTTTCTGCGTAGCACCAGTTGCGAGATCGAAGACCGAAGTAGCGCCCTTCTCGGACTCGTAGAAACTTTTGCGACCTCCACTGAGCGCCTTTTCGAAGATTGGCGGCAACGAGCGGCCCTCTTTTTCAATTTGCGCGGCAAACGCCGGCAGGCCCAGCGCATCGACGGTCTCGAAGGGGCCAAGTTCCCAGCCAAATCCCCAGCGCATGGCGCGGTCCACATCGACGATGCGATCGGAAATTTCCGGCATGCGGCGGCCCGCGTACAGACACATCTCCGAGAGGCCGCCCCAAATAAACTGCTGCGCCCTGTCGCCCTTTTGGCCGTCGAAGATTGGCGTGACGAGGGCGCGGAGTCGATCGCGAGTGTCATCCATGGTTTTACCCGCATCGACAGAGGCGAAGCGCGCCTTCTGCCGCGGACGATAGTCCATGGTGTTTACGTCGAGGGTGAGGATTTCCCTCTCGCCCGCGCCACCTTTTACGCGCTTGTAAAATCCCTGGCCGGTTTTATCGCCGAGCCATTTGCGCTTAGCCATTTCTTCGACCAGCGCTGGAACTTTGTAGGACTCGCGTGATTCATCGTGCGGCGCGGTCTCGTAAATATTGGTGACGACGTGGGTGAGCACGTCGAGGCCGACAATATCCGCGGTGCGAAACGTTGCGGACTTGGGCCAGCCGACCGCGGGACCGGTGCAGGCGTCAACTTCTTCAATGGTCATGCCAAGCGTCGACATGAGCCGCAACGCATTGAGCATGGAAAATGTGCCGATGCGATTAGCGATAAAGTTGGGCGTATCTTTGGCGAACACAACGCCCTTGCCCAGGCGGCGATCGCAAAAATCCGCAAGCGTGTCGAGAACCTCGCGAGATGTCTTCGGTCCGGGAATAACTTCGACCAACTTTAAATAGCGAGGCGGGTTAAAGAAGTGGGTGCCGGCCCAATGGAGCTGAAATTCTTCCGGCAAACCCTCGGCGATCAGATGAACCGGCAGTCCGGAGGTGTTGGTGGTGATGATGGAACCGGGCTTGCGCACCGCGGCAACTTTGGAAAGGAGGGCGCGCTTGATGTCCAGATTTTCCGCGACCACTTCGATGATCCAGTCGGCGTCGGCGATGCGCGCCAAGTCGTCTTCAAAATTGCCAATAGAAATTTTGGAAGCCAGGGCTGGCGTAAAAAACGCGGCGGGCTTAGATTTCTTCGCAGCTTCCAGGCCGGAAGCGACAATTTTATTGCGATCGGCGAGAGCGGCGTCTTTCGGAACGATGTCGAGCAGAAGGCAGGGCAAGCCAGCGTTGGCAAAGTGCGCGGCAATGCGGGCACCCATCGTGCCAGCGCCGAGGACCACGGTTTTCTCGATGCGACGTGTCATAGCAGAGCCTTATGGAACGGAGATGGGACGGCAGAACAGGTTACAAAACCAGCAAGCGCCGGTCAAACAGGTGTTTGGCAAGAAACGAACAGTTTTAAGATAAGGGGATATGGCGGTGGAGAAAAACGGGGAAACACGAACGCTGCTGGAAAGCGCCACACAACGGTTGCGGGCCTTTGCTTATGGCGGGAAGCCACGCGGCGCAGGGCGTCCTCGTGTGGGATTGGCGCTGGCGGGCGGCTTCGCGCGGGGCATTGCGCACATTGGCGTGCTGCGGGTATTTCGCGAGGCGAAAATTCCCATTGATGTCGTGGCCGGCACAAGCGTGGGCGCTCTGATTGGCGTGGGCTATTGCGCGGGCACTTCACTGGAAATCATGGAGCGCGTGGCCAGCGAAACGAAGTTTACGGATTTCGGGCGTTGGACTCCTTCGTGGCTGGGGCTTGCCACCAACAACCGGCTGGAACATTTTGCGGCCAAGATGACGCCGAAGACGCGATTCGAAGAATTGGAAAAGCCGCTGGCGATTGCCACCACGGATATTAATGCCGGACTCGCGGTTTATTATCACGGGGGGCTCATTGGACCGGCGCTGCGCGCGTCGTGCGCGTATCCTGGGCTTTTCGTGCCAGTACAGTATGAGGGACGCACACTGGTGGATGGATTTCTGACCGCGCCGGTGCCAGTGGAAGGAACGCTGTTGCTTGGAGCGGAAGTGGTGATCGCGGTTTATCTGGAAGCGGGTAGCATCGAAAAGCCGCGCACGTTCACGGATATTCTGAGCCGCTCGTTTACGATTATTCAGAGGCATACGGATATGGAGTGGCGTCAACATGCGGACGTGATTCTGGAGCCGGATGTGACGCCGTTTGTGTGGGACGATTTTACGAAGACCAGCGAAATGATTCACGCAGGCGAGTTGGCGGCGTTCCAGGCGTTGCCGGCGATTCGCGCCGCGATTGAGGCGAAGAGCGTTCAATTCGAAGCGGAAAAATAAAATTTATGATGACCTAGAGTTTTGGAACGGTAGGCGACGGGTTTTGTGTTGAAGTGGAAGTGACTTGGGCCGGCTGGCAGCCCGCTACCGATCGGAGAAGTAGGTCGAGGAGAGCCTTAACGTGTCCCAGAAAGTGGATCTCTACGACAGTGCGTACGGGAACTATGAATCGGACGGTTACCGACTGGTGCGCATCGAGACCTATGGGGAGGACCTTGGGCAAACAAGCTGGGTCACAACGGAAGAGTCCAACGAAATCCCTCAACTGCTTGACCTGAGACTCAATTCGTCCGTCTTGGAGGTTGGGTGCGGTTCGGGGGGATATGCGCTGCACCTTGCGGAAAAAGTCGGCTGCCACCTTGTAGGGTTGGACATTAATGAAGCCGGAGTTCGCAATGCGAACCAACTCGCGCAGGCAAGAGGTCTCGCTTCACGGGCGCATTTCGAGCAGTGCGACGTTTCGAAGAATCTCCCTTTCGACGACAAGATCTTCGATGCCGTGTTTTCGAATGACGTTCTGTGCCATCTTCCAGGGCGGCCCAAAGTCTTGGGTGAGATCTTTCGCGTACTGAAGCCGGGCGGACGGATGCTGTTCAGTGACGCTCTGGTAATCGGCGGAATGCTTTCCCACGAAGAAATCGCCACGCGCAGCTCAATCGGCTTTTACGTGTACAGCCCGCCTGGAGAAAATGAACGACTCATTGCGCGAGCAGGGTTTTGCCAGATCCGCGTAACCGACACAACCGACAGCGCGGCCCGGATCGCGCAGCGCTGGCATCATGCACGAGAGAAAAAGAAAGAGGAACTGGTCGCAGCGGAAGGCAACATCAACTTCGAGGGCCTGCAACGGTTCCTGTCCTGCGTACAACTCTTGACAAGCGAAAAGCGCCTGCTGAGGTATCTGTACATTGCGAGTAAGGAGTCTTGAGGTGATCTCACCCGGCGATTGCTGGAATTGACTGTCGCACGTGCCGTAACCCAGGAGAAATCCGGAGAAAGTCGTGAACTGCTTGGCAACCTAGCCTTTGGTGTTTGGAACCTTAGGCTGCCATAATTCGATCGGATTTCCCTCAGGGTCATGCACGCGGGCAAACCGTCCTTGGGGATAAGACTCCGGGTCCATCTTGACCTCGATTCCAGCGGCTTGTAGCTGGGCCGCCATTTTGTCGAGATCCCGGACTCGAAAGTTCAGCATCCAGACCTTGGTGGTATCTCCGAAATAGCCGCTGGTCTCCTTGAATGGAGCGAAAGCGGTGGGTCCGGCTTCTTGCTGCCAAGCGGATTCCTCGGAGCTCGTTGGTATGACCGAGACTCCCAGGTGTTGCTGATACCAAAGCCCCAGCCCTTTCGGGTCTTTGGCTCGGAAGAAGAATCCTCCGATTCCGGTCACTTTTTCCATTTCCGTTCCTCCAGTAATCGCATCACGAACAGCGGCCCCCGCAGGGCAAGCAGAGAGCTTTGGCGGTACGGCTGTCTCCGCCGCCATGCCGAGTTGGTTCCGTCCCAAGATGAAGCTCGACCCGAAAGCAAATGACAAAGTTCGAAGCAGTTGGCGTCTTAGAAAAAGCATCCCATCCTCCTCTCGAAGGGTTGGGGCATACGCCCCGGCCTTTTGATTTATGTGGTCATGACAGCGGAAGCGGCGGTGGGTTCGGCAGGGGCTTTGCGGCGGAGGATGGCAGCGGAGATGAGAGTAATGAGAAGGCCGACGGGCAGGGGCTCCATGAAGGTGTAAGCCATGTTGACGAAGGGGTTTTGGTAGAGCTGCTGAGAGTGCTGTATGGCAGCGACCTGCGCGGCGGTGGTGGCGGGGTCAAGTCCCGAGGACTGGACCTTGTGAATCTGCGCGGCGAAGTAGCTGTCCATGAAGTGGGGCATGAAGTTGAAGTAGAGGATCTCCCACATGGCAACGTAGCAGACGGTGGTGATGAGGGTGATGAGGATGCCGCAGGTGAAGGCGCGGCCGAAGGAGATTTGGCCGGCGAGGGTGTTGTCGCGGTAGCTGCGGATGCCAAAGTAGATTAGCAGGAACGACGCCACCATCATGGTGTAGCCAAGAGCCATGCTGTGGCCGGAGCCGATCTTGTCGGCGATGAGCAGCGAGCCGCCCATAAGGAGGGAGATCATGAGGCCGGAGATGAGGCCGAAGGTGAGGACGGTTTTCTTCATGTGAGGGCTCCTGGTGCGAGTGAGGATGCAGTCACGATACGGTGTAACGGGGCCGGATGTCGTCATCCTTTTGGATGATTTTGCAGGAATGGAGCGGAAATCATGCTTTTGGGTGACGCGGTCACGGCAGCAGGCCTAGTTCTTTGCCGCGCTGGACGGCCTGGGTGCGGCGGGCGGCTCCGAGCTTGTCGAAGGCGCGAGCACAGTGTGTTTTGACGGTGTTTTCGGAAACGAAAAGCTGCGTGGCGATCTCGCGATTACTGAAGCCGCGGGCGACCAGGGTAAGGATTTCGAGCTCGCGTGACGTGATGCCGAGGGTCTGCTGGTGGGCCGTATTGGGAGCGAAGGGTTCGAGGGCGGGGGCTTCCGCGGGGACAATCACTTCCCTCACCACGACCGTTTCGCGGATGGTTTCGCGACGGCGCGTGATGCGGAGGCCGAGCCAGATGCCGAAGGTCGCGAAGAGGATGGCGACCAGCGCGCTGTAGAGCTCGACGGAGTGCTCGATGATGACGAAGCGGTATTCGGTGTATTGGAGGATGGCGATGAGCAGGCCGCCGACGAGACCGAAGATGAGGGCGTGACGCTTCATGAATGTGTTGTGGAGAAGTATAACGGAGACGGTGAAGAAGTGGTTTCACAGTGGAAGAACAGTCCTCCGATATTCGTCACTTTTTCCATTTCCGTTTCTTTAGCGATCCCATCGCGAACAGCAGCCCGTGCGCGGCTATGCCGAGTTGGTTTCGGCTTAAGATGAAGCTCGACCCGAAAGCAACTGACAGAGTTCGAGAAGCAGCTGGCGTCTTTGAAAAAGCATTCCATCCTCCTTCCGAGAAGAGCGCGGCGCGAGCTACGATAGCTGCGCAAACGGAATTTTGGGAAGCGTAAAGATGACATTCTGAGCGTATCGTCGGCAACTCTTACGTTTGCGGATTGTGTCAGCGTAGCCCGTCACTCCGGAACAATTGCCCTTGCCGGCTCACCGTCGCATGTCACGGCTGTTCGGCACGAGATTCCGCTAGGTACATCAATCTTGACACCGCACCTCGTTGCGAGAGATCTATTACAGTTTCGAGATATCGGTGTTGTTGCTCAAAGCAGTTACTACCCTCAAGTTGTTCAAGCTCCCCTCGATGACCTAGCCGAGCACGTAGTCGTCCAGTGGCGGTCTTGAGCAGACTTGCCGTCCGGTCGGTGCGATCAATCACCCGAAACCCAGCAAGTTCCAGCATGTTTTCGTTGAAGCCGGGGGGCACAAATTGCGTATGTCCATGCACGGCCCTCAATCGGACTTCCTCATCGGAAATTGCACCGGTGATGACTCCGGCATCGGTGAACAGGAACTTTCCCGCAGGAATGAGTACTCGTGCCACTTCTCGGAACACTGACAAGCGGTCGCGAAGATGAAGAATCACGTCCAGTGACATGACCACATCAAAGGAGCCGCTCTCGAATGGTATCGGCTGATTCAGGTCAGCGTCGCGAAGCCTCACGAGCCCGTCTACACCTTGAGAAGCAGCACGGGCACGCCCCGCCGCGATTGCCTTCGCGCTCACGTCAATGCCGCTACCTTGACACCCGACGTGACGTACAACGAAGGTCAGCGGCCCACCTGGCCCACAACCGAGGTCAAGGAAATGGCTTGCGCGGGACAGCATCAGCCGGGAAATATCTTCCTGGAGTTCGTGTGCGGTCACCCACGAGTGTTGGCCGATATCTTCTCCGTAGGCTTCGCGCCTGAGTTGTTGCCCCAAGGGCGAATTAAACTCTTCATAGAGATTGTCGTAGCCTCGACCCTCGGGTTCTGCAGGAACGGCCATTTGCACCTCGTCAATCCATCGCGGAAGCACGGGGATATGGCACTGGTATAGCGGATTCGTGCACCGAGCTTTGAATCTTCAGTCGCGAGACGAAAAAAGCAGCCAACAAGTAGCAGCAAGCGATGAACGCGAAACCCGGCAGAAGGCTACCCGTTCGGGTGCTCAAATCACCGATGATGTAAGGCCCGAAAAAACCACCGGCATGGCCGACGGAGTTGATTAGACCAAAGGTCGCGGCCGCGGCCGACTCGCTAAGAATCATCGTGGGCATGGACCAGAACGCCGGGTAGTACGCGAAGACAAAACCGCCTCCCATCGCAAATAAGGTCATGGCCAGCGGAAAATGTGTGCTCGCGGGAATCAACAACAAATATGAAATGCCTACGCATGCCAGCGGGATAACGGTGTGCCAGCGTCGCTCGCCGGTCTTGTCGGAATGCCATCCATTGATGAGAAGTCCGAACAGGCCCGCGATGGCAGGCAACAGAACGAGAAATGCTACCTTGCTATTGGGAAGCACCGAAAGGCGCTTAATAAAGGTCGGCAACCAGAACACAACAGACGCATTACTTGTGTTGGCCAACAGGTAGGGAAACAGGAGCAATAGAACGCGCCGGTCGCGAAATGCATTCCAGATGGTATAGTGCGCAGTTTCCTTCTTCGTCTGCTTTTCCAATTCCAACTCGCGCGTTATCCACTCTCGTTCATCCGTAGCGAGCCACGTCGCTTCTCTCGGCCAATCCGTCAGATAAAAAAGCGTGACAATCCCCAAAACGATGGCGGGAACACCTTCCA
>Ga0070762_10000214_pt1 | contig 22589 bp, 25 predicted proteins | sample HubBroMetageREF2_FD_66726 | JGI IMG/M metagenome (GOLD analysis project Ga0070762, IMG submission 66726) | Reference soil microbial communities from the Hubbard Brook experimental Forest, New Hampshire, USA - Hubbard Brook CCASE Soil... | ecosystem: Environmental > Terrestrial > Soil >...
ACCGACAAGCACCCGGTGGTGGATCTGCACTTGTTCGGAAAGCGTAATTTTCGCGTCGGCACTTTGACCCTGGCCATGGCGTTTTTCGCATTTTCGGGCGTCAACATCATTTTTCCATTGTGGTTGCAAACGACCGTGGGGTACACCGCCACGTGGGCGGGATTGGCGGTTGCGCCTGTCGGAATTCTGGGCCTGTTCATCGCGCCCATCGTCGGCCGCAATATGGCGCGGCTCAATCTGCGCCTGGCCGCCAGCTTTGCGTTTTGTATTTTTGGATTCGCGATCTTTTGGACCGCGACGTTGAATGAAAGCGCCAGTTTTTTTCAATTCGCCACGCCAAGATTTCTGCAAGGCTTTGGCATGGCATTTTTCTTCCTGCCGTTGAATCAAATCCTGATGTCTGGGGTCACTTCGAACGAGCTGGCCTCGGCTTCCGGGGTCAGTAATTTCACGCGTACGATGTCCGGTAGTTTCTCCACCGCCATCACGGTATGGATCTGGAACCGGCGCAGCGACTACCACCATGCCGTGCTGACGGAGCACATCAATAATTCGTCCCAATCCTGGTCTTCGTACCAAGCCCAGCTTGGCGTGCACCATATCAACGGCCTCGGCGCGTCTGAATTCGTGAATCAAGTCATCTCCAGCCAGTCATCCACCCTGGGCGTCAATGATGTATTCAATTTGATGGGTATAATTTTCCTGGCGCTGATTCCCGTCATCTGGCTGGCAAAGCCGCCGTTTGGCGCGCGCGCGGCGGCCGCTAATCGAGCGTCGAATTTGCCGTCGAATCCGGCACCCAATCCGGTACCGAATCCGGCGCGCTGAATCAAAAAACAAATACGTGTAGCATCGTTGTTGTGACCTCTCCCTACATTGTTGCCGTCGGCGGAACGCTGCGCCCCAATTCTTCCACAGAGTGGGCGATGCGCCATGTGCTTACCGCCTCGCAACGAATCGGCGCCCGCGTCAAACTGATCAGCGGGCCCCTGCTGCAGTTGCCCCTCTACCAACCGGAAAATCCGGAGCGCGGCGAGGGGGCACGGCTCTTGGTGGCGGAGCTTGCGCTGGCAGACGGCATCATCATCGGCTCGCCCGGATATCACGGCAGCATTTCGGGGCTGGTCAAAAATGCGCTGGACTATGCGGAGGACTTGCGCACGGATGCGAGGCCCTACTTCAGCGGACGGGCGGTAGGATGCATCGCCACCGCCGGCGGGTGGCCCGGTGCGATCAATACCTTGAGCGCCTTGCGCGATATCGTGCACGCGCTGCGCGGGTGGCCGACGCCGCTCGGCGCCGCCATCAATTCGGCTGAGAGCGTGTTTGACGAAGAGGGCAGATGCCTGGTCCCGCGAGTGGGCCAAGTACTCGACCTGATGGCCGAGGAAGTGATGAGCTTCGCGCTACGCTAAGCAGAGGCGGCGGCGCGTTGCCGCGCCGCCGCCCGATGACCGCTAGACTCGCGAACGGCCGTTCAGCAAGAAGGTTACGACCGCGCCGATCAGAAAAACGACGAACAGAATTTTCGCGATGCCTGCAGCACCCGCGGCGATTCCGCCGAAGCCGAACACGGCTGCGATCAAGGCAATGACCAAGAACACGACGGCATAATGAAGCATGGGATTTCCTTATAATGTAATTGGATAGCGCCGAGGCCTTACGCCTGTTTAGGACGCCTGAACCATACGATCCCTGCTTTGGCAAAGGTAGAGCGGGGCTCCCTTAAATGCCGTGGGACAGCACCTACGGCTTGCGAGACATCAATACTTCGTCTAACATGAAAGTATGGATGTTGAACATCTGGACGCGCAGATATCCGGAATCGCCGCCTCGATCGGCGAACCCGCCCGCGCCCGAATGCTGTATTGCTTGCTCGACGGCCATGCGCGCACCAGCACTGAACTGGGAATCATCGCGGAGGTCAGTCCTTCGACCGCCAGCGTCCATTTGGCGCGCCTCAAGGACTATCAACTGGTCAAGGTATATGCGCAGGGCAAGCATCGCTACTACAGCTTGAAAGATGCACAGGTGGCGCAGGCACTCGAAGCCTTGAGCGTGGTCGCGGGCGGCAGTACGGCAGGGTTCGTGCCGAACACACCGAGCCGCTTGCGCTCAGCGCGGACCTGTTACGACCACATGGCGGGAGAACTCGCCGTCGCGCTTCACGACCGCATGCAGGAACTGGGATGGCTGCAGCGCGCCGCGCCCAGCGAGAATCTCTACGAGTTGACCCGTGCCGGCACGGAAGGGCTGAGTCGCCTCGGCGTCGATGTCGATGCGGTGCGCTTGATGCGCCGCCGTTTCGCCTTTGCCTGTCTGGATTGGAGCGAACGCCGGCCTCATATCGGAGGGGCCTTGGGCGCAGCTCTGCTCGAACTTGCCCTGAGCAGAAAGTGGATGACGCAGGATGTGGAAGGGCGCGGCCTCAGATTGACGGACATCGGTAAGCGCGAAATGCGATTGGCCCACACAGCACCGCGCGTGCGTGCCGGATAGGCACTGACTCTGTGGGTTCGCTGCTGAACCTGTTACTTCGTGTCGATACCCATATTCGCCGCGATCGCCGTGATTGCCTTTAGATGCGCCTTGACCGTCGGTAAAGTCGTGGTGGCAAACGTCTTGGCGTCGGAATCTTGGCCGGAACTGATTTCCTTGCGGAACAACGCAATGGTTTGGCGGTGCGCGCTGATTTGGCCCTTGACGTAAGACTTGTCAAAGGTGTCGCCTGACAGGACATCGAGCTTGGCCTTGCTCGCCACTTGAGTGATGCTCGGCGTCGTTGGCAGCGTTATATTCTTCGATGCGGCCAGCGCCTGCAGCTTTTCATTGGCCGCTGAATGATCCTTCACCATCATGGCGCCGAAATCCTTTACCTGTTGGCTATTGCCTTTGTCCTGCGCCAAGCGCCCGGCGTCTACTTCGGCGATCCCGCCTTCGGCCGCGTGCTTGTAAAAAGAGCCGTCCGGGTTCGATGCCGCAAATGCGGCAGCCATCGGCAGCGCCAGCATAAGCGCGAAAAAAGTGCCTTTCATCTCTTCTTCTCCCCAGTTAGTGCGATTAGATTAGTGCGATTCGAGGATTCACTCGCCACATCTTTGCCGACGAAAATTAATTGCGCGAGTTGTCGATCGCTTGATCCTACGTAGGAGAAGCGGTGCGATTTCACGCCGCCGTTGACGCGGCCATTGCCGCCAAAAACAAACGCGAAAGCCGTGCGATTGCATAACGTTATGTAAATTCAGCATTTATCGCCATCGAACAAACGGCGATGCGGCTCGAGTGGCCGCTTAGCGGAGAGCGTCACACTCTGCGCTTGAACTGCGTCGCAGATTACAAATGCAGAGGCAAGGTCCTACACGCTGTCGGTGTTGCTCCATAGCCCGCGCGGCAGCTGACCTGCTAAAAGCCATTCACCATGACGCTCAAAACGGCACAGGAGACCGACAAACTCAGTGGCAGCGCGGCTGAAGCTGCGCAGATGGCCATTGAAGCCGGGCTCATTTATGTATCGGATACAGAGCCTGGCATCCGCCGCCTGCGTGTCGGCAGAGGCTTCCGCTATGTCACGCCGGAAAACCGGCGCTTGGAAGCGGAGAAAGATCTGAAGCGCATCGCGAGTCTGGCGATCCCACCCGCCTATCGCGACGTATGGATCAGCATGAAGCCGCGGGGTCATCTACAGGCCACGGGCCGAGACGCTCGCGGACGCAAACAATATCGCTATCACACGGAATGGCGCGAACTTCGCGACAGCGCGAAATTTGAGCGGATGGTTGCTTTCGGCGAGCAGCTGTCGAAGCTGCGGCGTGTCTTGAAGCGCGACATGGCGCTTCCAGGGTTGCCGCGCGAGAAAGTGCTGGCCGTGGTCGTGAGCCTGCTCGATGCGACTCGCATCCGGGTCGGCAATACCGAATATGCGCGCGACAACAAGAGCTTCGGTCTCACGACGCTTCGCAACCGGCATGTCACCTTCATCCGCGACGGCCGAGCTGTGCTCAATTTCCGCGGCAAGGGCGGCGTGCAGCATGAAATTCTGATCGACGATAAGCGCATCGCCAAAATCGTGCGCCGCTGTCAGGAGATCCCGGGCCAACATTTGTTCCAATACATCAACGATGACGGCCAACGTTGTCCCATTGATTCAGGTCAGGTCAATGATTACCTTCGCGAAGCGATGGGCAATGACTTTACCGCCAAGGATTTTCGAACCTGGGGCGCGACTTTGCACGCCATCACTTTGCTGGCGCGCACCCCACTTCCCGAGCTTCCCAGCGAGCACGCGTTCAAAAAGAAGATTGTCGACGTCGTCAAGCAAGTCGCCGCGGAATTGCGCAACACGCCGGCGGTCTGCCGCAAGTCGTACATCAATCCCGCCGTTTTCGACAGCTGGCGATCGGGCAGCATTCACGAGAAAATTGACGGCAAGCTGACGGCGGCGTCCGCCCGCAAGGCAGAAACCTTGGTGCTCGCGTTTTTGCGCCAAGAAGGCAACGTCAGCGGTGCGCCGCGCCGTCAGCCTGTCCTACAACGAATAAGCGCTCAGGACGACAGACCGGCATGAGGCAGGAAGGATATATCGTGCTCATGCTCAAGCACTTAGCCGCCCGCGGTAGCCTTTTTTTATTCGTTCGCACGCACCACCATCTCGCATACTATTTCAACTTGAGCGATACGCGTGGGGCGGCCAATGAAAACGGGGTCCTCGCTTCCGGCCCACCTCGGCTGGCCACGGTATTGCGGATCCAACCGCGTTGCCGGCCCGCGGTTTCGCAGCGCCAATAGGGGCTGACCGTCCCGTGGACATGGCGGCATTTCTTAAGGTTGCTGCGAATTTGCTGGTGGGATTTAGCCTGGTGAAGTTGCTCGGCGCCGATCTTGGAGCCGAGATTGGTCATGACACTGCGAGCTTACGAGAGAAGGCAAATCGGCTGGTGCAAAAATCACCGTACCGCGCAGCGGGGCTCGCGGCCGCAGCAGGTGCGGTGACCGGCCTGGCGCTCGCGCACCGCCGTCCTGGGAGATCGCCGCCTAGGACTATTCCTACCCGGTTTTAGGAATTCAGGCATAAATTCTGGTATCGCTTTGACGTAGTCTTCGCCCAAAATATCCCAAATGGGGCGATGTTGAATCTGCACCTCAATCTCTCCGGCGGTTTGACCGGCGATATGTTCATTGCGGCAGTGCTTGACGCCTTCCCGCGATTCGAGGCGCGAGTGATCGCGGCTATCGATGCATTCGACGCGCCCTATCCGGTGGTTTGCTCTCTGGTCGCATACTCTGACCACGACGTGACCGGGCATCGATTCGAGATCGAGCCCTTCGATAAATATTTCGGACACATACCACTCGCGTTTCCTCAAGAACTGGCGAGCTGGGAGTCGGTGCGCGAACGGCTGGTCGGAGCCGAAATCGGCGCCGGCGTGCGCGCGCACGCCACCAAGATTTTCGAATTGTTGGTGCGCGCGGAGGCGGCCCTTCAGGGCATCTTGCCGGAGAGGGTTGCCTTCGAGGCCGGTGCTTGGAATTCGATGGCGCAGGTCGTAGGCGCGGCCACCTTGATCGATGCGCTGGACAAAGCGCAGTGGTCGGCCTCAGCGTTTCCCGCCGGCGGTGCGGTGACGCTCACCGGCGCCGCCATTGTCGATTACTTATGCCCCCCGCGCTCCCGCGGCCGGCCACAGCCTAAGGCAGGTTCATTGGAGCGAAGCGGTACCGGGTTCGGCTCTCTGACGCTCCAGAACAACTACATGCATCTGTTATGTTTCGAGTCAGGCGATGCCGCATCTCTAGAGCGTGAAGATGCGCGCGCGCCGAGACGAGCCGCCGGCAGCGCGGACCACCAAATCAGCCACTAAGACCAGCAGTGGGCGCGGCGGCGAGTAGGTCAATCCCCACGCGTTGCGGGGTCATCTTCCGCTGCCGCCCATCATCGCGACGTTACATGGTCTGCACATGTCGACGCGATCACTCCGGCCGCGCGAGGTTCGGCCCATGTACGTCTTGTGGGGCGTCCTCAAGGATACGATAAACGCGTGGGTCAAGCACAATGCGTCGAGTCTGGGCGCAGCGCTGTCGTTCTACACGCTATTCTCCATCGCGCCGATTCTGGTCATCGCGATGGCTGTGGCAGGGTCCTTTTTCGGCCCGCACGTTGCCGAAGCCCGGGTGCTGGAGCAAATGCGTGGTCTGCTTGGCGAGGCCGGCGCAGCGGCCGTGCAAAGCCTGCTTTCGAGCGCGCATCAAAGCGGGCTGAAAGGGATCGCCGCGGCGATTGGCGTGGTCACCCTGCTGGTCGGCGCAACCAGCGTATTCGGCGAACTGCAAAACACCCTCGACTATATTTGGAAGTCTCCGCACAAAGATGGCGTCGTTTGGTGGCGCATCCTGCGTTCGCGGATTTTGTCCGTCGGCCTGATCCTGGGAGTCGGCTTTCTCTTGATGGTGTCCTTGATCGCCAGTGCTGCGCTGGCCGCGTTGGGCGCGTGGCTAGGCGCATTCATGCTGCAATGGCGCGTCATTCTACCGGTACTGGATCTGGTCTTGAGCCTAGGGCTAACGACAGTCCTGTTCGCCATGATTTACAAGTATGTGCCTCGCGAGAAGATTGCGTGGGGAGACGTTTGGATTGGAGGTCTGGTCACGGCTGTGTTGTTTTCCGCCGGCAAACTGCTGATTGGCCTGTACCTGGGCCGCAGTTCATTGAGTTCCGCGTATGGAGCCGCGGGTTCGATCATGGTGCTGCTGCTTTGGATCTACTATTCAGCTCAGATTTTTTTGCTGGGCGCGGAGTTCACGCACGTATTTACCTACGCCATGGGATCGCGCTCCGGACACGCGCATCCGCGCCGCTGAGTAGTTATAATGAGCGTTGACCCACCGTTCTCGTGCAATTCGATCTATGAAGAGAGACGAAATCAAAGAGGCGCTGCGCAAACGAGCGCTCGACTACCACGAGTTCCCCGTACCCGGGAAAATATCGGTCGCGGCCACCAAGCAGTTGCTGAACCAGAGCGATTTGGCGCTCGCGTATTCGCCCGGCGTGGCGGCCGCCTGCGAAGCTATTGTCGAGGATCCGCTGAATGTATTTCGATTTACGGCGCGGGGTAATCTGGTTGGGGTGATCACCAACGGCACTGCAGTGCTTGGGCTCGGAGCCATTGGTCCGTTGGCAGCCAAGCCGGTCATGGAAGGCAAGGCGGTCCTATTCAAGAAGTTTGCCGGCATCGATGTTTTCGACATTGAGATCGAGCAGCGCGATCCGCAGATGCTGATTGAAGTCATCGCCGCGCTGGAGCCGACATTCGGCGCAATCAACTTAGAGGATATCAAGGCTCCCGAATGTTTCATCGTCGAGCGCGAACTACGCCGGCGCATGAAGATTCCGGTGTTTCATGACGATCAGCACGGCACCGCGATCATCGTCGGCGCGGCTTGCCTCAACGGTCTGCAGGTCGTCGGCAAGCACATTGCACAAGTGAAAATGGTTGTCAGCGGTGCCGGCGCAGCGGCTCTCGCCTGCGTCGACTTGCTGTTGGATTTGGGGCTGACGCGCGAAAACGTGTGGCTGACCGATCTGGCCGGAGTCGTCTATGAAGGACGGCAGGAGCTGATGGATCCGGAAAAGGCGCGATTCGCGCAGCCCACCTCCGCGCGCACGCTGGCTGAAGTCATCCGCGGCGCGGATGTGTTCCTGGGGTTGAGCGCGGGCGGCGTGCTGACACAGGACATGGTGCGGGCCATGGCGTCGAAGCCGCTCATCTTGGCGCTCGCCAATCCCACCCCTGAGATTCTGCCCGAGGAGGTCAGGGCGGTGCGAAGCGACGCAGTGATCGCCACCGGGCGCAGCGACTACCCCAATCAGGTCAATAACGTCCTGTGTTTTCCGTTCATTTTTCGCGGCGCGCTGGATGTGGGCGCCACGACGATAACCCGGCAAATGGAAATTGCCACGGTGCACGCGATCGCGGAATTGGCGCGACAGGAACAAAGCGATATCGTCGCCGCCGCCTATGGCGGCATCGAGGATCTGGCGTTCGGTCCCGAATACCTGATTCCGAAACCTTTCGATCCGAGGCTGATTGTGAAGATCGCCCCGGCGGTCGCCAAGGCCGCGATGGAGTCCGGCGTCGCGGCTCGTCCCATCGATGATTTGGAAGCTTACGGACAGCGACTGCTGCAATTTGTCTATCACAGCGGAACTCTGATGCAGCCGATTTTCGTCGCGGCTCGCCAAGTTGCTGCGCAATGCAGCCGCGTGGTTTATGCGGAGGGCGAGGATGAGCGCGTGCTTCGCGCCGTGCAAATCGTGGTGGATGAAAAGCTGGCGGTCCCCACTCTGATCGGCCGCCCTGCGGTCATCGAGCGTGCACTGAAACGTCATTGCCTTCGCCTCCGCATCGGCGAAGATGTCACGATCGTCAACCCCGAGCAAGACGAACGATTTCGAGAATACTGGCAGGCGTACCACAGTCTTACGGAGCGCGCCGGCGTCACCGCGCAATATGCGCGGCTCGAGATGCGGCGCCGTACAACACTGATCGGTGCCATGCTGTTAAAAAAGGGCGAAGCGGATGGAATGATCTGCGGAACCATCAGCACGATGGGCCGGCATTTGCACTATATCGATCAGGTGATTGGACATCGAGCCGGGGCAAGCGTTTATGGGGCGCTGACGGGCTTGATACTTCCTGGCCGGCAGGTGTTCATAGTCGACACTCACGTCAACCTCGATCCCAGTGCGGAGCAGCTCGCGGAACTGACACAACTCGCGGCGGATCAGCTATCGGCTTTTGGTCTCGTGCCCAAAGTGGCCTTGCTGTCGCACTCGAACTTTGGTTCCAGCAATGCCGCCTCGGCGCTGAAGATGCGCGCCACTTTGGCGCTGTTGCGCGCAAAAATGCCGGATCTAGAAGTGGATGGGGAAATGCACGGCGACGCCGCGCTGGACGAGGCGGCTCGGCGCGCCGTTCTCGAGCGCAGCACGCTGCACGGCACCGCTAATTTGCTGGTGTGCCCCAATTTAGACAGCGCCAGCATCGCTTACAATTTGTTGAAGTCCGCTGCCGGCCAAAACGTCGCGGTGGGTCCCATTCTGCTCGGCTGCGCGGCAGCGGCACATATCCTGACTCCGGCCGCCACGGTGCGTCGATTGGTAAACATGACCGCGATTACCGTCGTCGATGCCAACAAGGCGCTCCACGTGGCAAAAAGCGTATCCCTTTAGTATCGCCGAGGGCTTTGGGTTGTCGCTCACCGCTCACTAACCGCGCCGCGGTCGGTCGCATCGCCGGCCGGCGGGCCTGAACTGAACCGCCCATGTTCTCAACGGTCTATTGCAATAGGGCATCAAGTGGTATGCCAGACTCAAGACCCGGGTTATTGGACCCATATCGGGACATTACGCCATGCAGTACAGCAAACGAATCCTGACCTCGGCCGCTATGGTCGGGCTTCTCGCCTTGCCCGCGCTACCGGTGTTGAGTGCCGGAGACGACACGTCGGCCGGCGGCTCCGTTGTTGCAGGGACCTGGGAGCATCACCAGGCGAGATTCTCCTACTTCGGGATTACCACGCTCTACAGCTGCGACGGCCTCGAAGACAATACGCGCGCGTTGTTGGTGCACTTGGGAGCACGTCAAGACGCCAAGGTCATGGCCCTTGGATGTCCGCACGGATCCAGCGTTCCGGGCCGCAACGCCATTGTGGACGTCGATTTTTACTCGCTTTCGCCGAGCGCCGATGCCAATGCCGCCAACACCGTGCCGGCTCAATGGACGGCGGTACAAGTCAATCCAACTCACCCCCATTTTATGGGCCGCGGCGATTGCGAGCTCGTCGGCGAGCTGAAGGACCTCATCTCGAAGAATTTCAGTCTGCGAGATCTGAACTACCGTACCGACTGCGTGCCTCACCAGCTGACCCTCGACGACTTCTCGGTTAAAGCCCAGGCGCTCAAACCGCTGCCGGCTGCTGTCGCCGCGGCGACACGCTAGCGCGTCGACACACCAGCGCAGCGAGAAGCTAGGGCAGCGAGAGGCTGGGGCAGGCGGCGGGAGCTCGGTGCGAGATGGCTCTCGCCAGGGTCTAGCGCTGGTAGGCGCGATTCTTCCATCTGGCGCCTTTGCCCCGCCAGTAGTTCACGGCTGAGGCGGCTGTCGCAGCCATGTAGAACAGCGCAATCAAAGGCAGGGCAAGTGCCCACAGCTTGTTGCGCTTATAGCGAGTCAGTGTCGGCATATAGCTGGTCGCGGCAAGCGCGCAGGCGGCGACCCCGCAGCCGAGACGCCAGCCGCTGCCAAAAACGGCTTCCCAGGGCGGCACCAACCAGACGATGCCGAGCCCCGCCATCGTGAGGACTAATAGCGCCGTTGAATAGCGCAACTGGGTGAACGCAGTACGCGAAATCATTTGCCAAAGATCGGCAACCTTTGGATAGAGGCGGATCGAAGCGGCCAATTCGGAGTGGGCGAGAAAAATCGGGCCGCCTCGCTTCACTGCCTTCGCCAGGGCCACATCGTCGATGAGGGCATCCTTAATGGCTTCAATCCCGCCGATGCGTTCAAGCGCTTCGCGCCGTACCAGAACCGTGCCTCCCGCGGCCGCGGCCACCCTGGAACTTGCGTCGTTAACCTTGGCGAAGGGGTACAACATTTGGAAGAAATAGACGAACGCCGGGACGAGCATGCGCTCCGCGAGGCTGCTGCAATTGAGCCTCACCATTTCACTGACCAAATCCAGTTGTCCGCTTTGCAGCTTCGCGATCAAGGAAGCCAGATGTGTGGGCTGGTGCACGATGTCCGCGTCGGTTAGCAGCACCAGGGCTGAGCGGCTGGCCGCAATTCCTTCGTGTAAGGCCCAGAGCTTCCCCGACCAACCCGCGGGTTTCGAAGTCAAACGCATGATATGAAGCTTTGCCGCGGAACCGGCGAGCTCGGCGGTGGCGTCGGTCGAATTGTCGTCGACTAAAATAACGCGAAAGTTGCCGCCATAATCCTGCGCCAGCAGCGAGCCGATTGCGGCCTGAATCGTTTCGGCTTCATCGCGGGCCGGAACGATGATATCGACGTCGGGAAATTCTGCCGGTGTCGCCGCCGGCAATTGCGGGCGCGACCGCCAAAATGCACCGTGCGCGAAGAACAGATAGAGCCACGCGCACAACGACAAGAAGGCGAGCATCGCCGGCACCTTAAGTCAGATCGGTTGTTCCAGCGATTTCGCCAAGGGAGTAAACAGCTTGGGTCCGGATGCGGTCATGTACCAGCAGTCCTCCAATCGAATGCCGAATTCGCCCGGTGTATAGAGTCCCGGTTCGTCTGAAAAGCACATGCCCGCTTGTAGCGGCGTCGTGTCGCCATGCACGAGATAAGGCGATTCATGGCCATCGAGACCAATGCCGTGACCGGTGCGATGCGACAGCCCAGGCAATCGATACCCAGGACCCCAACCCTGGCTTTCATAGTACTTGCGCACCGCGTCGTCGATGGTGCCCACGGGAACATTGATCTTGGCGTTTTCCAACGCAATTTCCTGGCCGCGCTTGACGGTATCCCAGACCTTTCGCTGCCGGGCGTTTGGCTGGCCGAACACCCATGATCGAGAGATGTCGGATTGGTAGCCGTGCACCGCACAGCCGCAATCCATGAGAATCACCGAGCCCTCGCGTATTTTTTGCGGCTTCACAGAGCCGTGAGGATAGGCAGAAGCCTCGTTGAGCAGCACGAGCGAGAATTCGGGTGAGCCACCGAGCGAGATCGTCGCATGATCCATCAACGCGCCGATGTCAGGCCCACTCATCCCTAAGGCGACTTGTGCATGCACCTGGCGCAGGGCCTCGATGGTCACATCGTTCGCCACCTGCAGCAACGCCAGTTCGGCCGGAGACTTGATCAGCCGACACGCTCGCACGATCGGATCGGCAGGGATGATTTCATACGCGCTGGACGCCTCGCGGATGCCGGCGATAATAAAAAAACGCATGGTCGACTCGGCAGCCAGCACGCCTGAATTGATGCCGCGATCTTTGAGTCCCTGCACGACTTTTTGAAACGGGTTCTCGTGTTCATCCCAGGGCCGCACGTCGCCGCCCACCTGCAGCGTCTCGCGAACCGAAGGTTCTTCGAACGCCGGAGTCACGACCAGCACTTCGCCGGAGGCGGGAATGACCGCCAGAGTAGTGCGTTCGGATCGGCGCCAACGGATTCCGGTGAAATATTCGAGGCTCGAGCCTGATTCGACCAAGAGCGCCGCGACCTTGCGTTGCGCCATGAGCGACTGTGCTTTTGCGATGCGTGCATGGCGCTCGTCGACGGAAATTGGCTTGGCGTCACCGGTCAGAGACCTGAGGGGCGGGGTTGAATCACGCGCAAACGCAACACCTCCGGCCAGCAGAGGCGAGGCGGCGGCACCTTGCAAAAAGACTCGGCGAGTGAGCATGGGCATCCTTGGATTGAGCGGCAGCCCGTTAGGATACTGCAATTCCCGGGCGAAATTCCGACAGCGAGTCACTTCGTGATCCTACAGTCGGCAAATCGGCACTTCGTATGATCGTGTCTCGCCTCAGACGTGTCGGCCGTTCGCCGGCGATTTTCGCAGGAGACAAGCCATGGGCATCAATAAAGATCAGGTGGAAGGACGAGTCAAGGAAGCGGCAGGAAAAGTTCAGGAAGTCGCGGGCAAAACGGTCGGCAGCACGACCCAACAGGTCAAGGGCGCGGTGAACAAGGCGGCGGGGGCGGCGCAAGCAAAGTACGGTGACGTCAAGAACGACATGAAAAAGAATTCGAAACAGGACCACTAGTCGGAAAAGCCATGCGCTGCCCGTCCCGGCGGCGCATGGCGCTTTTAAAGCTGGCCGCCGCGCCTTAAGCAGCCTCGCGCGATTCTTATCGCGCCTTAGTGCCTCTTGAAATACTGAACTTCACGCTCATGCTTTTCGGCCGCGGCGCGTGTCTTAAACGTGCCGAGGTTGCGGCGGCGCTTGGTCTTCGGATTTAGCTTGCGCGAATAGAGGCGATATTCTCCGGTGCTGATTTTGCGGATCATTGTGTCTCCTCAAGGCTTAGGAGCGATCTCTGAATACTTCATTTCTTCGCGGGTTCCAAAGGTCGACCAGTCGCAACGCAGGACATAGCCATCACCGGCGTGCGCTTCCGACCATCCCTGCACGCCGCCCGCCGACTGACCCCTGCGTATGCCGCGAGGCCCGGGACCGCCGTGCCGCGCGAAGAAATCCTTGAGCCGTTCGTCATGGTCGGGAGAGGCGTCTTCCATGGACGGAACGCTATGCGTGCCCGAGGCGTGGGACAAGTCAGGTGCGCCATCGCCTACAGTCAGAATTGTCCTGCACGCGATTCGGCGTGCAGCCATATCCTTCGGACCCGCAGCCCGCGCACGCTGTCGGCCAGCGGATTAACTTGAGGATAATCATATGCACGCCTCACTCGCTTACGTGAACGGTGCGGGTAGCGCCGATGAGGACCTTCGCTTGCTCAACACGCTGCTATCGACCGGTTCCGAGCGGCCGCGTCCGGGCCCTGGCAAGGGCAAAGCCGTTGAGACGGGAAAATCCCAGGATGAGCGCCAGGCGGAGGAGGAAAGCAAGGCGGACACGGTCTCAAAGCCAGGCGGCTATAAAAATGATCCGGACGATCCAACCAATCCCAATGAAGTCCGCGAGAGGCACTTGAAAAAAATCAAGCGGTGAAGAGACCCCGTACACGCGCCTCCGAAAAGAGGCCGTCGATCGAGGACTACGCGTTAATCGGCGATTGCCATACGGCCGCATTGGTCGCCCGCGATGGCTCGATGGATTGGCTGTGTTTCCCTCGGTTTGACTCCGCCGCCTGCTTTGCGGCGCTGCTGGGAGGCCCCGAACAGGGTCGCTGGCTGCTCGCGCCGAAGGCAAACATCAAAAGCGTGCGGCGCCAATACTTGGACGATTCGCTGGTCCTGGAAACGGAGTTTCAAACCGCGCGCGGCCGGGTTCGCGTGATCGATTTCATGCCGGTTCACGATGATCGTTGGGATGTGGTGCGCATCGTCGAGGGCGTGAGCGGCTCGGTGGCGATGCGTATGGAATTGATCGTGCGCTTCGACTACGGCTCCATCGTGCCGTGGGTGCGCCGCGTAAAAGATCTTTTGGTGATCACGGCGGGACCGGACACCCTCGAATTGGCCGCCTCGGTGAAATTCGAAGGGGAAAATATGAAAACCGTGGCGGAATTTTCCGTGCGCAAAGGCCAAAGGGAATCCTTCGTGCTCAACTACCGGCCATCGCATTTTCCGACGCGGCCGGGCATCGACTCTGCAAAGGCATTGAAACGCACTCTGTCGCGGTGGCACCGCTGGTCGGCACGCTGCAGCTACCGCGGCCGGTGGGGTCCCGCGGTGTTGCGCTCACTGATTACCCTGAAGGCCCTGACCTACAAGCCGAGCGGCGGCATAGTCGCGGCGCCGACCACCTCGCTGCCGGAACTGGTGGGCGGCGTGCGTAATTGGGACTATCGGTATTGCTGGCTGCGCGACGCGACTTTCACCTTGAATGCCTTGTTGTTGGCCGGGTACCACCAGGAGGCCGCCGAGTGGCGCGAGTGGCTGTTGCGCGCGATCGCGGGCTCGCCCAGCGACTTGCAGATCGTTTACGGCGTGACCGGCGCGCGGCGGCTCGATGAGTTCGAATTGTCCTGGCTGCCGGGTCATAAAAAATCCAAGCCGGTGCGCATCGGTAACGCGGCGTCAACGCAGTTTCAGCTCGATGTGTATGGCGAAGTCATGGATTCCTTGCATTTGGCGCGATCCGCGGATCTGGAGCCGCATCCTGAGGCCTGGAATGTGCAGCTGGCTCTGCTCGAGTTCCTCGAGTCTCATTGGCAAGATCCCGACGATGGAATCTGGGAAGTCCGCGGCCCGCGCAGACATTTCACCCATTCCAAGATCATGGCCTGGGTGGCATTCGACCGCGCCATCAAGGACGCAGAAAAGCAGAAGCTCGAGGGCCCTGTGAATCGCTGGCGCCGGGTGCGCGCCCGCATCCACGCGCAAGTTTGCGAGAAGGGCTTCAATCGCGCCGGCAACACCTTCGTGCAGTCGTACGGATCCAAATTTCTGGATGCGAGCCTGTTGTTGATCCCTCAAGTGGGATTTCTCCCCGCGGACGACCCGCGGGTGCTCGGCACAATCGCGGCCATCGAGAAACATCTGCTGATCAACGGCTTCGTGCTGCGTTATTCGACCGCGACCCTCGTGGATGCCCTGCCGGCCGGCGAGGGCACGTTCTTGGCGTGCTCTTTCTGGCTGGCGGATAGCTATGTGCTCACCGGGCGGCGCAGCGAGGCCGAAGCGCTTTTTGAGCGCCTGCTCGCGCTCGGCAACGACGTCGGGCTGTTTGCCGAGGAATATGAACCGCGCACGAAGCGCATGCTCGGAAACTTTCCTCAGGCCCTCACGCACATGTCGCTGGTCAACACGGCGAGATTGCTGTCCATACCTGAAAAGGTTGCGAAACGCGCCAGCGCGCGCGGCGAGCGGCCTGGCGCAAATGCATGAGCGCCTCGAATCTCATTTGTGGGATATCACCGTCACCGGGTCCCATTTGCGACCTACAGATATACCGCGGCGCATCGCGCAGCATGACCTTCGAGAATTAGCGAAGCCGAACAGGCTATATAAAGGCAGGAGGAACAATGAAGAAGCACGTTATTTTATGCGGCATGATCGCGCTCGGCGTGGCATGTGCACCGTTGGCGATGGCCGATGAGGCGACGGATACTCAGTCGCATCATTTCGTCAAGGATTCAGCGATCACCACCAAGGTGAAAGCGAAGTTGGCGGCGAAGCATTTGTCGACACTGACCCGAATCAAAGTCGATACGGATGCGGACGGCGTGGTGTGGTTGAGCGGCCGGGCGCCCACTCGCGACGCGAGTGACTTGGCGGCGATGATTGCCAAGAACACGGAAGGCGTCAACTCGGTTCACAACGACATTGCAATCGAACCGTAGTCGTCAAACGCTTTGGATTGACGTATTCGAGATCATGCGGGCACTTTGAAATCGAAGTGCCCGCTTATTTTATTGCGCCCCGGCCCGCGTTATCCGGTCGGAATTTCGGCCGCCAACCGATCCGCCAACAAGGCGATGCAGGCGCTGAACGCAGCGGCAATCTCCGCATAGCTCTGCGGCTGCTGCGGACTGACGAAGGTATCACGGCCAAGCGTTTCCTTGCCCGTCCGGGCATCGGTAAGCCGCCAATGAGTCTCGATGCTCAGGTGATCAGCAAGGTGTGCGGTCACCTGGTCTATTTCGACCGCGATCCTGAAGAGCGGTATGCCCGCTTTGTCGACGCTCTTAGGTAACACCACCACATCGCTGCGGCGTCGCTCGATGTCTTGGCTCAGCGCGCCGCTGATCATATCCGCGAGAGGCGCTGCCCAGCGTTCGTGATCCAAGACCGATACGCCGCCTGAGGTCTCGATGACCATCTCGCCGCGGTCGACCAATGAAGGTATCGTGACCCGCAACGTCACTTGCCGTTCGAACTGCGATCGAGACGTACCAATGGCGGCGGGCTGAGGATCCAAAACGTAGAAGTGATCGGGCTGGTGCGTCACGCAACCGGCGAGCAGAAGTCCTGAGAGAGCCAGCTTGAGCGATTTCATGGGGGGGAACCTGCGGGTTTGCCGCGTAGCAAGGACTCCGGATGGCGTTCGAGATAGTCGACCAAGGCACTGATCGATTTTGCGGCACGCGATACCTGCAGGAGCGTCGAACCCAAGTCATTTTCCAAGGGTGCATCCTGGCCAAGCAATTCCTTGGCGTTTTTCAGCGCAGCCTGTGCTTCGGCCAATGTGCTCTGGATCTGCGGCGCGAGATTCGTGTCGACGTTGTGCAACAATTGATCGGCGCTCTTGAGCGTCTGGTCGAGCGAGTTCATGGCGCCCAACAAGCGCGCCGATAGCTGATCGAAAGGCACTTTGCTGAGTTTTTTCGCAATCACGCCCACGGAGTCTTGGATGTCATCAAGGCCGCCGGAGATCGTCGGAAAAATTGCCGGTTGTTCATTCCAGACGACTTTTTCCCGGGACACATCGTGGTGCATATCCAAGGAGATAAACTTCTGACCGGTCAACAGATTGCCGGTCTTCAATTCCGCGCGCAGGCCATGCGCAACCAAGCTGTCGATCAGTTTGCGGCTGTCGATGGGCGGCGGATGTCCGGAAGCGGCCGCGGCGGCGTGTTGTGCCCGCCCGCGCAATCTTTGAGGATAGAGTTCCACCACCACGGGAAACGCCAGGAGGCCCGCGCGTTCGTCGTACTCTACGTCGACGCTCTTTACTTCGCCGACCGTAATGCCCTGCAGATCCACCGGCGCGCCGGCGGATAGACCTCGCAGTGTGCCGCCGAAATACATCACGAAGTCGCGAATTTCAATCTCGGTCGGGCGCATCGCGCGATCTTGGTCATTGAACAGCGTAAATGCGGTGTCGGCGACGACGCGTGCCGTCGGCACGCCGGACGGACTTCCAAATGCGACGCCGCCTTCAAGAATCGATGCGAGCGATTCGGTGCGCAGTTTGACGCCGTCTGCATTGACGGACATGTCGATGCCGCTCGCCTGCCAAAATCGCGTCTCGCCGGTTACGTAGGCGTCAAAGGGCGAATTGATGAACACCTTGATCGTCACTCCAGCGCCGCCCGGATCCAGGTTGTAGCCTACGACTTGGCCGGCGGTGATGTGTCGATAGAACACCGAGGAGCCGATGTCCAATGATCCCAAGTCATCCGCGTGCAAAATGAATTCGCGCCCCGGCAGGTCCGCCGTCACGATGGGTGGGACTTCGAGGCCGACGAAGTGGTCGCGTTTTGCCGCTGAGTGACCCACATCCACGCTGATGTAGGCGCCCGATACCAGCGTCGCCAATCCCGACACGCCGGCGCCGGATACTCGCGGGCGCACCACCCAGAAGCGTGTATCTGCGACCAGGTAGGCACTGGCGTTGCGATGGATGTCCGCCGTTACGATCACTTCCTTGCGATCATCGCCGACTTGAATGTCGCGAACCTCGCCGATATCGACATCCTTGTAGCGTACTTTTGTCTTGTTGACCTCCAGACCTTCGGCATTTTCAAAGCGTATTTCGATCGAAGTGCCTTGCGCAATTTTCTCCCGAATCACCACGAAGCCGCCCACCAGAACGACCACCGCCGGCAGGATCCACACCAGCGGCAGGCGTCCCCAAGCGGATCGCGCCGGCACCGCTGCCGGCAGCTCATCAAGATTCGGGTGCGGCCCATCGCTCACGGCGGCGCCTCCCAGAGCAATCGCTCATCGAAGGTGCGGGCCGCGAATGTGGTGAGGACGACGACGGCGGCGAATGCCAACGCGCCCCAGCCGACCGATACGAATGCGAGAGATCTGATTTGTACCAGCGCAACCAGAAGCGAGATGGCGTAGACATCGAGCATCGACCAGCGTCCTATGAATTCGACCATTCGGAATAATTCGCTTCGCTGCGTCCGGTAGCGAGGCGAGCGGCGCCAAACTGAAAAGACTACCACGCCAAGGGAAAGGATCTTCAAGAGCGGCACGACAATACTGGCGATGAATACCAGAACGGCGATGGGCCAGGATGACTGCAGCAATACCAAAACGCCACTCATGATCGTATCCTGCTCGTCGTCAAAAATCGTGCGGGTGTACATGACTGGCAAGAAGTTGGCCGGTATGTACAGAATCGCCGCGCACACGAGCAACGCAGCGGTCGCCGCCAGACTGTGCGGCTTGCGTTGAAAGAGATGCGCATAGCAGCGCGGACAGCGTGGATGCGGCAACTGCAGCGCGCGCACCGTGGCGCGACACTGCAAACAAACCAAGAGCCCTAAGCTCCGCCCGGTCGGCGCCTCGCTCACGTGCGGTTCCTGTCGACCCAACGCCAGAATTGCCCTGGCGTCGTGCGGCTGGTCAAGGCCGCAAGCGTCAGCATGAGCAATCCACAGGACCACAGCGCGACTCCGGGGACGACGCGTGCGTATGCCGAGAGCCGCACCAGTGCCACCAACACGCCCAGCATGAATACTTCGACGAAGGTCCACGGGCGCACCTGCGCCAGCAGCCGAAATATCGTGTTCTGGCCCGGCGCTTCGCGGGCACTGCGCAGGGGAAAGAGCAAATACAGGAGGCTGGCAATCTGCAGAAACGGTCCGACCACGGTGGTCGTGAACACCAGCGCGGCGAGGCCGGCGTGGCCTTGGGCGTAGAGTCCTAAGGCCGCTCCCAGCAGAGTGGTGGCGCGCGTCGTCCCGTTCACCTGGATCGTGACCAGAGGATAGGCGTTGCTCAGGAAAAACAGCACGAGGGCGCAGATCGCGAGTGCGATCGCGGTGTCGATGTTGCCATTCTCAGGACGTTGCAACGGTGCACGGCAACGGGAACACCGGGTGCCCACGGATGCTGGGGCCATACCGACCCGGTGTGCCAAGTCACACGACGGACAAACGATAACCGACGACATTCAATGTTCTCGGATGGATTTCCGAGTATCTTGCCTCACGGCCGCCAAGGCGTCGCGCAATTCATCGATTCTGTAAGGTTTGGGGATAATTTTGATTTGTTGGCCTCCTGCCTTGCGGCGTGCCGCCTCCGCGTAGCCGCTCGTCAATAGCACCGGCAGATTAGGCCGCCGCCGGCGAATTTCCTGCGCCAGCTCCACGCCGTTCATGCGTCCGGGCATCATCACGTCAGAGAAGACGATATCGACCGAGCGCCGATCGGCCAGGGCGCCGAGCGCCGCCTCGGCGCTTGCGACGCGAGTTGTATCGTATCCGAGTTGATTGATCATCTCGACGGTCAATGCAGCCACCTCATCATCGTCCTCGACCACCAAAACTTGCGCTGCATTACCCCCAACATCGTCGGAGGCACGCGCCATCAACTCCGGAGTATACGCCGGGGTCTTCAGCGTGCGCGGCAGGAATAAGCTCACCAGGGTTCCGCGTCCCGGCGAGCTCGCGATCCGCACCGCCCCCCCGGATGCCTTGGCAAACCCATGGGCCTGAGCGAGCCCCAATCCCGATCCGCTGCCGACTTCTTTGGTCGTGAAGAAGGGTTCGAAGGCGTGCGCAAGGACATCGGGGGACATGCCGACGCCCGAATCCGCGATATCCAGGCACACAAAATCGCCGGCGAGGTCGTGATCGGCCAGCGCCGGCACGTTTCTCGCGCTGATTTCAATCGTTCCGCCCTCCGGCATGGCATCGCGCGCATTCAAGGCCAGGTTGAGAATGACCAGCTCGAGTTCGCCCGGATCGACTTCCACGCACCACAAGCGCTCAGCAAAGGAGGTTTGAATTTGTATATCGCCGCGCAAGCTTCGATTCAGCAACTCTTGCATGTCGCCGGCCAATCGCTCGAGATTCACTGCCTCGGGCTTCAGCGCCTGACGTCTGGAAAACGCCAGGAGTTGGCGGCACAGGCTGGCGCCGCGGTCAACGGCCTGTCGCATGGCGGTGAAAATCCGGTCGCGACGCGCTGGGTCGGTTTGACGGCCAAGCACCTGCAAGCCGCCCGAGACGACCTGCAGCAGATTGTTAAAATCGTGCGCGACACCGCCTGTGAGTTGGCCCAGCGCTTCGATTTTCTGCGCCTGGCGCAAACGATCTTGCACCGCTCGCCGATGGGTGGCATCCGCAATGACGCCCACGATGCGTGTGGGCACGCCCTCCACATAAAACGCTCTCCCGCGCAGATGTACCCACCGGCTTTCAACGCCGCTGCCCCCGCGCATGCGCGCCTCCACATCGATATCACCGGTGAGTTCTGCTTGAGAAAACGCCTGTCGAACGCTCGCCCGATCTTCGTCGGCAATGTGTTCGAAGGTCATGTCGAGATCCCAGAACGGCTGGATTCCCGCATATCCGAAAATCTGGTCATGCCGCGCCGTGCGATGCACCGCGCCGGTCGAGAGGTAAAGCTCCCAACTGCCCATGCCGGCTGACTCCAAGGCGACTTGCAACAGTTCCGCTGTATTGATCGCCCCGGATTCCATTATCGAACTGTAACGGACTAGCCTCGAAGTCCGATGTCGCCAGCCGGCTACGACTCTTGTCAGAATCCGCCGATGCTATTTATCGAATTTGCGCCCTGGATTATTCGAGGCCTTGAAGCTCAGCCCGCCAGAGCGCCGTTCAAATTGCGCAGATTCTCGATAATCGCGGATAGGATCTCTGCATGCTCTTCCTCGACTGCCAGGGCAACTTTTACAAGCCGCAGGGTGGCTTTATCATAATTTTGTCCGCCCGCGGCGATCTGGCGATACGCATCGATGGCGAATCTCTCGGCGAGGAGATTTCGCGACAGCGCCTGGCTAAAAACCGAATTATCCGCCGGTGTTGGCTCTGGTTCACCCGCTTCTGATCGGTCAAGGTCGAATCCCATGGCGAAGCCTCCGTTAGAGCTAAATCGCCTCATTAGAACGAGATGTCAAATCGCATCACAGCAGCCTCAGGCGCGTCCATACGTAGGCGTATGCCCGACAGCGCCAGGCGACAGATTGCCAAATCGACCGAGATGCGCTTAAGCGCGTTTGCGCTCCCGCGCAGACTTCGGTGCGGCGCGTAGACCGTGTTTGGCCTTCAGTTTGAGGCTGTTTTTCAGGGCATCCATCAGATCGATCACTTCGGCCTTGTGGCGCGGCGCTTTCTTGGGCTCGGCGCCGAGCATGTGAATTTCATTCTTTTTGATTTTCTCGCGTATACGCCGCATCAGGTCTTCGCGATACGTATCATGAAACGCCTGCGGATTCCATTTGGCGCTCATTTCCTCGACGAGCTTCCGCGCCATGATGATTTCCGCACCCTTCGGCTTGACCGATTTGGAGTTCGCGCCCCCAGCAGGTTTGACGGCCGGCAGAATTTCATCCGCGAATCGAAGGGTTATGAGCATCAAAGAGCCGGCCGTCGGCGCGATGACGCACAGGTGTTGGCGGCCGCGCATGACAAAGGTGCCGACCGCCACTTTGCGGCTCGACTGCAGTGCTTCGGCGAGCAAAGCATAGACCTTCTCGCCGCCTTTGCTCGGCTGCAAGTAGTACGGGGTCTGGTAGTAGACCGGTGATATGTCGGCGGCCTCGGTAAAGCTTGAAATATCGATTGTTTCCGACGCCTTCACGTTCGCGTGCTTGAAGTCTGCATCGGAGAGAGCCACGTACTGTCCCTTTTCGAATTCGTATCCCTTGACGATGTGCTGCCAATCGACGCTCTTGCCCGTGGTCTTGTTGATGCGTTCATAACCCACCGGCGCGAAATCGCGGCTGTCGAGGAAATGTAGATTCAGCGCGTGCTCCTTGGATGCCGAATACATTTCGATCGGCACATAGATCAAGCCAAATGAAATTGCGCCGCGCCAGAGGGATCGCTGGGCCATGAATCACTCCTTGGGAAGGTTTTTGGTTTGTTCTGCCTGCCCGATCAGCGCCGCGCAATTCGCGTCTTTGGCGAGGCCGCCGTCAACGAAGGCGAGCAGGGCGGCAACCGGGGTCAGCAGGACGCCCAAGGCCACGGCGCCGCCCGTCTGCGCCGCCACCTTCCCAGGCT
>Ga0070762_10000215_pt1 | contig 22589 bp, 16 predicted proteins | sample HubBroMetageREF2_FD_66726 | JGI IMG/M metagenome (GOLD analysis project Ga0070762, IMG submission 66726) | Reference soil microbial communities from the Hubbard Brook experimental Forest, New Hampshire, USA - Hubbard Brook CCASE Soil... | ecosystem: Environmental > Terrestrial > Soil >...
CCCTCTCGCCGGCGTGATCTTCGATGCGTCGGGCAATCTGTATGGGACAACGTCGGTGGGCGGACTTTACCAGCAGGGGACGGTCTTCGAGCTGACGCCGAAAGCCGGTGGCGGCTGGACGGAGACGATTCTGCACAGCTTCAGCAACGGAGGCCGGGACGGCGCCGGTCCCGCCGCCAGTCTGATTTTTGATGCCGCTGGCAATCTTTACGGCACGACTCAAGAAGGCGGCGATTCCAGCTGCGGTGCGGTGTTCGAACTGAAACCCCATGCAGGCGGTGGATGGGGAGAAGAAATTCTGCATAGGTTCAGTCTTGATGGCAAAGACGGATGCACTCCCCTGGCTCACCTGATCTTCGACGAGGCCGGGAATTTGTACGGCACAACGAAGGCGGGCGGGTTTTTCCGCGCTGGTACGGTCTTCGAATTGATGCCCAAAGCGGGTGGGGGCTGGACGGAGAAGCGCCTGGAGTTTTTCAACTCCAGCGGAAGGTACGGGTATAACCCTGTCGCCAGCCTGATCTTCGACGCGGTTGGCAATCTTTATGGCACGACGGAGACGGGTGGTCATGCTAAGTACAAGGGCGGCCACGGAACAGTCTTCAGCTTGACACCCGCAGTGCATGGGGTCTGGGCGGAGAACGTGCTGCACTGGTTTAATGAAAACAACGGCGGCGCTCCAGTCGCCGCTCTAATCTTCGATTCCCTCGGCAACCTCTACGGCACCACTTCACAGGGCGGCGATCACCTCGCAGGGACGGTGTTCAAGTTGGCGCCACAAACGGGCGGAGGCTGGACGGGGAAGATTCTGCATGAGTTCAACAATAACGGCAAGGATGGAAGCAATCCCAGCGCCGGTTTAATTCTTGACTCCGACGGCAATCTATACGGCACGACCGCGGACGGCGGCGCATTTGGCGCTGGAACGGTGTTCGAGATTACCCCATAAATTGTCCCGAGGGGGTTATGTTCAAAATGTCGCGGCGAACCGTTGCTAGCCCGGCGTAGGCGTATCGCGCCGCCCACGCGACGGGCCGGGGACCAATATGCGCCCGTCAAGATGAGGAGTGCGCTGAAGCCTAGGCTGCCGCCTTGGTTTCGGGGACTTCGGTCCCAATCAGTTTGAGCTTTGGTTCCCGATCCACTTCAGCAAATAGCTCCCGCATCAGATGCTCGTCGATCTCTCCCGCCTTTTGCAGCACGACCGGATAGCGAATTAGAACCTCGATTCCGGTAGTAGCAAAATGCAGACTCGCTTTGGGTTTCAGTGCGGACGCTGAAACGTAGGTCAAGCTGCGTTGCATTTCCAGTCGCTGCCGCTCCATGGCCTCCTGATATGCAGCAAAGGCCGCTTCCATGGCGTGATTCACGCGCTCCCGCACGGAGTGGTAATCGCTTTCAGGTGCGAACGTGAGCTTGATCTCGTGCCAGACAAAACTGGTTCCGGGAATCTGTTTGAAAAGGCCAGCGGTCGATTGAAACACAATGGAATTCGAAAATGCCACGACCCGCCCGCTGGGCTCGGAATCCATGGTACCTCCGGCGAGTTCCATTAGGTGGAACCTCACCATGCCAATGTCAACGACCTCGCCCTTCACACCCGCCACTTGAACGCGATCGCCCACGCGAATTCCGTACTTCCCGATCAAGAAGAAATAGCCCACGATGGAAACGATGACATTTTGCAGCGCCACCGCGACCCCGGCCGTAATCAAGCCGGCGAATGTCACTACCGAACCCAATTCCGTGGCGAAAGTGAATACCAGGATGATGGCAATAGCAATCCAAAGGACAATCCGGCGCAACAGAAGAAATTGATAACGTCGGCGAACGTCTTGCACGTAGCGGAAAATAGTTCTTCGCCAGAGTTCACCGATGCCAAGCACGATTCCGATTACCACCACCAAACCTGTAAAGCGCAGCGAGAGGTTCTTGATATCCTCGATATAATCCCGCTTCACGCTGTCACGCCAGGTGCTCAGACTGCGCTGGTAAATGTCGAGGAGGATCGCCTGTTTGGACAAGGGTACGAGAGCCGCGGAGATCTGCCTGAACTCGGCAGTGAGTTGGTCGAGTTTTTGTTTCTCTTGCCCAAGTGCGGCCGCGTCACTGGTATCCGCTTGATGTGCGAGCTGATCGCCACTCTGAATCATGGTTTTGAGACTCGCCATCAGCGGGTTGCGGAGTTGGCTAGCGTCCTGCGCAAGCGCGTTCGTCGAAGCAATTTCCTGCTTCAGCGTATTTTCTTTTCGAGAAACGCGGAAAAGATCAGCCATATAGCCCCAAACTCCGGACGGCGCGGGTTTCGGCGTCACTGTCTTGGAAACTGGTTCCGCGGGAGGCTGCGCTTGGTTGCCGTTCTTATTCACCGGTTCGCTCAAATACGCCGGCACCGATCGCGCCAGTTGATCGATTTGCGCTCGCAGCCCGGCGGCCCCCAACCCGGCCATGTTTGCTTGTCCCACAAAATCGATCATGTTGTGAAGGACATCGCGCCGCGCTTGCATCAATCCCAGTTCACTGTTCAGTTCCGCAATCTGCGACTCCAGGTCCTGACGCTTCTTCCCGGTTGCAGCCCCTTTTTTCTGCTCGAGTTGCGAGATCTCCGTCTGGGTCTGCTGCACTTGTTGATCTGCACTGGCAGCGGCCTGGACGAGCCCCTGATACTGAGACAAGTTGGTGTTGGCAGTTTGCGGCTGGTTCGGTTTTGCCTGGGCTGAAAGAAGTTGCTCTTGTTGGCGCGCAAAGTCAAATGCAAGGCGTACAACGTCGTCCGCGGTGCGACGATTGTTTTCCGCAAATGCCAAGTCAACCGGATCGTTTGCGATTTGTTGCTCGTCGGAGGTAGTTTGCCGATACCAATCGACGGTCTTGGACAAGAATTGAACGACATCCGAGGAACCAAGAGTGGGCGCCGCATTCTGCCCGAGCGTTTGCGAGGTGAACGCAATTGCACACAGTCCTAAAGCGAGTGCAGCCGCGGCGAAGCGACTCTTCAGGAGTTGTCGACACCAATATCTCTTTCTTGACTTCAAAAAAGCCTCATCGCACGTTCATGTCGCCTGCTCACAAGCTTGTGATAGATCTTCGTCCAATGATTTTCATCTCTACGATTTTCGTCCGTTGGACGCTCTCGCTTGGATGCATCCCAGGCCTTTCAGGTAATCGAGGCCGACGCTTCGCTCCGATTCGTCTGGACGTGCATCCCCTTACTCCCATTGTGATTTATGGCGCTCCAGCCACCAACACGCAGGATTCCCTTTCTGCGGGAAAAGTGAACGACTGCATGTCTTTTGTACTGTTCCCATCAAATCGTATTCGACCTTGCTGCCCTTCAGCGGCGTTGCCAGAAACTGATTGACCTCTACCACGCCATACGCCGTACCGCGCGCAACACGAAAACGCAACATCAGCCAATCCCCCGCGTACACCAATTCCACCAGGACAACGATCACGATTGCAATTCGACCCAATCGCCGCGCCCAGACCCGGATCAAGCCGAATACTCCGTCGGCATGAAAGGAAAATAAACATCAGCCAGAGATTTCTTCATAAGGGCACCTTACTCGCTGCGGGCTTCAGAGGCGCACATCCCGATAGAAGACGCAGTGGGTTTCCAAGTACCAGGCGACGATGAAGAGAACGACCATAATGCTCGAAGCCCAGCAGAACAGTCGAACGGGAAGAGTGTCCAGAAGTTGGGCGGTGCGTCCGTATGGCTCGGGGGCTGCACGGCTGAAACTCAACCCGCTTATCAGGGCCGCTCCCGCTGCTAACATCAGTAGGCCGAGACAGTCGCAAATCTTTTCATACATATCGTTAGACGGGACGAGAAAAGCGTTGATGAATAAGGCATACAGAGAGAGAATGCACAGGATGAAGGTGACCGGCTTGGCGAGTTCCATCAACATGCCCCGAACCTCGCACCACAAATCAGTTTACCGCCAATCTGGGTTTTCTGGCGAAGTGCACTGCGTGTTCTCTCCCGCTTCGGCGCATTGATTTGCCGAAACCCGCGGTGGCCGCTGGATTCAAAAACGATGTATAGTTCTACCGGATGCGATGCGGTCCTAAAGGATCAATTTCGGGGAACCTGTTTTCCTCAAAAGCAGGTTTCTTAACAGGGAGATAGCCATGAAAAGAACGCTCGAACGTGTCATCGTTGGATTGGTCGTGCTGGTGCTCGTCAGCGTTGTTGCTTTCACCGCAACTAGAAACGGCGTGATCGTAAGCGACGACGGAAGGACGGTGATGGTGAAAGCCCGTGCGCAGCAAGCCGCGACAGCGGACCTGTCCGACGCCTCGCTGGTCAAGATTTACAACAACCTTGGCGCCGCGTACCCCAAGGGAGTTTATTGGTGCTGCGAGGGAGCCACTATATCTGGGCAGGACTCGCCCGGCAATGTTGAGTGGTGGGACGGCGTCGCTTTCACACCCAGCTCCAACCATGTGGTTACGAAGATCAAGTTGGCGCTTGGGTACCTCGGCGGAACGAATGAGGTCATCGTGGGTCTCAACAACGACTCCAACGGCGTTCCGGGAACTGCGATCAAAACTTGGAAGATCAAGAATGTTGCCGCCGGAGGCGGTTGCTGCACTTTGGTGGCGATCACCGATCAATCCGGAATTGCGGTGACCGGCGGAGTGCAATATTGGATCACTGCGACCACTAACGCCAGCGACAGCGACGCCTTCCTCTTTTGGAACGTCAATGATACCGATCAAATAGATCCGGCACCAAGCGCGGCACGCTGCTATTCGACGGGCGGACAGTGCCGTCAAAATAACGGGAAATGGGTAGCCGTTCCACAAACGCCCGGACTTGCGCTCGCCGTTCTTGGACAATAAGCCGGCGCACAGGAACGTCAATCTTCTGAACGGGTTATCGCGACGATCAAAGATGCGCGACGCCATCTTCATCGCCCGAACCACGTAGTCTGTTCTCCGGCGTTTCGGGGTCCGCAGTACAACAATGAACTGCAAGGGCTCGAAGTCACTTTTGGTAATCTATTGAAGTACCGGGGACGGTCGAACGTCGATAAGGTCCTGTCCTGAAACGAACAACGCTTCGTTGGCTCTGTTAGTCGTGGCGAGAACATCGCGCGGTGCAAGACAGTAGTTCGGAGAGGTGGCCGAGTGGTTGATGGCACCGGTCTTGAAAACCGGCATACCCGAAAGGGTATCGGGGGTTCGAATCCCTCCCTCTCCGCCAGTAACCTCGAGTCGCGGAGAACATTATTTCGATAGATCAGATCGAAATGTTCGCCGGCCCGCTCACGGACGCTGCCAGAACGGATGGAACCCTCCGGGCCCAATGTTTATTCCCCTACAGCTCAATGGTGACTCGTTGGTCTCACAGCAGCCAGCCAACGCTCGGGATCATTCAACGCGACGAACCAACAAAGCCTCGGACTAATGCGGCGATCTCATCCGCAGCGGTGTAACGCCTGGCCTCCATCGTGCGCAACTCCTTGCCGGGAAAGCAAAGTCCGGACCGGAGTAGTGGTGCGACATAAACGTTCTCCTTTCTCCAGGTATTGGTTCGTCCGGATTCTCAGCGTGCTTCGTAACCATCACATCGTCAAGACGACCCGGAATTGTGCATCGCCGCTCATCATGCGGGCGTAGGCTTCGGCCGCTTTTTCGAGCGGATAGGTTTCAATCATTGGACGCACTCCGGTCAGTTCGGCGAAGTTCAGGGTGTCTTCGGAATCGGCGGGTGTACCCGACGACCAGCCCTGAATCGCTCGACTTCCGTTAATGAGTTGCAGAGGTGTGACCTCGATAGGATCGAATGCCGCACCGATCACCATGAGCTTGCCGTTCGGCGCGAGACCGTCGATCAGTGCGGACATCGCTTTCGAGCTTGGGGCAGTCGCCAGAACTACCTGCGCGCCACCCAGCTTTTGCAGTTCTTCAGCTGCGTTGGTCGAGCCGCTGTCGATGTACACGCTGGCTCCGAGTTTCTTGGCAAGGGACGCGTTCTCAGGCCCGCGTCCGATAGCCGCGACCTTGTAACCAAACTTGTTCGCGAATTGAATTCCGAGGTGACCCAGGCCGCCGATGCCCTGAACCGCAACCAAGTCGCCGGGAAGCGCGCCGCTGTGGCGTAGCGCATTGTAAGTGGTAATTCCGGCGCAGAGCAGCGGCGCTGCGTCGACATCCTTTAGATTCTCCGGAATTGCCACGAGCGCCTCCACGGGAGCCACCATGTATTGCTGGTATCCGCCGTCGTAGCTGATGCCGCAAACTTTAAGATTCTTGCAATTACGAAAATCTCCACGACGGCACTCGCGACATGTGTTGTCCTGGCCGCCATGCCAGCCGACACCGACACGCTGCCCCCTTTTCCACGCGGAAACACCATCGCCCACTTCATCGACGACGCCCGCGACTTCGTGTCCTGGAATGCGAGGATACTGAATGCCGGGCCACAAGCCTTCTTTCGTGAGTACGTCGCTGTGGCACACACCGCAGGCCTGCACTTTGATCCGGACGTGTCCTGCTTCGGGTGTAGGTATCTCGCGCTCGACGATTTCGAAATCCGCTCCGGGTTTGGAGACTTGCACGACCTTCATTTTCGCTGTCTTCATTGGTACTACTCTGCTCGTTGCCATATGTCCTCCTATGAATTTTCGATTCTGGTTGAAGGGCACTTACTTCAAGTGGCGAGGCTACCGAACATTCCTCGACTGTGTTTCTACCTCGCCACTTCGATAATCACTTCAAGGTCGACGGGCGTACCAAGCGGAACGCTTGCGACACCATACGCCAAGCTTGCTTGTCTTTTGCGAAGACCTCTTGCTGCAACCCCGAAGCCGCGTCAGCCACTTTTGGCTGATGGCGGACATCTCCCGAAGTCGCCACCGACCCGCCGAGCCGGAAAACCCCTCGCCACTCCCTCAAGCAATCCGAGGTACTCCCGCGCAACGGCGAGGACGTTGAGGCCGCGAGGCGAGCCGCTTTGCATCCTGCTTCCGTATCGAGTCCCGCGAAAAATACCGCTTGCTCCCATGCGCCGAAGTGACCAGTCGTGTCAACCTCATGATGAGAAACTGTTGCTTGCGCCAATCCGATTTTTCACGATTGCGTGCCACCCGGCAACTACTTGTTCCTGGATGAACTTATGCCTTTAGCCGTCACAGTACGAGAATCGTTCCGCCGACGCATCCCGATATCGAAGGCTTTTGACTTACCTCTATTGGCTCACTTCCGAATGCCACGATCGAGGTATATTTTGAACCCTTGACCATTTTAGCTCCAGTCCTGCAGTCGAGAGGTCCCCTTGGCGACAGTCGATCTCGCTGGCTACATGTCGCGCGGCATGTGTGACAGGCAATGAATCGGTCATTTACCGATGTTTCCCGCGACACCCGCCACACCGATTGTTTTCGTCGTTGACGACGACGTCTCCGTGCGCGAATCGCTGGAATTGCTGATCCGCTGCGAAGGCTGGCAGCCGGAGACATTCGCGTCTGCGCAAGAATTCCTTACGCATCCACGAGCCCTTGTTCCCAGCTGCCTCGTTCTTGACGTATCTCTTCCCGGCCTCAATGGTCTCGACCTGCAGAACCGCGTCGCGGGCGAGCGGACCGACATGCCGATCATCTTCATTGCGGGCCATGGGGATGTATTCATGACGGTGCAGGCTATGAAGGCGGGCGCTGTCGAATTCCTGACGAAGCCATTCAATGACTACATGCTGTTGAACGCGATCCGGCAAGCTATCGAACGGAGCTGCGTCGCTCACCCATCGTGAACGGTAGGTCATAATGTTGGTGGTCTCGGGCCTTGTTGAATAAACAGGTCGGAAGTGATCTTGGCATCAGCGAGATCACGGTGAAGGCTCACCGCGGCCAGGTGATGAAAAAGATGAAGGCCGACTCCCTCGGCGGTCCGGTGAAAATGGCCGCGAAGCTTCGCCTTGCGCCTGGGCCGAAAGCCTGACACTCCGGCCTCTTGCGAACCGCTGTCTAGCCTCGGGCGGAAGCGTTCTGCCGCAGAGGGAGGACTACTGTGCAGGATCCGGCGAGCCGTTCATTTCTTCGCCTCGGCGGAGTCGACCAGACGCCGGCCCAGGGCTGTGTCACACTCCCGAAGACGTTCTTGGAGTTCTTGGACATTTTGAAGATTCCGGCTGGATAAGGGCCATTGCCTTTTCGGACCGAGGACAGTATCGATACTTTTCTGAAAATATAGCTGAGCATTCTGCCACAGGATCCGCTCTCGGCTCGCAGTGCTGCCGTGGTCCTTGGCCATCGCTCGATAGAGCTCGCCAAGATGCTTACAGGCGTCTGCCGTCATCCCCCGGGCGTCAGCATTTTGTGGGTCGGATGCAGATCGGCTTTCGGCCACCGACACCGCTTTCACGTAATATTGCAAGGCAAGTTTTGTATCTCCGAGTTTCCGTCCCGCATCTCCGAGGCAGCCGTAGATGAGGGCAAGGTCGCGGTCGATTCGCTTGTCCGCGGGGTCTGCCGCCGCCAGGGACTCATCGATGAAAGCTGCGTGCCGCAATTCCTTGAGACCGCTGGAATCGTTCGAGTTGACGAGAACACTGCCCAGGGAAAAAGAAGCGTGCGCCAGGTTGCGCCGGAGCAGGGCATTGTCAGGATCGGACGCTACCAGAGGTTCGAGCATGGCGACCGCTTTCTGGTAGTTCTGCACCGCCAGCTCAGTTTCGCCGGTCCTTTCATATACGAAAGCGACTTTGGTGCGAGATATGGCTGCCATGCGGCGATATCGCACCGTGTCCGGGTGCGCTTCCCCCAAGGCCTCGAATCCCGAGAGCGCTTGCTGGTGTTCTTTCAACGCGGCTGTCCAGTCTTGTTGACCGACCAGCACATCGCCGACCGAGTTATGGCTGTCGGCAACCTCCCAACGGGCGTCGTCCGATGCTGGTTCAGCGGATAACCGCGACTCACGAATTGCCAAGGATTGACGATATTTTCCTAGCGCTTGAGCGGCGTCTCCCGTCACCGATAAGGCACCCGCGACCTTATCGTAGCTTTCGGCCAGTTCGCTCTGGGCAGCTTGGTCCGTGGCGTTCGCTTTGGCTAAGATTTCGCGAACTGTCAGAGACTTTTGATAGCTCTTCATTGCGCCGGCAATATCTCCCAAGTTAGGCCGGTAGGGATCACCCTGGACATCGCCCACTCGCTCATACGCCGACGCCATCTCCCGCATCAGCGCAAGGTCGTTGCCGCTCTCGGCCGACAAGCTGTCGAGGTATTGCAGCGCGCGATCAACCAAAAGCTTGCGTGCCGGCGTCGATCCGGGAAGGTCACGGATGCTGTCGTGGATTTCAAACATCAGCGAATTGGCCAGCGCACGAACATCATTGAAACGCCGCTCTGCTCGTGCGCTTTGCGCTCGCGCGATTTCTGCTTGCTTGCCCGCTATGTGGGCCTCACGGACTGTCACCAGGAGTGCCACAATCAGGACGATCACGACTGCCGCGGTCGCGATAACACCTGCGCGATGGCGCGCGACAAATTTGGATACGCGATAACCGGTCGTATCCTCGCGCGCAATGACGGGCAGATCTTCAAGATGCCGTCGAATATCCTCGGCGAATTGCTCAACCGAACCGTAGCGCCGCTGTGGTTCCTTGCGGAGAGCCATCAGGACGATGTTGTCGACGTCTCCCTCGAGACGCCTGCCGAGCTTCTTGAAATCTGCGTCCCCAGTATTGCGCGAACCGTCCGTTTCAGACTGAAGCCCGGAACTCGATTGGTGGATGCGGCGAACCACGGCGCTGGGCTTTTCCGGTTCCAGTTCACAGACTGCCTGTGCGAGTTCATGCTGCGTACAAGCCGTAATTCCGTATGGGCTACTGCTGGTAAGCAGTTCATAAAGCAGCACACCCAGCGAGTACACGTCGCTTGCGGTGCTGATGGGCTCTCCTTTGATTTGCTCTGGACTTGCGTATCTGGGAGTGAGCGCCCGAAATTGAGTCAGGGTCGATTCAATACTTTTCGTAGCGGCGTCAGCACCCAGAATCTTTGCAATGCCAAAATCCAGCAGCTTTGCCGTGCCCTCGGAAGTAACCAGGATGTTGCTCGGCTTCAGATCGCGATGAATTATCAGTTGCTGATGCGCGTACTGGACCGCGGAACAGACTTGCAAGAAGAGTCTGAGACGACCGGCGATGTCCAGTTGGCAGGTCTGGCAGTACTTGTCGATGGACTTGCCTTCGATCAGTTCCATCACAAAGTACGGAGCACCCTCTTCCGACGTGCCCCCGTCAAGCAGGCGCGCGATGTTTGGATGGTCCAGGTTCGCTAGAATCTGTCGCTCATTCTTGAACCGATTGATAACAAAACCAGAATCCTGGCCTGCGCGAATAAGCTTCAGTGCAACCTGCTTATGGTATTGATCATCCGCCCGAAAACCGCGATACACCTCACCCATGCCCCCAGCATCAATAAGTTCTACTAGCTGGTATGCTCCCAGACGTCGGCCCAGCATGACCTCCTGCTGGTTTAGGTTTTCCGGACCGGGGACGGCTCGGACCACTGGCGTGTTCAGGAATTCTGCTCCCGCCTTTTCATGAGAGGCAATCAGAGACTCAACTTCCAATCCCAATTCGCGGTCGTTGTCCGAAATCTGCTCGATGTAGATAGACCGCTGAGTAGCCCCGAGACGCAGCGCTTGGTCCAGAATCGAGCTTACCTGTTCCCATCGTTCAGGAGTCATGGTGGCGAACTCCCGCTGATTTCCCGGTATAGCCAAGCCCTTGCGACGGTCCAGTCTCGTTCGACGGTAGCCACGGAGACTCCCAGAAACTTTGCGGTCTCCTCCAGGGAAAGGCCGCCGAAAAATCTCAATTCCAAGATACGGCTCTGGCGAGGGTTCATCTGGGATAACTGCCTTAGAGCGTCGTCGAGCGCCAGTAAATCTACACTCTTTGACACCGATAGCTCAGCCGCCTCCTCGAGAGTCACCCGGCTTCCCCCATCTCTTTTCGCAGCCTTGCGACTGCGGGCATAGTCCACCAGGATCTCCCGCATAATTTGCGAAGCCAACGCGAAAAAATGTCCTCGGTTCTCGATTCTCGATGCACCCGGCTGCACCAACCGCAGGTACGCCTCATGGACCAAGGCGGTACCTTGCAGAGTGTGCTCATCGCGCTCGCCACGCAGATGATGCTGCGCAAGGCGGCGCAACTCCCGGTAGACCAAGGGCAACAAGATGCGGAGTGACTCTTGGTCCCCGGACTTCCACTTTTGCAATAGCTCCGTAACCTGATTGGTAGAGACTTCGAACACACGCAGGCTCCGCCGGGCAGCAGCCCCTGTTCTGGACGAGACAGTATCCTCGCGCGTAAAGAAAGTCAATGCAGCCGAAGTCGGATTCTAATCGCTGTCGTAACCGCTAGGGTTTGGCCTTGGCGAGGGTTCCTCGCGCTTTTGTTAGCGCCTGCGATGCCGGCCTCTACTCCGCAATGCGCTGCCCGTACCCTGTGAGCTTCGAGTTGTCGACGCGACATAAATAATCTATAGTATGTTAATAGACTATGTGGTATGCTTCCCGAGCGCTGGGATTGGCGCGTTGCCGATCGGGGACTTCATGATCGCACTGTTGGAAAAGACCTGGTTCCTGTGGTGGTTGCTTGCCGGCGTGATCGTTTTGCGCTGGTTCCAAGCTGTCTCGGTGGCTGATCCGCGTGACGCCCAGAATTCGCAGGACCAGGATGGCAATGAATGCAGGATTCCCAGTCAGATGGCTTCCCGAACCTGACCGGTTTGATGGAAAGCTGATCAAGGTGGAAGGCGCTCAGGTCGCGTAAAAGCGGTCTAAAGAAGTTTCTGTGGGAGGTAGATGTATGCCCTGGGGTGCAGCAGCAATAGGATTGCTGGTTGGGTTCTTAATTGGTCTGACCGGAATGGGCGGCGGAGCCATGATGACTCCGCTGTTGCTCTGGACCGGTTGGGCGGCCCCAACCGTAGCCGTCGGGACTGATCTTGTGTGGAATGCGCTGACAAAGGTAGTCGGCGCGGGGGTCCATTATCGCCATAGGAACGTGAATTTGAAGCTCGTCTGGAGGCTGGCGAGCGGAAGCGTTCCCGGAGCATTGGTTGGCCTCTACTTATTGAGCTCGCTGAAGAAGTCAGCAGGACTGGAGTTCGTCGATCATCTGATTGTTCGTCTGCTGGGTGGAACGTTGATTCTGGTTGCGGTGGGGATTATTTTCAAAGGGTACATCCATCACTGGCTTCCGGTGACAGCCACTCGATCCGCAACGGATGAAAACTTGAAAGGTTGGCACGTGCCGCTCCTGGGGTTCCTTGTTGGCGTGCTGGTTTCCTTGACTTCGGTCGGGAGCGGCAGCCTGATCGTGACTACTCTCTTGCTCATGTTTCCCGGAGAGAAGTTGAACCGGTTGGTGGGCAGCGATGTATTCCATGGTGTCCTCATTGTTGGAGTCGCCGCGCTGGGCCACTGGCGGTTGGGGGACGTCAACTTGCCGCTGGTAGCGGGTCTTCTGATCGGATCTATTCCCGGAGTCTGGCTCGGCAGCTTCATCGCCAGTCGCGTTCCGGAAGGAACTTTGCGCCCGGCCGTCGCCGCTCTTCTATTCGTCACCGGCCTGAAATTGGTTTAGCGGAAGCGTCCGGTTGTCTGGACGAAGCAGCATCGTTTTGGAAGGCACCTTGGTTCGGATTAACGCACCCAATCGAATGACTTGCTCACCGCATGTTGCCATAAGCGATACATTTCCTGTCGTTTGTCTTCGACAAGATTCGGTTTCCAGGTACGATCCACCGCCCAGTTCAAGCGCAAGTCGTCGAGGTCTTTGAAATAACTGACGGCCAAACCCGCCGCGTACGCCGCGCCCAATGCCGTAGTGGCGTCACGCGTAACCGGACGAACGACCGGCAAATTGAGGATGTCTGACTGGAATTGCATTAGTAGTTCGTTCTCGACCATGCCGCCGTCGGCGCGCAGCACGTCAAGCGTAATCTCGGAATCTTTCTGCATCGCCTCGACGACATCGCGAGTTTGAAATGCAGTGGCCTCCAGCACTGCGCGTGCAAGGTGGCCCTTGTTCGCGTAGCGAGTAAGTCCGGCGATGACACCGCGCGCGCTATCCTTCCAGTAAGGTGCATACAGACCAGAGAAAGCGGGCACAAAGTAGACGCCGCCATTGTCGGCAACTGATCGAGCAAGTGATTCGATTTCGGAACTCGTCTCGATCAGGCCAAGGTTGTCGCGCATCCACTGCACCAGAGCCCCGGTGATCGCTATGCTGCCTTCGAGAGCGTAATGTGCAGGTTGGTCACCGAGCTTGTAAGCCAGAGTTGTAAGCAGACCACACTTAGACTGAACCGCGCGCTCGCCGGTGTTCATCAGCAGGAAACATCCTGTGCCATAAGTGTTCTTGGCTTCTCCCGCGCGGAAACATGTCTGGCCCACCAGCGCCGCCTGCTGATCTCCCAGAATTCCCGCAATCGGCACATCTTTCAATGGCGGTTCTTTGACGCAGGCATAGACTTCGCTGCTTGAGCGAATACTCGGCAACATGGCTTCCGGGATGCCGAATGCCTCAAGAATCTCGGTGTCCCACGACAAAGTTTCAATATTCATTAACTGGGTGCGACTGGCGTTCGTGACATCCGTGATGTGAACGCCGCCGTTGCTCCCACCAGTCAGATGCCAGATCAGAAAAGTATCTATGTTGCCAAAGATGACGTCGCCAGCCTCCGCCATTTCGCGCACGCCCTTTGTGTGTTCGAGGATCCAGCGAATTTTAAGGCCGCTGAAATAGGTAGTCAGCGGCAATCCGGTTTTGCTGCGAAAACGGTCCTGCCCGCCGAGTTTTGCCAGCTCGCTGACGTAGTCTGCTACCCGTGTGTCCTGCCAAACAAGCGCGTTCGCCACCGGCTTGCCCGTCTTGCGGTTCCATACGACTGTGGTCTCGCGCTGGTTGGTGATCCCGATCGCGGCAAGGTCCGAGGGCTTAAGGCTCGCCTTCAACATTGCTTCCCCAATCACTTCGCGAGTGCGGCGCCAGATTTCTTCCGGGTCGTGTTCCACCCAACCCGGTTCGGGGTAAATCTGCTCGTGCTCCTTCTGAGAGATGCCTACAACACGCCCCGAACGGTCGAAAACAATGAACCGGGTACTGGTCGTGCCTTGGTCAATTGCGGCAATGTATTTTGCCAATCGGCGCCTCCTGAACCTTCTTCTTTGGGCAAGTGATTCCGCCAAGCCTATCGGCGCTTGAGAGCTTCGAGTTCATCGAGTGTACGCGGCCAGTCTGATCGCAAGAGCCGGGACAAACTTCGATCGGCAAGAACTTTTCCGCCGGTCTGGCAGCGAGCACAATAGTTAGTTTCGTTGTCAGCGTAGCGAATGCGCTGAATCTTTTCGCCACACCTCGGGCAAGGTTCCCCATACCGTCCATGAACCGCCATCTCCTTGCGAAACGCGGTCACCTTTTCCGGAAAGCGGTCCTCCGCTTCTCCACGCAGCCGGTTTATCCAGCGTGTGAGAGTGTCGCAAGTCGCTTCGAACAGCCGTTCCCATTCGTCCGGCTTCAGCTTTTGGGTTAGCGTGATAGGAGACAATTGGGCAGCGTGCAGGATTTCATCCGAATACGCATTGCCGATGCCACTAAGGATGCGCGGATCGGTAAGAGCCCTTTTCAGGGTACGGTTTTCAGCGGTGAGCGCTTCACGAAACGAGTCGAGAGTACTGCTGAAAACGTCGATTCCGCCGGAGTCCACGGACTGCAAGGCTTCCTCTCCCGCGAAGATGTATAGCGATGCGCGATGCTTTGTGCCGGCTTCTGTCAGCACGAGAGAACCGCTAGGGAAATCGAAAGCCGCCAGGCTCTTGCGTCCCGCGAGCTTTGCTGCACGCGGCCGCCAGTGCAACCGGCCGGCTATCATCAGGTGCAGCACCAGCCAGAGATCGTCTTCTACTCCAATCGCAATGCGCTTGCCGATTCGCCGCAACTCGCGCACAATGCGGCCTTCGACATCCGTAATTGATGGTTGTACAGTACGAAGCAGAAAGGGGCTCGACAACCGCACGTGCTCGATTGGCTGGCCCACAATCCGTGGTTCAAGCGCGCTAATATAAGCGGCAATATCTGGAAGTTCCGGCACGTTCAATAGCTTGCAGGGTGCAGCACCGCTTTTGCAAGCGAGCTACTAAGATAGATCATGGCCAGCGTTCGGATCGACAGGTGGTTGTGGGCTGCGAGGTTTTTTAAGACGCGCAGCGTGGCTGCGCGAGCCTGCGAACTTGGCAGGATTCAATCCAACGGGCAACCCGCCAAGCCCGCGCGCGAGGTTCGCATCGGCGACATGTTGCAAGTGACCAACGACGGCGGCGACTTTCGAGTGGAAGTTTTGGCCCTCAGCGAAGTGCGCGGACCCGCTTCGGTTGCGCAAACTCTTTATCGCGAAACGGAAGCCAGCCGCGAGTTGCGGATGAAAATGGCAGCGGAGCACAAGGCCATGAAGCAATTTGAACAATTACCCGGCGGCAGACCTGACAAGCGCAATCGCCGGAGCATCATCCAGTTCCGAAGGAGATTGTCCGAAGAAGAGTGACCGGCAGTTGACGGCCGATCACTTCTTGCGCTTATTCAGTTCGTCGAGAGTGCGCTTCAGCTCTTCAAGTTTCTGTCCGGCCTCACCAAGTTTACCTTCTGCCGTAAGGCGCTGGTAGTCGGCAAGATCTTTGGCGGCGTGCGCGATGAGCGCGTTGAGATCCTCGCCGGTCTGCGGTGACGCAACAGATGGCGGTGCATTTCGCGCCGCCTCGGGAGTTGCGGCTGCACTTGACGCGGCAGTCAGCGACGACGACGCTCCTCCGAACAAAGCCGCCATTGCCGACTCGAAGGTTGGCCCATACGCAAGCCGGTCTTGTACCGCGAGCACGACCAAGCGCAGCTCGGGCATCGGACTTCGCTCCGCCTGCAAGTAAATCGGCTCCGCATACAACAACGCACGCCCGGTCGGAATGACGAGAAGAGCCCCGCGGCGCACATGCGAGCCTTGTTGATTCCATAACGTCAATTGTCCGGAGAGCTGCGCGTTCTGGTCGATTCGCGCCTCGATCTGCAATGGTCCGTCGACCAGCTTTGTCTTGGGAAAGTTATAGACCACCGACGTGCCGTAGTGCGCGCCGTCGCTGCGCCCGGCAATCCAGCCAATCAGGTTGTTTCGGTTCGCCGGCGTGAACGGCAGAATCTCCACAAACTCCATGCCGCTTTCGTCTGGCAGTTTCATCAGCACGAAATTCGGCTCCATCATCCGTGTCGTCTGCTCGCCGCCTTCGCTCATGCCAACTTCGGTGGCGACCGTCCATAGATCTTCACGGTTGTAGAACGCTTCCGTATCCGTCATGTGATACAGACCGTAAACTTCGGCCTGCAGCTTGAGCAACAATTCTGGATAGCGCACGTGCTTGCGCAAGTCGGCAGGCATCGCGGCCGCATCCTTGAACATGCCGGGAAAAATGCGGCGATAGACTGAAATGATCGGGTCCTCCGGATCAAACACATAAAACGTGGTCGTGCCATCGTAAGCGTCGATGACCACCTTGACGCTGTTGCGCATGTAATTAATCGCGCCGTTGTCGAGGCGATAATGGGTCGAATACGGATAGCTGTCTGACACGGTGAATCCATCCATAATCCAGGACAGCCGGCCATCGTCGCCGAGCACAATGTACGGATCAGTTTCGAAGGTGAGAAACGGGGCTAACGTAGATACGCGTTCGCGCACGTTGCGCCGCATCAGCAAGCGGCTATCTGGGGTCACGTCGTCGCTGAAGGGCAGCTTCGCGAGGTCGCCGCGGTCGAGCGCAATAATAATGCGCCGCAGGAAACCACCGAGGAGAATGCCGCCGTTACCCTCGTAGGAATTCAGATTGTTGGTCTGACCTTGCGGATAGTTGAATTCCTTTTGCCGCGTTTTCACGTAAACATCGGTATTCGTCAGCTCGCCAAAATAAACTTCTGGCCGCGTTATGTTCAATCCGCGCACCGTGCTCTGGACGGGCATGTTGCTCAGAATTAGGGTGGGCAACCCTTCCGGCGTAAACCCATTGACGGGGTTCATCGTGATGCCGTAGCCATGCGTATAGATCAATTTTTCATTAATCCAGTTGCGGCTGCTCTCCGGAAGTTTGTCGACGTTCAGTTCGCGCGCGGCCAGCATCACCTCGCGAGTCGTACCGTCGATTTGATAGCGATCAATATCGATGTCGGGAAAATCGTAATAGGTGCGGATTTCCTGGATCTGACGCAGCGTGTCTTGCAGCGCGCGCCAGTCCCAGAGTCGGATGTTCTGGAGCGTAGCCTGATTATTCGTCGGGTCCGCCGCCTCGACGGTCGTCTCAGCGGGAAACTCGCGCTGCAACACGCGGTCTAACCCGTAGGCCTGCCGCGTAAACTCGATGTTGTGGGCGATGTATGGTTGCTCGCGAACCAACTCGTTTGGCTTGACGATGAAGCTGCTGACATACCAGCCCACGATCTGAACTCCGAAATAACACACCACGGCTGGAACGACCGCTGCTACTAACCAGCGCCCGCGCTGCATTGACAGAGCATTGACGATAGCGATCCCGGCGCCGAGAACGAGCCCCACACACACAATGAGCATCCCCGTCAGCGTGATGTGGGCATCAGTGTAAGTCACGCCCCCGAAGATGGTGTGATCCTCGAACATGCGCTCGAACCGGCCGAGATACGCCAGCACCGCGAGGACCAGCAACAGGAATGCAAATGTGATGGAGAATCCGCGCCAAGGCAATGTGATAGCGCTGCGGCGACGCGCGAGCACACTAGTTCCACCCGAGATGAAGATGAACAAAACTGCGAGCGCACAAGCAATGAGAGCTAGTGTCAGCAGCCAACTGGCGAGAAGCTGCCAAGCCGGTAAGGTGAAGAGAAAGAAGTTCAACGGCTTACCATAAATCGGATCGACCACACCAGCTGTACCGGGCGCGTACCAAAAGAGCGCGAGCGTCGGCCATTCGACCATCATGCCGGCTCCAGTTGCAGCGGCAATGGCGAGGGAAACACCGAGCGCGATGAGTCGCAGGACAGGCTCGACCGGCAATCTTACTGGCTGTTGGCCGATGAAAATCGTGTGACCGCTCGGCAGGTCCGGGAGATGTGCCCGCTTCAGCGCCAGGAACGATCCGTACAAAACGAGAAATGTCGCGACTGCAAAAACCGTGAAGATTCCCCACTGAAGGCTGAGTGTTTTCCAGAACACACTGCCGTAGTCAAGCGACTCGAACCACAGCACGTCGACGTAATACGACAGCGCGGTTCGGCCGGCGAAGAAGATACCGGCAAGAACGGCGAGAATGAGAAGGAAGTTGCGGCGACGTTGCGGCTGAGACGCCCGCGGCCAGTCAAGTGACTCAGGCATTGCCCATCCCCATGCACAACTTTCGCATGGTCTGGATTATACGTCGGGCGAGGGGATACGAAAGACTCGAGGATTGCGTTTCAGACCCAGTCGTTCCTCTCGCGGTGCTGTCCGCGAGAGGAGGACCGATCGAGAAATTCGCAGGGTAAACCATTACTGCGGCGGTGGACCCTGCTGGTCGGCGCCGGCCCCTGGAGGTCCCTGGCGGCGGTTTTGCATCCATTGCTCACGCTTGGCTTGCATTTCGTCCCACTTCTTTTGCTGCGTGGAGTCAAGCAGTGCGCGGATCTGCGTATCGCTGGTCTTGTGAATGTCCATCATTTTGCTGCGGCGATCCTGTTGCGATTGCGAAGTGTCCTGGCGCAGGCTCTCCATCTGGGAACGTTCGGATTGAAGTATGCCCTGCACCTTGGGTTGCTGGTCGGAGGTGAGGTTCAGTTGTTTGGTCAATTCCTGGGTGCGTTGCGCGGGATCGGGCGGACCGTGACGCCCGCGACCGCCATCGCGCGCAGGCGCGGATTGCTGATCGTTCGTCGAGCTATCCTGGGCCGCCACAAAAGGCGCAGCGATCAAGATCATTCCCGCTGCGATGAGAACTAGCAGGTATTGCTTAAGCATGGGAACCTTCCTTTCAAAGCGATCTGGCTACATCTATGAATGGGATTATGAACCGGAAGTTGCGGAAAAAGTAAGATTCTCACAATCTTTGCATAACTTTACGAAACTGCACATCGCCCAATTATGGCGAACGCACCTGCTCCTGAAGGGGGTCGAGTCAGCGCGAACCGCGGGGCGAGTTACTCCTCATCCGCGGCTTTGCAATGCTTCGAAATCGTATGGATGTCCGTCTGTACGTTCGTTACTTCGAGCGGCACACCATCAACCCCATGCTCCGTATCGCTGGGATTGCTACCCGATTTCATCGGATTGACGCCGGTCTTAATGGTTCCAGAGCGCAGCCGGCCTTTGACCTCGACTTCATGGTGTAGTTGACCGTCCAGCCTATTACCCACTCCTTTTAGGACATACACCAATCCAGTCTTGTCTTCAACCACGATGTAGTTCCCCCGCTGGCCATCAAGACAGCCGCGAACCTTGCTGAGGTTGGAAGGCGGGGCACCTGCATTTCCGGTCGAGGTTGGCGGGGCGGATGATTGTTGCGCGACCACTCCTAGCCCGACGAGCAGAAATCCGATTACGGCAATAAACCGCTTCATGCGATCCATAGAACCTCCTCGCAAGCTGATGCTGACGCTCACGCCGGTTGAGAGAAGAACCCTTTTGCCCGCGTTTTCTTCCTTAACTTATACTCCTTCCGCGCACAATATTTTCGCCAGGTTCCACCTCGGTTCGACGGAACTGGAGACCTCTTTGACGAAGCCGATCAAGGTTAGCGGGCGATAGCTGTCGATCGAGTGAGACTTTTTTGCGAATAAAGTCTCAAACGACGTCATCCTGAGCCACGAATCATGGCCGTATGTCTCAAAATCTCTTGGAGTTCTGGTTCTCAGGTGATGCTCCGCTGGCAAGCCGGGCATGCGTCGCAGTAGATAATCTCGCGGCAGATCGGTAGCGCTTGAACGCAACGACCGACGACCTGGATCACTCGACCGCGTTGCGTGAAATTACATCGCGGTACCATTCGGCGCTGAGCTTAGCTGTGCGCGCTTGAGTTTTGAAATCAACGTAGTGAAGACCGAAGCGCTTGCTATAGCCATCCGCCCACTCAAAATTGTCGAGCAGGCTCCAAAGAAAGTACCCTTTGATCGGGTAGCCCTCCGAAGCGGCGCGATGGAGATGGGTGAGGTGATTGCGTAGATACATCACGCGGTCGGTGTCCTCGACGCGACCTTCAGCAGTTAGGACATCGTCTGACGAGCAACCGTTCTCCGTGATGTAGAGCGCCCGTGGTTTCCAAACCTCGCTGACGTTGCGGACCGCCCAGTAGATCACTTCCGGGCCGATGTACAGCCAATCCGAGGCCATACGTGGGAATGAAGACGGACGTTTTTCCACTACGTAGCCGGCCGGCGATGCATCCGCGCGCACATATTCTGGTGTGTATACGTTGAGGCCGACAAAATCGAGCGGGCTGCCGATCATTTTCATGTCGCCAGCCTCGACCTTGGGAGCATTCGCGCCCTCACGCTGTAGATAGCCGTCAGTGTATTTGCCTTCCATCACTGCCGTTAGAAATTGAGCGTTTCCCTCGCGAGTCGCGGCCCGCGCAGCCGCGATTTGCTCGTGCGTCTCAATCACCGGCACATAGACGGTGGCATTTTCCGCCAAGCCAATCTGGGTTCCGGGCTTTGCATTGGCCCGAATCGCCTGTACGGCCATTCCGTGGGCCAGTACAGCGTTGTGGCGAATCTGATTTACTTCAGCATCCGGTAACTTCAAACCTGGAGCGAATTTTCCGCTTTTGTAACCCAGGTCAGTGAAGCAGGTGAATTCGTTAATGGTAAAAAAGTGGCCCACGCGATCCGAAAGTTGCTTTGAGACATATCCCGCATAATCAGCGAACGCTTTTGAAGTGTCGCGCGACTGCCAGCCGCCGGGCAAAGCCTGCGGCAGGTCCCAGTGGAAGAGTGTGATGTACGGGGCAATATTGTTCTTGAGCAGTTCATCAACCACTCGCTGGTAGTAGTCCAGACCTTTCTGGTTCGGCTGACCGGTCCCGTCAGGGAAGATGCGCGCCCACGCAAGTGAGAAGCGGTACCCGCTGACGCCCAGGTTCTTCAACAGTTTCACGTCTTGTTTGTAGAGATGGTAGGAGTCATCGGCGACATCGCCAGTGTCTCCCTGAAATGTTTTGCCCGGCGTGTGCGAGAAAGTGTCCCAGACGGATGGCTTTCGCCCGTCCTCACTCACCGCTCCCTCAATCTGATAGGCAGCGGTCGCGCAGCCCCACAGAAAGTTTGGAGGGAATCGCAACGACTCCGCCGTCGCCATTTGTGCGAATGCGATCCGCGGTAAAGAGGCGCCGGCAAAGGCGGCCGCGGCAGTGCCGGCTAAAGCCTTGCCGAATCGGCGACGTGTAAAGTTTTTCATAGACGGTAGAAGATTACCACGGAGATTCAAAATGAAGTCACGTGTGCGCAAAGCATTTTCGACGGATGTAGAGCTCTCTTCGTGTGCCTTGGTGTGGTTTATGGCTGGTGCACGCCAGGAGCTGAAATCACGAGGGACACAGAAGCAAAAGGCGCGGAATCACTTGCCGGGCGGCGTGGACGGCTTCATATTCTCAGCTGATTTGTTGAGGTCGTCGACTGCTTTGGAGTCGATCTGGTAAAGCGCTGGCTCGTTTTCCCGCTTGGCGATGTAGTTGTCGCCGGCTTTAGAAATCGCCACCTTCTCGATCCTCTTACCGTCGTTCGACGTTACAGTGAGGTCGACTAGTGACGTCCCGAACCCGGAGTCGACAAACTTGCTGGCCGAGAGATCGCGAATTTTGTCGATGAGATCCTGGACGCTGCCAGGATCCATTTTTTTCGCGCTGCCCGACCACCAGTCTTCGCCGCTGCGGGTCAAGAAATAGGCTTTGGTAGCGTCCCGAATTTCTATTTTGTTGGGATCGTCTGAGCCGAGATCGAACAACCTCTTGTTGCGGAAATCGTCGAGGTTTTTGTCGAGCGCCTGACCGAGCGTGCTTGGAACTTTGTAAACGCCTTCCACCGCGCTGGACTTGGCATAGTAATCGTCTTTATTTTTTCGGACCTGTAGTTCCTGCGTTCCAGACTCAGCCGTCATCTTGGCAGTCGCAACCGGAGTAGCTGAGGCAAATGCTGAAGCCGTCTTTTTCTGGTCATCAGACGCATCAAGCTGCATCTTGGCATCGGTGAGAGCGCGAACAAGCTCATCCACCGCGGTTCCGTCCGCCCGTAGAGGTTTGGGCTTCACGATCTGCCATTCCTCCTTGTTCCGGCCGAACGCTACTTGCTCTTTTTTCGCGACCAGGTCAACCTGGCTGATTTTGTCGGGATCCAGCGTGAGCAGGCGTTTGTCCCGCAGATCGTTCGCGGTCTTGTCGATGCTGGTCTTGTCAAAGCTGGGCATAATGAAGACGCGCGGATCGCCGTCAAGTTTGGCGTAGATTCCATTGCCGGTTGGAGTCTGGTCGCCAAGCAACAGCTTTTGCGTCTTGTTGTCTTTCTCCGACAAATCAAACTCAAGTTTCGGCGCGTC